>ERZ1034897.554-NODE-554-length-18116-cov-9.171198_pt1 | contig 18116 bp, 13 predicted proteins | sample MGYA00520629_ERZ1034897 | MGnify/ENA primary metagenome ERZ1034897 (study PRJEB33766, sample SAMN09781789) | gut metagenome | biome: gut microbiome | host: Homo sapiens | place: Madagascar | study: EMG produced TPA metagenomics assembly of the PRJNA485056 data set... | reverse complement strand
GGAGATCCGCCGGAGCGGTGCTTAAGCCGTCAGGCGGGAATTGTGCGGTATTGCCATAGGTGAATTGCTCCTTGCCGCAGCTTGACATGGGGCTGCAACTGCCCTATACTGATATCATACAAGTTAAACCCCGGTTTAAGTCGAGGGGTTCTGCAAAAAAGATCAGGAGGCAACTATGGCTTATACGGTGGGCGAAATGGCAAAACGGCTGGGTGTGCCTGCATCGACACTGCGCTATTATGATAAGGAAGGACTGCTGCCCTTTGTGGGGCGTTCCTCCGGCGGCATCCGCGTGTTTGAGGAAAAGGACTTCGAGTGGCTGCGCATCATTGAGTGCCTGAAAAAGACCGGTATGGCGCTGAAGGATATCCGCGAATACATCGAGCTTGCTATGCAGGGCGACGCGACGATTGCCCAACGGTTGGAAATGTTCCGCAAGCAGAAGGCCGTGCTGGAAGCCCGCATGGCCGAATTGCAGCAGACGATGGACACGCTGGACTATAAGTGCTGGTTCTATGAGACCGCCAAGGCCCGCGGCACGACAGATGGCATCAGCAACCTGCCGGATGCTGACCTGCCCGAGAACCTGCGCCCGGTGCGCGAGCACCTGCGGGAAGTGGCGGAATGAAGGCCGAATCAAAATGACCCGGCAGGGGAAAGCACACCTTTGGCCGCGCTGAAGGACAAGGGCTGCACCGACAACTGCGACAGCCCCATCATGGCCTTCTTTAAGGGCATTGTGCCGTTTATTACAACTCACCTGAAAAAATCCTGTCGCGGACGCCATATTTAGTGGCCCGGCGGCAGCCAAAACGCCAGAGCACAGCAAAAATCCTGTAAAAATCACGCTTTCGGTGTTAAGCACAGCACATTTCCAAACGCCTCCCCATGTGAGAGACGTTTTTTGTGCGGAAAAACGCCCCGCCCTCAATAGCACACAATTTGCCCCGCCTAGCCACGTTAAATTTTACAAAATCCCCCTGTAAACCCGCAAAACCGCCCAAAATCGCGCCCTGTACCACCGCAAGATATGCACGGTTAAATATTCACCAGAGAACGATTGCAAAATTTGTCGTGAGTGCACATATTTTTTATAAAACAACGCAGAAACGCGTAAAACAAAATGCCAATGCGGCGGCATTATCGAACGGCACACGTTGCAAAGCAACAAAAAACTTTGCGAGAAAGGTACAAAACAGGCAACGAAATGTTTTTTGCTGTTTTACTGTAACTTTATTGAAATTTAGTAAATTGTATGATATTATAAATTCACAGTAAAAGGACGGTTGAAGTCCTTCTGGAGAAATCGGAGGAATTATAATGTTCGAGAAAATTCGCAAAATGAAGAACAAGAAGGGCTTTACCCTCGTCGAGCTCATCGTCGTTCTCGTCATCCTGGCCATCCTGGCCGCCCTGCTGGTCCCCGCTCTGACGGGCTATATTGATAAGGCGAAGGAAGAGAAGATTATCGCTGAAACTCGTATGACTGTTATGGCAGCTCAGACTGAGGTTGATGAGGCATATGCAATCGCGAAAGGCTTCTCCGCAAAAGTAGAGGCTGCTGGTGCATCTGGTGCTGCTGTTGATAAATTCAGCATTGGCGATCAGGAAGTAAATACTAGTGCGATTCTCACTTTGGCTGAAGTCAAGGGCACTATCACTGAAATCACTGTGGAAAGTGATGGTCACATTGCTAAACTTACTTATAAGGATGCCAACGGTAAGACTTGCACTTACACCAAGGCTACGAAGACTGACGCAGGCACTTATAAGGCTAACTAATAAATAAAGAAATATAGATTCCACCGTCTCCCACTGACGGTGGGATTTTTTATGCCCATTTTCCCTCGCTGTACCGTAGGGGCCGGGCATGCCCGGCCCTGCCGTGTAAGGCAAGCATCCGCCCCCGGCAACGGTAGGGGGCGGCGTCCTCGACGCCCCGCAGGCCAGCACCCACCTTCCCGGAAAAACGTAGGGCGGCCGGTTCTCTGGCCGCCGCGGAGGGGGCAAGCCCCCTCCCTACAAATCCATGGATAAAGGGACACCCACCGCATACTTGCGGGCCGGGCATGCCCGGCCCCTACACCGCAGAGGTGTTTTCAATCGCGCAATTATGGCGCACGGGCCGGGCGCCGCGTTCCCTTATCTCGCACCTTTAAAAGCGCACGCCCTTAAACTTCACTTCAAATTACACCCTTGCAAAATTCGTGCCGATGTGCTACAATCTCATAGCATACCGTTTTAGTGGGAAATCTTCCCACCACCCCTGCATCACAAAAGGAGAGAGCCGCCCCATGTCCGAACGCCTTGTAGGCATCCTTGTGGATTCCTTTGGTAAAATATTGCTGCCCGGCCTGATCGTCACCATCCCGCTGACCGTCATTTCCTTCACGCTGGCGCTGATCATTGCCGTTGTGGTGGCGCTGGTGCAGTTTGCTCATGTGCCCGTCTTGCAGCAGATCGCCCGGTTTTACATCTGGGTCATGCGCGGCACGCCGGTGCTGGTGCAGCTGTTTGTCGTGTTCTACGGCCTGCCCGGCGTCGGTATCCTTATCGAGCCGTTCCCCGCTGCGGTGCTGGTCTTTTCCATCAACGAGGGCGCGTACTGCGCCGAAACCGTGCGTGCCGCGCTGGAAGCCGTGCCCCAGGGTCAGATGGAGGCCGGCCAGTGCGTCGGCATGAGCTATTTGCAGATCATCCGCCGTATCATCCTGCCGCAGGCCATGCGCACGGCGTTCCCCACGCTGGCCAGCTTTTTGATCGCCATGGTCAAGGATACCTCGCTGGCGGCCAACATCACCGTGACCGAAATGCTCATGACCACCCAGCGCATTGTGGCCCGCACCTATGAGCCGCTGGCGCTGTACATCGAGGTCGGCATCATCTACCTGCTGTTCTGCACTGTGCTGACCCGCCTGCAGGCCGTGGGCGAGAAGTACCTGAACAGCAAGGGCGCGCAAAGGAGTTAAGCTATGCTGGAAATCAGAAATTTGCGCAAGGCTTTCGGTGATTTACAGGTGCTGAAAGGCATTGACCTGGACGTGAACAAGGGCGATGTGGTCGCCATTCTGGGCGCAAGCGGCAGCGGAAAAACCACGATGCTGCGCTGCCTGAACTTTTTGGAGAAGGCAGACGACGGCACGATGACCTTTGACGGCCAGCGCGTGGAGCTGGCCCATGTGACCCGCGCCCAGGTCAACGCCCTGCGCCGCCGCACCGGGTTCGTGTTCCAGAACTACAACCTGTTCGCCAACAAAACGGCCTTGCAGAACGTGACCGAGGGGCTGATCGTGGCGCGGAAAATGCCGCGCAGGCAGGCCGATGAGATCGCCCGCGCCGCGCTGGTCAGGGTTGGCATGGCCGACCGTGCCGACTACTACCCCAACCAGCTTTCCGGCGGGCAGCAGCAGCGCGTGGCGATTGCCCGCGCCATGGCCGCAGACCCGGAGATTATTTATTTTGACGAACCCACGTCGGCTCTTGACCCGGAGCTGACCGGCGAAGTGTTGGCTGTCATGCGCAGCCTGGCCGAGGAAGGCCGCACGATGCTGGTGGTGACCCACGAGATGGGCTTTGCCCGCCATGTGGCGAACCGCGTGGTGTTTATGGATGGGGGCGTGATTGTGGAGCAGAACACAGCCGAGGCGTTCTTCAACGACCCGCAGCAGCTCCGCACCCGGGAATTTTTGCAGACATACAGACAAAGGAGCCAATTATAATGAAGAACCTTGCCAAACTGACCGCCCTGACCCTGACCGCCGCGCTGGCTCTGACGGCCTGCGGCAACACCTCCGACAGCGCCGCCCCCGCCGAGAGCACGGCGGACACCGCCGCGACCGAGGAGACCGGCGGCGACCTGTTGAGCCAGATCCAGGCCAATGGTACCATCACCGTTGCCATGGAGGGCACCTGGGCGCCCTGGACCTACCATGACGAGAACGACAACCTCGTCGGCTACGACGTTGAGGTCGCAACCAAGATCGCCGAGAAGCTGGGCGTGGAGCCGAAGTTCGTCGAGGGCGAGTGGGACGGCCTGCTGGCTGGTCTGGACGCGGGCCGCTATGATATCATGGTCAACGGCGTGGACATCACCCCCGAGCGCGCCGAGAAATACGATTTCTCGACCCCCTATGCCTACAACCGCACCGCCGTCATCACCCAGAAGGACAACGACAGCATCAAGGCGCTGGAAGATTTGAACGGCAAGACCACCGCCAACACGATTTCCAGCACCTACGCCGAGCTGGCCGAGCAGTACGGCGCAACCGTGACCGGTGTGGACGACCTGAACCAGACCTTTGAGCTGCTGTTGAGCGGCCGCATTGATGCCACGCTGAACGCCGAGGTGACCTACTATGATTACATGAAGGAGCACCCCGACGCGAACGCGAAGATCGCCGTGCTGACTGCGGACGCGAACGAGGTTGCCATCCCGATGCGCAAGGGCGAAGAGACCGCCACCCTGCGCGCTGCCATCGACACCGCCATTGAGGAAATGCGCGCCGACGGTACGCTGAAGGAATTGAGCGAGAAGTACTTCGGGACGGATATCTCCACGAATGAGTAAATGAAGCATCCCCCGCCGCGTTGAAACGGCGGGGGAATTTTTGTGTGGGGGAGATGGATGGGAAAACGGGAAATTGCCGGAAGGCTGCGGGCCGGGCATACCCGGCCCCTACAACTCTGTCTCGCGGCTCGTAGGGGCGGGGCTCTGCTCCGCCCGCGCCGCGTACCCGCAGCAGCACATTGCACAAAGAAACACGGCTCCGCCTTGTGCGCTTTGCACTACGCTTTTTGTAATCTTTTTGTTACAATTACAGATTGTGCGCCCAAAACGACAGGTTATGCAAATTTTGTGCCGCAAAGCCCCTTTTCTGCTACAATAAGGCCAGAACAAAGGCAGGGGCCAAAAGCCCCGCCAGAATTCAAGGAGGAGAAAAATGCAAAAGAAAAAACTCACACCACTGCAAATTGTAGGCCATATTCTGCACACAGGTATTCTGGCTGTGCTGGCAGTTGTCATGGCAGTGCTGCTGTTTGCAGCCAACGTCATTCTGCCTAGCTACGCCCGCATGATAAATGCAATGCTGGGTTACAAGAAATCTTGGGACAACAGCAAAGTACAGACCGAGGGCCTGAACCTGGACTATAACACGGCGGACTATACCGCCGACACCATCGGTGATGCCGAAAAAGACCTGACCGACCGCATCAACAATGAAGGGGTCGTTCTGCTGAAAAATGACGGTGCCCTGCCCCTGGCCGAGGACACGACCGTGAGTCTGTTCTCTGCCAACAGTAACCAGAATGTGGGTGCCAGGCTGATGGGCGGTGGCTCGCCGTTGAATACGGCCCTGACCGAGCGCGGCCTGAACGTGAACGAGACGCTGTGGAATTTCTACACGCAGGGTGCAGGTGCCGGGTATGGGCTGGCCAGCGGCTCCATCGGCTTCGGCGATGCCGAGGACTTCCGTATCAACGAGTGCCCGCTCTCTGTCATGCAGGGTGAGAGTGGTCTGCTGGACAGCGTACAGGGCACGACCCCGGTCTATATTCTCAAGCGTGTGGCAGGCGAGGGCCGTGATATGCCCCGTTCGATGTACAACCACGCTGCCAGTGAGGAAGATAAGGTCCGCAGCTATCTGGAACCGGACTCCACCGAGCGTGAGATTCTGCAATACCTGAATGATAACTACGACAATACAGTGCTGATCGTAAACTCCAACGCAGCGCTGGAGCTGGACTGGCTGGCCGATTACCCCAACATCAAGTCGGTGCTTTACGCGCCGACCATCGGCGCAGCTATGGCGGATGTGCTGACCGGCAAGGTCAGCCCCAGCGGGCGCACGGTGGACACCTTTGCGGCCGATGCCTCTGCATCCCCGGCGGCGCAGAACTTCGGTGATTATGCCTACTGTGACGAAAACGGCAGCATCACAAAGTATAACTACGTCACGTATGAGGAAGGCATTTATGTCGGCTACCGCTATTACGAGACTCGGTATGAGGACGTTGTCCTCGGCCAGGGCAATGCGGGCGATTACGACTATGCCGACGAGGTCGTGTATCCTTTCGGTTACGGCCTGAGCTATACGAACTTCGATTGGAGCGACTTTAAGGCAGACTGGAGCGGTGACACCTGCACGGCACAGGTCACTGTCACCAACACCGGCGATATGGCAGGCAAGGACGTCGTGGAGCTTTATGTACAAAGCCCCTATACGGATTACGACAAAGCAAACGGTGTGGAAAAGCCTGCCGTGGAGTTGGTTGGCTACGGAAAAACGTCTGAGCTGGCACCCGGCGCAAGTGAGACGGTAAGCGTTACCTTTACGAAAGACCAGCTCAAGGCATATGACGCCAGCGGTGCGAAAACATACATCCTGGATGCAGGTGACTACTATATTACCGCGGCAAAAAATGCCCACGACGCTATCAACAATGTGCTGGCGGCCAAGGGAAAAACCGTTGCAGACGGTATGACCGCCGACGGTGATGCGGCATTTGCCACCGTGTATACCCCTGCCAACACCGAGACAGATACCACCACCTATGCAGTCGACAGCCGCACGGGTGCTGCTGTCACAAATCAGCTGGATGCCGCCAAGGGCGATGCCGGTTACCTGACCCGCAGCGATTGGGCAGGCACGTTCCCGAAGCCGGACGGCGAACCCAGCGATGTGATCAGCACCTGGGGCAATGAAATCAACGGCACGGATGCTGACGGCAAGCCCGCCTCTTACCAGTACAAAAAGACTGCCGGTGCAGAGCTGGTGGCGCAGCTGGATTCCACCGATTCCGGCAACCCGACTGTGGGTGATACCTACGAGGATGAAATCGTCTACGGTGCCGACAACGGGCTGAGCCTGATTGACCTGCGCGGCAAGAGCTACGACGACCCGATGTGGAACGACCTGCTTGATCAGCTGACGGCAGACGATTATTACAACATCATCACCTGCTCTGGTTACGGCGTGCCCGCCATCAATAGTGTGGGCAAGCCCTTTGTGATCGATGCTGACACAGCAAGAGGGCTGTTCTACGGCGGCACCGGTACTATGTTCCCCAACATGATGACCCTTGCCCAGACCTGGAACCAGGATCTGGCGCAGGAATACGGCACGATGATCGGCAATGAGGCGGTCATCGGCGGCTGCGACGGCTGGTATGCACCGTCCATGAACATCCATCGTACCCCCTTCAGCGGTCGTAATGGTGAGTATTACTCCGAGGATCCGTTCCTTTCCGGCACGGTAGCATCCAAAGAAGTCTACGGTGCTGCCACCAAGGGGCTGTATGCCTATATCAAGCACTTTGCCTTTAACGACCAGGAAAACCACCGCGGCGACCGCGATGGGCAGTACGGCGCGGCAACCTGGCTGAATGAGCAGTCTGCACGCGAAATCTATCTCAAGCCTTTTGAGATGTGCATGAAACTGGATGACGTCACGCTGAACTATGTGGAGAAGCAGGCCGACGGCAGTTACAAGAATGCGACTACTACCATCCCGGCGGCACTGGGCGTTATGACAGCCTTCAACCGCGTTGGCGCGACCTGGACTGGCGGCAGCTACGCGCTGATTACCGGAATCCTGCGCACCGAGTGGGGTTTCAATGGCGCGGTTATCACTGATAACGCCAATACCGGCGTCTTTATGGGCGGCCAGCAGATGATCGAGGCAGGCGGCGACATGAAGCTGACTTACGTGAAAAACTCCGCCCGCTGGGATGATTTCGACAAAGACAATGCCGAAACCTACCACTATGCACGCGAGGCGCTGCACCATGTGCTGTACACGACCGCCAACACCAAAGCAATGAACGGCGCAATGCCGGGCAGCATCTACAAGGATGGCCCGCAGGTCAGTACGACCGTGCGCACAGTGGTCAACATCCTCTGCACGCTGCTGCTGATTCTGCTTGCTTACCGGGTATTCCGTGTGTGGAAGCCCAGCAAGCGCAAGCTGGCAAAGATGGAGGCAAAAGCGGCCAAGAAAGCGGCCAAGAAGGCGAACGCCTAATTCAGAAAGTAAGGGCGGCAGAATGCGCTGCCGCCCTTGCTTTTTATGCGGGGAGAGACCCATGAAACACACAGATATTATAACCAAACTAAACCTTGAACAAAAATGCGCTCTGCTGTCCGGTGATACCGTGTTCACGACGCGGGGCTACAAAAACGTGGGCGTGCCGTCCATCACCCTGTCCGATGGCCCCAACGGCGTGCGCAAGCAGGCCGGGGCGGCGGATCACCTGGGACTGAACCCCAGCGTGCCGGCCACCTGCTTCCCCACAGCCGCCACCGTGGCGTGCAGCTGGGATCCGGCGCTGGGCGAGGAAATCGGCCGGGCCATGGGGGAGGAGGCCGCCGCGCAGGAGGTCGCCGTTCTGCTGGGGCCGGGCCTGAACACCAAGCGCAGTCCCCTCTGCGGCCGCAACTTTGAGTATTTCTCCGAGGATCCCTATCTCTCCGGCAAGATGGCCGCCGCCTACGTGCGCGGCATCCAGTCGGAAGGCATCTCTGCCTGCCCCAAGCACTTCGCCGTCAACAGCCAGGAACTGCGCCGCATGGCATCGGACTCGGTGGTGGACGAGCGGACGCTGCGGGAGCTGTACCTGACCGGGTTTGAGATCGTCGTCAAAGAGGCGCACCCCAAGGCCCTCATGTCCAGCTACAATCTCATCAACGGCATCTACGCCAACGAGAACGCCCACCTTTTGCAGGATATCCTGCGCGAGGAGTGGGGCTTTGACGGCGCGGTCGTGACCGACTGGGGCGGCAGTAATGACCATGCGCTGGGCGTGAAAAACGGCTCGACGCTGGAAATGCCCGCCCCCGGCGGGGACGCCGTGCGGGAACTACTGGCCGCCGTACGGTCCGGAAAAATTACCGAGGCTGATGTGGACGCCCGCCTGGATGAGCTGCTGACGCTGGTGCTGGACACCCACGCCGCCGTAGAACGCCACAGCCGCAGTTTTGACGCCGACGCCCACCATGCGCTGGCCCGCCGCGCGGCGGGGGAGAGTGTTGTGCTGCTGAAAAACGACGATGCCCTGCTGCCGCTGGCCGAGGGCACGCGTGTGGCTGTCATCGGCGACTTTGCCGAGACGCCGCGCTACCAGGGTGCAGGGTCCAGCGCCGTCAACTCCATCAAAGTGGACACCTTCTTGGAATGTCTGAAAGACAGCGGCCTGCACAGTGTGGGCTTTGCCTCGGGTTTTGACCGCCAGGGCAAACCCGATGCCGCCAAGCAGGCTGAGGCCGTCGCCCTGGCCGCAAAAGCGGACGTCGTGCTGCTCTGCCTGGGACTGGACGAGATCAAGGAGAGCGAGGGTTTGGACCGCGCCGATATGAAGCTGGCCGACAACCAGATTGAGCTTTTGCAGGCCGTGCGCGAAGCCAACCCCAACACGGTGGTCATCGTGAACGCCGGTGCCTCGCTGGAAACGCCGTGGCTGGCCCACTGCAAAGCGCTGGTTTACGGCGCACTGGGCGGCCAGGCGGGCGCGGGCGCGATGGTGGACGTGCTGACCGGCAAAATCAACCCCGGCGGCAAGCTGGCCGAGACTTGGGCCAACGCCTACGCCGACACCCCCGCCCGCGACCACTTTGCAGGCCCTGGCCGCACCGTGCAGTACCGCGAGGGACTGTACGTCGGCTATCGCTATTACCAGACCGCCGGGGTGCCGGTGGCGTTCCCCTTCGGTCATGGGTTGAGCTATACGCAGTTTGCGTACAGTGACCTACATGCCGACGCCCACAGCGCGACCCTGACCGTGACCAACACCGGCGACCGCGCCGGGGCAGAGATTGTGCAGCTGTACGTGGCCAAGCCGAATGCTGAAATTTTCCGCCCTGCACAGGAACTGAAAGCCTTTGCCAAGGTGCAGTTGGCGGCGGGGGAGAGCAAGACCGTGACCCTGACGCTGGACGACAAGGCGTTCCGCTACTGGAACACCCGCACCGACAGCTGGGAGGTGGAGGGCGGCACGTATGAGCTTCGCGTAGGGGCAAGCTCTGCGGACATCCGCCTGACCGCTGCGGTCGAGGTCATCGGCACCGACGCGCTGAACCCCTATGCCGGGAAGGCGCTGCCGCACTACCAGAGCGGCCAGGTGCAAACCGTACCCGACGCCGAGTGGGAGACTCTGCTGGGCCGCCCCATCCCTGACGACCGGGTCAAAATTGACCGCAACATGACGCTGGGCGAGCTGAACCATGGACGCAGCCCCCTGGGCTGGCTGGTCTGGGCGGTGCTGACCGTGCTGCTGAACGCCAGTTACAAAAAAGGCAAGCCAGATTTGAATGTGCTGTTCCAGTACAATATGCCGCTGCGCGCACTGGCCAAAATGACCAATGGTGCCATCAGCATGGGCATGGTGGACGGTATCGTGATGGAAGTGCAGGGCTTTTGGGTCATCGGCCTGGTGCGAGTGATTTTTGAGGCCGTCAAGAACGTGATTTTGAACGCGCAGCTGGAAAACCGTCTGCGCAACAGCTGACAGGAGGTGCAACCATGCAATTTTGGAATACCTTTGCGGCTAAGCACCCCGCCGCTGCCAAGTGGGTGCGTGAGGGCGGCTTGTTCGTCATCGTGTCAAACTTAATTACGGTGTTCAAATATCTGCTTTTGCAGTTTTTGCCCGCCGCATTCAGCGGCCTGCCGGTCGTGGATTTCGGCTGGCCGGGCATCCCGGTAACGCTCTTTGGCGAGACGTTCCAGTGGAATATTTTAGGGTATGATGCCGCCCACGGCGGTCTGCCCTACTTCTGCGCCTACATGATCGCGATGGTGATTGGCGAGTGCATCAACTTCCCGATCCAGCGCAATTTTGTGTTCCGCAGCAAGGGCAACCTGGGCAAGCAAATTGCCTGGTATGTGGCGGCGTTCTGCATCATCACCTGCATCGTCAACTCCATCAACTGTGTTTGGGTGGCGGTGGCTGGCCTGCTGGTGCCGGACTTCATCTACAACATCGGCACGACGGTTTTGAACGGCGGCGTGTCCATGGTGATCTTCTTCTTCGTCAATAAGGTGATTTTCCCCGAAGGGGAGAAATAAGAAAAAGGCGCGTGTGCGAAAACTTCTCGCACACGCGCCTTTTCTTGGCTTCCCCCAAGGGAAAAGGCTTTTATTCTACTGCCTCCACCTCTTTGATCATCATCTCGTTTCCCTGCACCAGATGCGTATGTTCGCTCCGGCAGTGGGGGCAGATTCGGCCATACTGCACGGTGGGGTACTGCTGCCCGCAGTCCTCGCAGAGAGTCACGGCGGGGATGGTCTCCACCGCCAGCACCGCGCCGGGTAAAATCTCAGACTTCGCGGCGGCCCACTTCCAACAATCCTGCAGGTAGCTCTCCACCACGCCGGAGACTTCGCCCAGCTGCAATGTCACCCGTCGGATGTGGGATACATCGTTTTGCTTTGCCACATCCTCCACCGTGCGGATGATGTGGAACACAATGCCCAGCTCGTGCATTTACTTCTCCTTTTTGGAGAAACGAATCTTGATTTCCCGCTTCGCCATGTAGGGCAGAATGGCCTTGAACTTGTCCTCGCTCTTGACCATCTTGCTGCACTCGGGCAGGTCGCGGTGCAGATGGATAGCGTCAAACTCGCACTTGGTCGTGCAGACGCCGCAGCCGATGCACTTGTTCGGGTCGACGACGCTGGCACCGCAGCCCAGACAGCGGGCTGTCTCGATTTTGACCTGATCCTCGGTCAGCGTCAGGTGCGCATCCCGGAAGGAACGGTGGGTGTCGATGCTCTCGTCCAGCGCAGCGGTCTGGCGCGGGGCATGGTCGTACTCGCCCAGGGACAGATTGTTCTTGTCCAGCTCGTGGAAATCCCGGCGGTTGCGGCCGATCGTCATGCTGGTGTTGGGCTGCACATAGCGGTGGATGGAGATTGCCCCCTGTTTGCCTGCCGCAATTGCGTCGATGGCAAAGCGCGGGCCGGTATAGACGTCGCCGCCCACAAACACGTCGGGCTGCGCGGTCTGGTAGGTCAGCGCGTCGGCCACGGCACCCTGGCCACGGCCCAACTCTACGGCCTCGCCGTTCAGCAGGTCGCCCCACTCGATGCACTGGCCGATGCTGAGCACAACGTTCTCGCAAGGCAGGGTGATGGTGTCGTTCTCATCGTAGGTGGGTGCAAAGCGGCCCTCGGCATTGTAGAGACCGGTGCATTTTTTCAGCACCACGGCGGTGACATGGCCGTTTTCGGCGATAAACTCCTTCGGGCCGTAGCCGCAGGTGATTTTGGTGCCTTCCTCCTCGGCCTCGGCGATTTCCTCCACCGAGGCGGGCATCTTCTCCCGCGGCTCCAGGCAGACCATTGTCACATCGTCGGACCCGCAGCGCAAGGCGACCCGCGCCGCGTCGATGGCGACATTGCCGCCGCCGATGACAACGGTCTTGCCCTGCATCTTATGGCTTTCGTCGCCGCCCACGGTGCGCAGCAGGTGTACGGCAGTCTCAATGCCTGCGGCATCCTCGCCGGGCACGCCCGCCTTGCGGCCGCCCTGGCAGCCGATGGCAATGTAGAACGCCTTGTAGCCCTGCTCGCGCAGCTGGGCCAGCGTCACATCCCTGCCCACGTCTACGCCGCAGCGGATGTCCACGCCCAGCTCCCGCAGTACGTCGATCTCGGCGTCAATGACGTCTTTCTCGAGCTTGAAGGAGGGGATACCGTACCGCAGCATACCGCCGGGGCGCTCGTTTTTCTCAAACACGGTGGGCTTGTAGCCCTGGGTCGCCAGGAAGTAGGCGCAGCTCAAGCCCGCCGGGCCGCCGCCGATGATGGCAATTTTCTGCGGCCACGGCCCTTGCAGCGACGGCTGGACGACGTCGGGCACATAGCGGTGCTCGGCGTGCAGGTCCTGCTGGGCAATGAACTTCTTCACGGCGTCGATGGCAACAGCCTGGTCCACGGTGCCGCGGGTGCAGGCATCCTCGCACCGACGGTTGCAGATGCGGCCGCAGACGGCGGGGAAGGGATTCTCTTTTTTGATCAGCGCCAGCGCGTCGCGGTAGCGGCCCTGGGCGGCCATTTTCAGGTAGCCCTGCACGGCAATGTGGGCAGGACAGGCCGTCTTGCAGGGGGCCGTGCCGGTGTCATAGCAGTTGATACGGTTCTTGTCGCGGTAGTCGATGGCCCACTTCTCGGGGCCCCACTTTACGGCGTCGGGCAGTTCTTGGCGCGGGTAGACGACGCGCCCTTCCTTGGTGCAGAGCTTTTGGCCCAGCTTGACCGCACCGGCGGGGCAGTACTCCACACAGCGGCCGCAGGCTACGCAGTTTTCCGGCGCGACTTTGGCAACGTAGGCCGAGCGGCTCATGTTGGGCGTGTTGAACAGCTGGCTGGTGCGCAAAGCGTTACAGACGTTGACGTTGCAGTTGCAGATGGCGAAAATCTTGTTCTCGCCGTCGATGTTCGTGATCTGGTGTACAAAGCCGTTGTCCTCGGCCTTTTGCAAAATCTGCATCACCTCGTCGTAGGTGACGTAGTGGCCTTTGTTCGTCTCCACAAGGTAGTCGGCCATGTCGCCGACGCCGATGCACCAGTCGTCGGGGTCGTCGCCGCAGCCCTCGCCCATGGCGGCGCGGGACATACGGCAGCTGCACGGCCCGGCGGCATACTTGCCGTCATACTTTTTCAGCCAGTGGGAGATATGCTCCACGTCTACGGACTGGTTCTCGGTCTCGATGGCCTTTTCCACCGGGATGACGTGCATACCGATACCCGCGCCGCCCGGCGGCACCATGGCGGTGATGTGTTCCAGCGGCAAAAAGGTCATCCGCTCGAAGAAGGCCGTGACCTCGGGGTGGTCGGCAATCTGCTGTTTGTTCATATTGAAAAATTCCGCGCTGCCTGGCACGAACATCGGCAGGATGTACTGCTTCTCCCGGCAGGGATTTTCCCAGTTGTATTCCAGTAATCCGACCACAGCCATCTGCTGCAGCAGCGGTTCCAGCTCGTCGGCAGGTTTGCCGGTAGCCTTGACCAGCTCGGGCAGGGTCATGGGCTTGCGGACCTTCATTTTCAATGCAACCTCGGCCATCTCGTCGGTCACGATGGACGCAAGGCCCCAGTATTCGGGGTCGTCCTGGGTCAGCGTACCTTTTTTGGCAGGGATGCGGTCAGTGATCATCTGGCCCAGCTTGGCGATATTTTCCCGGAACGGCTGGTCCTTCGGAATCCGGAAGGGCAGCTTGCTCTCGTCCAGCGGGAACGCAGTGGGTTTGCTCATGGTGTGCTCCTTTTTATGTTGTTGCTCCGTTTATGCTCCAAAGCCTTCCCCCGAGGGGGAAGCCTTTACCTCTGCCACTCCCTGACCTGCTCTTTCAACCAGTCGGCCCACTCGTCGATGCCTTCCCCGGTCTTGGCACAGATGGGGATGACCTTTGCCTTCGGGTTGCGCATGGCGACGTACTTGCGGCATTTGTCCAGGTCAAAATCAAAGTACGGCATCACGTCGATTTTGTTCACAAGCACGATATCGCATACCTGGAACATCAGCGGGTATTTCAGCGGCTTGTCGTGGCCCTCTGGCACCGACAAAATCATGGCGTTCTTCACTGCGCCAGTGTCAAACTCGGCAGGGCAGACCAGGTTGCCGACGTTTTCGAGAATCGCCAAATCGATGTCCCCGGTGCCCAGACCTTCCAACCCCTGCCGGGTCATTTCGGCGTCAAGGTGGCACATACCGCCGGTATGCAGCTGGATAGACTTTGCCCCGGTCCCGGCGATGGCGCGGGCATCCACATCGGAGTCAATGTCCGCTTCCATCACACCGATGCGCAGCTCATCTTTGAGGGCTGCAATGGTTCTGCGCAGCGTCGTGGTTTTGCCGGACCCCGGTGCGCTCATCAGGTTGAGCAGAAACACCTTTTTCGCTTTCAGGTCAGCCCGCAGCGCGGCGGCCTGCTCGTCGTTGGAAGCAAAGATGCTCTGCTTCACTTCCAGAATTTTTATGTTGTCCATGGGATGCTCCTTATAAAGTGGTATTATTTATATTTTAACATTGTGTATAAAAATCCGCAATCGACGAATCCGCCAAAAAAGAAAGGGCGGGGTGGGTGATTTGACGAAAAAACGAGGCGTTGCGCCCGCTCCCTCCCCGTGCTATAATACAAACAAAAACAAGCAAAGGAGACACCCCATGAAATTCTCAGAAATGCCCTATGCCCGCCCGGATCTGGATGCGGTCAAGCAGCAGTTCGCCGACCTGCGCACCCAGCTGGAAAACGCAAAATCCTACGCCGAGGCCCGCAAAATCTTCCTGGAAGAGGAAACGCTCAACAAACACGTTGACACTGCCGCCCAGCTGGCCAGCGTGCGCAACAGCATTGACACCCGCGACAAATTCTACGACGAGGAGATGAACTTCTGGAACGAGGCCATCCCCCAGCTGCAGGAGTGCCAGAACGCCTGGAGCCAGGCTATGCTGGCGTCGCCTTTCCGCAAGGAGTTCGAGGCCGAGTACGGCAGCCTGATGTTCGTCAACGCCGAGATCGCCGACAAGGCGTTCTCGCCCGCCATCCTGGACGAGATGGCCCAGGAAAACAAGCTGACCACCGAGTACGGCAAACTCATCGCGTCGGCGCAGATCCCCTTTGAGGGCGGCGTCTATACCTTGAGCCAGCTCTCGCCCTTCAAGAACGACCCCGACGATGCCCGCCGCCTGGCCGCCTGGAAGGCCGAGGGCGCGTGGTACAAGGAGCATGAGGCCGAGTTTGACGGCATCTATGACAAGCTCGTCCACCTGCGCGACACGATGGGCAAAAAGCTTGGCTACGAGGGCTACACCACCCTGGGCTACTACCGCATGGGCCGCAACTGCTACACGAAGGCCGACGTAGAAAAGTTCCGCGCCGCCGTGGTCAAGTATATTGTGCCGCTGGCCGACAGCATCTACCGCGAGCAGGCTAGGCGTCTGGGCAAGCAGTACCCGATGAACGCCGCCGACAACGCCTTGATGTTCCGCAGCGGCAATCCGCGCCCGGCGGGCGACGCCGACGCCATCCTCAAGCAGGGCAAAAAGTTCTATGAGGAACTTTCCCCCGAGAGCGGCGTGTTCTTCAACAAAATGCTGGATGACGAGCTGCTGGATGTGCTGTCCACCCCCGGCAAGGCGGGCGGCGGCTACTGCACCAGCCTGGGCGATTACGAAATGCCGTTCATTTTTGCCAACTTCAACGGCACGCAGCATGACGTCGAGGTCGTGACCCACGAGGCAGGCCACGCCTTTGCCGCCTACATGAACCGCGACCGCATCCCGTACTCCTACGTCTGGCCCAGTATGGAGGCCTGCGAGGTCCACTCCATGTCGATGGAGTTCTTCGCCTGGCCCTGGGCCGAGGGCTTCTTCGGTGCGGACGCCCGCAAGTTCCGGTACAGCCATCTGGCGGGCGCGCTGACCTTCATCCCTTACGGCACGATGGTCGACCATTTCCAACATATCGTTTATGAGCACCCAGAGTTGACCCCGGCCCAGCGCCACGAGGAGTGGAAGAAGCTGGCCGCCATCTACCAGCCCTGGATGCGCCTGGATGGCGAAATTCCCTTCTACGGCGCGGGCGAGTACTGGCAGCGCCAGATGCATATTTACCAAAGCCCCTTCTACTACATTGACTACTGCCTGGCGCAGACCGTCAGCCTGCAATTCTGGGCGATGCTGCAAAAGGATCGCGCCGACGCCTGGGCACACTACATGGCCTACACCAAGCAGGGCGGCAGCCGCACCTTTACCGAGCTTTTGAAGAACGCGGGCCTGACCACCCCCTTTGAGGAAAGCTGCCTGCGCGGTGTCAGCGAGACAGCCAAACAGTGGCTGGACAACTATGACCTGGCAGGTATCGTGTGATGGCCGACCGCGAGAAAAAGAAGAAGCGCGCCTATCTCGATGACTTTGAAAAAGACCTGAACGGCAACTACCGGTACCGCGGGGCACACTACCGCTATGCAGGTGAGATCCCGCGCGGCAAGGCGCTGGCCCGGCTGTGGGCTTTGTGCGGCGGTGGTGCGGCGCTGACCGTGGCGGCGGGCGTTTTGCCCGGGGCCACGGTCCGCGCACCGCTCTACCTGGAGCTGCCCTACATGGCAGCGCTGGTACTGGCGTTGTACGCCGTGGTGATACTGGTGCGTGCAACGCGCGGCGGCGACCCGATGCGGGCTTACATTCACGAGCAGACCGTGCAAAAATTGCCCTCTTTGTGTGTGACCTCTGCCGTCTTGTGTGGCGTGGCTGCCGCGGGGCAGGGGGTGGCAGCGTTTGCGAATGGAAGACAACTGCTTGACACACACGGTATTTTTATACTTTTTGAAATCGCCGCCTGTGCCGCATTTGCCGCCGCGGCGGGGATGGTCAAAAAGATGCCGTGGAATAGGGAAGAATAATTATACATTATATAAGGGCGTGCTCTGCCGGGAGGCGGGGCACGTTTTTTGTGCGCAGAGGAAAGGCTCCCCCCCCCTCGGGGGAAGCTGCCTGCGGAGCGGACTGATGAGGGACGGCCTTGCCGTGATTGCCCTTTTACGGCGCAGCATCGGCAAACACGCCCCTCATCCGACCTCGTTTCGCCCGGCCACCTTCCCCCAAGGGGGAAGGCTCAAACCCACCCTTCCAAAATTCTTATCCAAATTTCGTCAAAAGGTACAAAAGTGTGATTTTCGGTTGACTTTTTTGCGATTTTACGGTATGCTAAACAATAAGTCATTATCGACAAGTGTGCGCTGTAAAGAAACAACAGGGTTCAGAAAGGGGTACCCCTTTCTCGTATTACGCTCTTGGGGAGCGTAATAATGATTTGTAGGTGAGGGCAAAATATAGGAGGTTTTACACATGAAAAACACCAAGCAAGTCATTGCACTGGCATCTGCTGCCGCACTCAGCGTCAGCGTGCTGGCTGGCTGCGGCGGTGCTGCGTCCGACGCGACCAGCGAGAGCACCAGCACTGCTACTGCCGAAGCATCTAACACGGCCGCTTCTGATGGCACCCTCGTTCTGGCAGAGACCGGCTTTGAGGGCAAGTTCAGCCCCTTCTTCGCCGCCTCTGCTTCCGACCAGGATGTCATTGACCTGACCCAGCTCGGTCTGCTCGGCGCTGACCGTAA
>ERZ1034897.549-NODE-549-length-18159-cov-5.553358_pt1 | contig 18159 bp, 24 predicted proteins | sample MGYA00520629_ERZ1034897 | MGnify/ENA primary metagenome ERZ1034897 (study PRJEB33766, sample SAMN09781789) | gut metagenome | biome: gut microbiome | host: Homo sapiens | place: Madagascar | study: EMG produced TPA metagenomics assembly of the PRJNA485056 data set... | reverse complement strand
GAACTGGAGATTCTGCCAGATGTCAGTTTTATCGGGAACACCACCCTGGAGAGCATCGAGGCAGAGCTGAAAAGTGATTATGAAAAAAAGTATAACGAGATCACCGGAGAGAACCTGGTGCTTGCAAGATCGGATCCGGCAACCCTGATACTGTACGCATGTGCAGTGCAGTTTTTCCAAGGATTCAAGTACATTGATAAGGCCGGCAAGATGGACCTTCTGAAATACACATACGGAGGCTATCTCGACCATGTCGCCGCGATGAAGGGAATCGCAAGGGAACAGGCCAAACCGGCCAGGACCATGGTGCGTTTTACTCTTTCAGGTCTTCGTCCGGACACTGTAGAGATTCCGCAGGGAACTCAGGTGACAGACGGCGAGATCTACTTCGAGACGGAACAGTACGCAGAAATCAAAGCGGGAGAAGAAAAGGCAGACGTTGAATGCGTATGCCTTACTTCCGGAATCGAAGGAAACGATCTGCAGCCCGGAGAAATTAATACCTTGGTAAACCCAATTCCCTATGTGGCCAGCGTGGCCAACACAGAGAAGACAGCCGGAGGTGTTGATATCGAGGACGATGACAGCATGAAAGAGCGTGTGTACATAGCTCCTTCCAAGTACTCAGTAGCCGGCCCGGAGGATGCGTACAGATACTGGGTTAAGACTTATAACTCAAGTATTTCGGACGTTCTGGTAAAAAGTGATAACCCGGTAGAAGTGATCATTGAATTCATCATGGAGAACGGAGAACTTCCAACGGAAGGTATCATCCAGGGTCTGCAGATTTACCTGGCAGACGAACAGATCCGGCCACTTACCGACAAGGTAACCGTCAAAGCTCCGGACACAGTAGACTATAAACTGGATGTGAAATACTACATCAACAGCAGCGACCTAAAGCGTGCCGATACGATCAAAGCAAACGTGGCCGCGGCGGTAGAACAGTATATCATCTGGCAGAGAAGCAAGATCGGCCGAGACATCAACCCTTCACAGCTCATTCAGATGATGGTTTCTGCAGGAGCCAAGAGGGTAGAAGTCAAGCTGCCAGTCTTCCAGGTGATCGGAGCAACCAATGTGGCCAAACTGGTAAGCCAGACCGTGACATACGGAGGTATCGAAGATGATTAAATTCACAGAAGGCGGTCTCATCGATATCTGGCCAGAGAAGGATCCGGAAATTCAGGCACTTAGTTATGCTCTGCAGCAGCAGTTCAAGAAGCTGAAATTCTATGCAGATAAGACGCAGTGCTATAGCGACGTGGATGACCTAGATGAAGACATCCTGGACTACTTCGCAGTTGAGATGCGAAGTATGTACTATGAACAGAATCTGGAGATCGAGAGGAAGCGAGAAATCGTTAAGAACACTCTGAAATGGTACACATACGCAGGCGTTCCTGCTACCGTAGCAGAGATGGTCGGGGTTGTCTTCGGATCCGGAAAAATCGTGGAATGGTTCTACTATGACGAACCACCGTTTACGCCCGGAACCTTCGATATAATCACATCTGCAAGGCTTACCGCAGATATCATCGAACAGATGAACGCTATGATTCAGAAGGCCAAGAACGTCCGGTCTCATATCCGGCGAGTAACGATCATCAGAGATGTACACTCGTCCACGCACCTGGCAGCCTTTCAGACGGCCGTACAGGAATGTAGCGTTCTGAATATCATTCGAGAGGATAATGAGGCTGTACAGACCGCATACGCAGCCACAGCGGCAGGCACAAGAGACAGAGACAGCTTCGTGCTCAACACGACATCTGGAGATGTGCAGGCAGCCCAGGCAGGACGTCAGGGAGCTATTGGCATCGTGGATAAAGCAAGAGGCACAGAAGTCTACAATACTCTGCAGGCAGATGCCGGAATCCAGGCAGGAAATCACCTTGCAGCGTTCGGATCCGTAACAGACAATCGAAGCTGCGTAACAAATGAGACTGCAGGCAATGCTGCAGCACACAGCGTAACCACAGTCGCCCAAAAGGGAGACGCCTACAATATCACATCATTTATCAAGGAGGAAAAACACTAATGTTAATGTGGAATCCCAGTAAATTAACAACCGCAGGAAAAGCCCTCCTGGCAAAAGCCCAGGCAGGACAGACAAGCATCCAGATCACGAAGGCCCAGACCGGATCCGGTTCTTATTCTTCCGGAGAAAACATCGAAGGCAGAACGGCACTGAAGACTCCTAAACAGACCTTCCCGATTCAGAATAAGGTGATCAGCGATGCGGAGAATACCGTGATCTTAAAGATTGCGATCACAAACAAGAGTGAAGAAGAAACCCTGAGCACTGGATACGACATCACTGAGTTTGGTATCTTTGCACAGGATCCGCAGAAGGGAGAGATCCTGTATTCCATCGCGACAGCATCTACAAGCGACTATATGCCAGCGTACAACGGCGTGCTTCCGTCAGTGATCAACATGAGCTATTACCTGGAAGTTTCCAACGCGGCAAATGTAACTATCAACAGCGCAGGAGCTCTGGCGCTTCAGGCAGACCTGGAAGCTCTGGAAGCAAGAGTCACTACTATCGAGAATAACAAAGTGAAACTGCTCGGAGTAAGAAGAAAAGTCAGCGCCAGCCCTTCCGCTTGGGAACGTATCGGGGACGCTGTCGGCATGATCTGCAAGGCAGCAGTCGGAAATGGAACCGTTCAGAATGACATGATGAGTCATTATCCGTTCAGTGAAATGCGCCCATGCAACCTGGCAGAAGACAGAACAGTCAATGCATACCTTGGAGACGCAACCTTCCAGTGGGATGGCACAAACGGAGACGTCATGCTGGAAGTGCCAATGACATACACCGGCCGCTGGTTTGAAACTGATGCAGACGGCGTGAAGTGGGAGTACAGAGCTGTTTCTTCCGCGCAGATCGGACACTGCCACCTTGATCACCTGTTTACAGATGGAGCCGATCGCAGAATTTCTGAGAAGGTATATATTCCGATCTTCCCTGGCTCCATTGAAACAATTCAGAGATCAGTGAAGAATAGCCAGGGCACCTATGATCTTAAACAGGTAGATATCCTGAGATCCAAAGCAGGAGTCGTGCCGGCACATAACAAGACACGCGGACAGTTTAGAACCTTATGCAAGGCCAAGGGAGACAACTGGTATCTCGACGACGTATGGGCTATGCATTTCCTGGATACCTGCTTCCTGGTAATGTTCGCAAACAGCCACGCGCAGGCCGTCCTCGGATCCGGACGTACGGAGTTCCCGGAAGACGGAACAAAAGGCCTGGCTCTTCAGGAAAGAACCGGCAACTATATCACTGTTGCAAAGGACTACGGAAACCGTTTTGCAGTCGGACAGGCAATCTCTATCGGCGCCGGCTTATGGAGCCAGAGCCTGGCAGCAGACCGTCTGGTAACTAAAATCGAAGATTCCACCGAAGTAGATAACGCAGTATGCGTATATTTCGACGGCGATCCGGTAGCAATCACATCAACCAGCGTTCTGTGTTCTTCTATTCAGCCTACCGGTGCAACCATTGGAATGGCATCACCAAACGGCCGCGTAGAGGGCAAAACAAACGGAATGAGCGCGATCCGCTTCCTCTGGATCGAAGACTGGTACGGAAATATGTGGCAGTTCAGAGACGGCGATAACATTCAGAAGTACCAGCATTACTACTGCAATGACAGAAGCGCATATGCCGACAAAGTATATGATGGCTCATATTTCAAAGTCGGATATGTAGCAGGTACCGCCGAAGGCTATGTGAAAACATTCGGTTTCGATCCGGAATGGCCGGAAATTGAAATCTGCACAGAAAACGGAGCGTCCAGCAACACCTATTTCTGCGATTACTATTATGCCGCCGAAGGCGGAGAAGTGGTCATCTCGGGTGGTAACGTGGGCAGCGGCACGGTCTCGGGCCCGTTCTACCGGAACTGCGACTCGGCTGGGAATTCGGGCTGGGCCTTCGGCGGTCGCCCTCAAGCTAGAAAGTAACCATTTCAAGGGGGACCGGGGGACTTTTCTCCCCCGGAGCTTCCGGCAAAGGAACCGTAACACATGCATGCCGGGAGCCCTCTCTCCTGCGAAATTCTGAAGCCGACACAAATGTCGGTCGCAAATAAAAGTAACTCGTAAACTACATAGGGGATAAAGGAACGCGCGATCGGTGGTCATCTCGGGTGGTAACGTGAACAACGGCACGAACTCGGGCCCGTTCAACCGGAACTGCAACTCGGCTGGGAATTCGAACTGGAACATCGGCGGTCGCCCACTTTGTTAATAATCTCATTTTCGACATATTTCGCAATTTTTGTTTTTTATAAATATGTCGTTCCTTTATTCGCTGGCCATAGAGCCACCGCCATGCAGAGTCATGGTGCCGCACCGCTTGGTGAAAATGGGCCGTAAATGGCACCGGTTAGTAGCACGATCGAAAGCCGGTGAGGCTAACAAAGAGATTAAATATACCAATGATAACTGAACCAATAAAATTCACAAAGAGAATCGGTCATCTCTTCGAGAGAGTGGTAGACCTGGATAATATCAAGCTGGCGATCAGAAACGCAGCGAAGCGCAAAAGTGACCGGCCATCAGTCAGAAGGATCCTGCTGGACGTCGATAAATACGCAAAGAAGCTGCAGGAAATCCTGATCACAGAGAGCTGGGTACCCCATGCATACCACATCCGAGAGATCAACGATGGCATTAAGAAAAAGAAACGTATCATCGCAGTACCACGCTTCTTTCCGGATCAGTGCATTCATCACGCATTTGTCCTGGTATTTAAGGAAGTCGTGGAGCATGGCTCCTACGAGCATAGCTGCGGATGCGTGCCAGGGAAAGGAACCGACGGAGCCCGAAAGGTTATAAAGCGCTGGGTTGTAAACGATCCAAAAGGGACGAGCAAAGTCGCTGTCCTGGATGTGAAGCAGTGCTATCCGACGCTGCCACATGAACAGCTCCGTCTGAAGCTGGAAAAGCGTATCAAGGACCGGAAGTTCCTGCGGCTTGCCTTTAAGATTATAGCCAGCTATCAGCAGGCCATGGCAAACAAGACGCAGCTGCTGCCGGAAACTATCGCAGTCGGAATTCCCGTCGGCTTATACACGTCTCCCTGGTTTTTAAACTTTTTCTTTCAGGACCTGGACCACCTGATTGCAGAGAAGTGTGGCCTCAGTCATCTCGTAAGATACGTTGATGATATGGTCCTGTTCGATAATTCAAAGAAACGACTGCACGCAGCGATCAGAACGGTCGGAGATTATCTGCAGCATATGCAGATGAGACTGAAAAGCACCTGGCAGGTGTATCACTTACGGATTCGCCCGCTTGACTTCTTAGGGTTCAAGTTCCATGCGAACGGAAAAATAACCCTCCGGAAGTCAATCCTGTACAGGATATCCCGTAAGGCCAGGACGATAGCACGAAAGGGCTATGCTTCAGTAACCAACGCCTCCGGTATGATCAGCTACAAAGGATACATGGATCATTCAGACTCCACCGGATTCTATGAGAAGTGGATCCAGCCGTTTATAAATTTCAAAGTATTGAAAGGAGTAGTAAGCAATGAGAACAGAAAGCAATGTAAAGCCATCTGTGCAGCTTGAAATCGAAGCCTTCCCGAAGAAGGAAGGAACAGTCTGCACTGTAATCCTGTATGACAATGTCGCCGGTCCATTCACAAGAGACAACGGCGCCGATCAGGAAGCATCTACCTACTTCACGTATGACCGGTACGAGGTAGAGACCTACTACAGAGAAGGCCTGGAAGAAAGCGTCCAGAGTTCCTTTGATGCATGGCTTCAGAAAGCCAAGGAATCTGAAGAAGCTGGTGATCCGCTTACTGAGATCGAGATTCTGCAGCAGACAGTTCAGAGTCTGACCGCCGCAAATAAAGAACTCAGCAGCACAGTCGACGACTTAGTCATCGCATCCCTGGGAGGTGATCTTGATGCATAGCGCAATGTATAAAAGACTCAAGAGATTATATCTGGCTGATCGCCTGACAGACGCAGCCCTTCAGACTGCAGTCAAGAGAGGATGGATCACCGATGAAGAAAAAGAAGAAATCATCGAAGAAAAGAAAAAGACTGCAGAGTAACTTCATATGCAGCCATATCGATGAAAGGAACATCTGCAGGCGCTCATATGAGCCCTGTACCGGGCTGCTGTGCCGCTTTCATAAATTCTGCGGAGAATGCCGCAGCTATCATATTCCGGCCAGCCAGGAGCCCTGCAGGAGCTGTATGAAAGGAGAAAGAGATGATTGAAACATTAATCCTGGCCGCCGGAATTCCGTCAGCGGCCGTGGGCTTCTGTTTCTGGTTCTTAGAACGAAAACTGGAAGCCAGGGCGGCCGCGGAAAAAGAAGAACGCAAGCGCCGGCAGAAAGAATTTGATGAACGAGAGAAAAAGCAGGAACAACTGCAGCTTGTTGTGATCAACAGTGTGAATGCCTGCATGTCTCTCAGTGAAGCTACAGCCAGAGCAGTGCAGAGGATCCCTGACGCACACTGCAATGGGGATATGCACGCGGCTCTGGAATATGCAACTAATGTAAAACATAAGCAGAAAGAATTCCTGACAAAACAGGGAGTCGAACATATTATTTAAGCAAAGGAGGAAATAGATATGAAAGGTATTAACTGGGCAAAGAAGCTGACAAGCCGGAAGTTCTGGCTTGCGATCGCAAACTTCGTAACAATGATGATCGTGGCATGCGGTGGAACCGAGAACCAGGCATCCCAGGTAGCTGCGCTGATCATGGCCGGGGCCACAGTGATCGCATATGTGATCGGGGAAGGCCTGGCTGATGCAGCAGGAGCAGCTCCGTCCATCGATGGAACTGAGGTCCTTCCTGGCATCGGCGTAGATGACACTGAGGAATAAGAAACAGAGGGCGGCAGTGCTGCCCTCTTTCAGAAAAGGAGGACCAGCATGGAAATCAAAGGAATTGATGTCTCTGCTTGGCAGGGGCAGATTGACTGGGATAAGGTAGCAAACTATGGGATGGACTTCGTTTTTATTCGGATCACAGAAGCAGGTAACGTGATCGACAGCTGCTTCGAGAGAAACTTCTCCGGATGCAAAAAGCACAACATCCCGGTCGGAGTATATAAATACAGCTATGCAATGACGATCGCAGAGATTCAGAACGAAGCCAGGAAGGTCGTATCCGTCCTGAATGGAAGAAAGCTGCAGTATCCGGTATGGCTTGATCTGGAACACAATAAACAGAGGTCACTCGGAGCAGAAAGCATTCATAAGATGGCCGATGCGTTCAGGGAGATCGTAGAGGCAGCAGGGTACAAGTTCGGCATCTATTGCAACGTGGACTGGTACATGAATGTGATCTGCAGTCACCTGCGAAAGTATGATTTTTGGGTAGCGAGATATCCGGCCAACGATGACGGATGGCTCCAGGAGAGACTGCGGCCAGACTTCGGCGTCGGTTGGCAGTACAGCTCCAAGGCCAAGATTCCTGGAATCAATGGAACTGTAGACCGGAACGTATTTTACAAAGATTATTCTGAAGACAAGAAGGAGGAACAGGAAGTGGCAAAAACAAAATTGCAGCAGTTCATTGAACTGGGAGATTACTACGCAAACCATGGCGGAACGAAGCCATATCTGGAGAAGCGAACAGAAGCCTACCTGGATGACTTCACAAAGAACGCCGGAAGCAATAACTATACGAAATTTGCAAGGGATGTAAACAACTGGGGCCAACCAGGCTGTCAGGGCCAGGCATGGTGTGCAGAGTACCAGTTCTGGAAGCTAGTAGAAGTCCTCGGCATCAAGAGAGCTCTGCAGATCATGGGCGGAGGCTTTTATAACTGCCAGTCGATCACAACCCATGCAAAGAGCGCAGGTACCTGGCACCTGACTCCGAAGAAGGGTGCTCTCGTGATCTTCAGAAAAGGAAGTCACGTCGGCTCCGTTTCGTCCTTGGATTCCAAGCGGATTTATACAAACGAGGGAAACACATCCTCAGCAGCGGGTGTGGAAGCTAACGGAGGATCCGTCAGGAATAAATCCTATGCGATCGGGGATCCTGCAATCGACGGATATGTATGGATTGACTGGGGCGAAGAAGCAGCGGATACCTGGAAGGCGACAGGTACCATGGTTTCCCTTGCAGATGCGCTCTATGTAAGAGAAAGTCCGAACGGATACGTCCTGGGACAGATTAACAAAGGAGATCGCGTCGAAGTTGACGGAACAACATCCGGAAAGTGGACTCATGTAAAAGTTGCAGGAATCGGAATCGGATACATCTGGACCGGTTATCTGGCAGAATCTGAACCAGAGAAACCGCAGGAGATCACTGGAAAACAGAATAAGGACGAACGCCTCTTTGTCGGAAAAGTGACAGTGAAGAAAACAGACGTCAGAACCTGGGCCGGCAGTGATTATCCAACCATCAAGAAATGGCCACAGCTGGCCAAGGGAAACCTGGTGGACGTAATGAACTATACGCAGAAAGACAGCTGCGGACATAACTGGTACTTCGTAAGAATTGCAGGAAAATACCTGGGATTCGTAGATGCCAGCCACATCAAGAAACAGTAAAAAGAAAGCCTGGGAGCATAGCTCCTGGGCTTTCTACTTCGTTTCTTTTTGATATCCCTGTCCGCACCGGAATCCGCAGCTCTTATTGCATCCGATACAACACTGTTTTGTACATGGTTCTATGTTCTCACCTTCCTGTATCGCATCAAGTATCAGACTTTTAGCCGTAAACATCCGCTCACACCCGGTATCAGTCATATATTCGCAAGCATAATCATTGATTTTTTTGCCTTCTGCTTCTGCAATACAGGCATCGCATCCGATTGCATCTTTTAGAGTGCAGATCATATAACCGTCTTGGAACACTTGCACATTCGCTCTGACGCAATCCTCTATACTTTGCCCCTCATATTTAATGTAATGCTCGCATTTACGCTCCGGGTAAAGCACTCCACCCCTGCACCAGTGCGCCTGTTCTCCTGGTTTATTCCAATCACTCCACTGGGTTCGTGGTGACTGATCTGGAAACAATTTATTAAACGGTTTTACCTTTGCCCGGTGATCATCCCAGCAATGGCCATAAGGGCATCTGAATGACCACCAGTACAGGCAATCGCGGCAGTAACACTCGTTACAGAATCCGGTACGCGGATGTTCTTTATTTTTCATCCATTCAAAGATGTTTATTTGACCATTCATAATTCCCCCGCAATCTCATCAATGCAAGTATTCCATCCTTCAGCGTAACCGGCGTCAAATGTGTTTGGCGGATAATCTCCGCTGTCTTTTTCCGGCAAATCCATAAGCGGACACCAGTCTGGCTTACTTTCAATATTTTCAATCTCGTGACCGTTCAAGCAGCAACATGATGAGACATATTCTTTATTCATACCTTCGCCAACATATTCATTTCCTAAAAAATAACACCCGACGCATCTTTCAGGCGTCTCCAAAACAAATACCGATTTTCTCATAATGATTCCCCTTTCTTTGGATAATAGTGTGTGATTCGCGATCGGTTTTCAAAGTACATGATCACCGACGCAGGCTGGCCGGTTTTATCCGCAACGCCCTGAGCGGTCAATACCGCTTCCCGTTGGCTGCAAGTTTCCAGAAAGAAATCGCCGGGTCCCCAAACATGATAAGTAGCTGCCATGAGCAACGCCTCCTTCCATTTTTTGTGTTTCGTTTTTTTATAATGCGGGGTGAAAGACGCATGATAAAAAAGTGAGCCTTAAAGCATAATAGAAAGGGACTCCCCGTCCCATACACATTTTTTTATTACGTCTTTCACAATAGCATTTTTCTCCGCAGCAGAGAAGGAATCCAGATCACTGACAAGCCGGTTAATCTCAGATACCTTTGAAAGCGTGTCCTGCTGCTGCAGGGACCTCTTTCTCTCGACGGCCAGCGCCAGATTATGTTCACGCCGTAGCGCCTGAATTTCCAGGTCCAGCCGTTCCAATTCGGCCAGGATATACTTCTGCGCGGAAGAATCCGCAGCCAGGGAAAGCGAGGATACCAGGCGGTCGATGCGGGTCTGACAAGTGTTGATCTTCGATGCGAGGACCTTCGGATCCGGGCCGGATAGCACCTCAGTGTTTTGTTCCGCAAATTTCTGAATGACACCAGGATCCCGCTTGATCGACTGCAGGAGCTCCAGGACTTTCTGATCCAACAGCTCGCATTTGATGTGGTGAGAATCACAGACTTCCTTCCCTTGCCTCATACGCTTCAGACAGTAATACCAGGAGGATACGCCCTCCTTTTTCTTTTTCCTGGCCACGCACATGATAGAGCCGCAGGAACACCGGAGCACTCCCTTCAGAAGAGGCACGTCGTACTTCATCGTTTTATCGAATTTGTTCTGCGCGAACCTGGCCTGCACAGCTAACCATTTATCTGCCGGCATGAATGGCTCGTGAGCTCCCAGGCAGACAAGCCATTTCTCCGGAGGCTGCATCTGGTGCTTTTTGTTTTTCTGAGTCGTCCGGCCATAGATTATAACGCCACAGGCACCGTCCCATTGTTCCCTGGGTGATTCAATATCCATCTGGCAGCCCTTGGCAGCGTAATAGTCGTAGACTTCCGGAGTGGCCTGTACGCAGTACGGCATGGTCAGAATTTTATGCAGTTGGGTAGTTGAAAAGAAAGCACCGGTACGCGTCCGGATACCCTGCTTCTTGAAAGCCGTCTCCATGCTCTGAAGAGAGTAGCCGTTCTGCAGAAAAGTGTCAAAGATCCAGGTTACGTACTTCGCGCCCTCCGGATCCGGAACGATAGAACAGTGTTTCTTACCGTTCACCTCGATGCGCGTCCGGACATATCCCTCTGGCGGATTACCACCGGTCCAGTATCCCTTCTTTGCAAGACCGATCATGTTGTCCGCTACCCTGGCCGCGATGGTTTCACGCTCCATCTGAGCAAAGACGACGGTGACATACATCATGGCGCGCCCGATCGGCGTAGACGTGTCGATGTTTTCCTTGATGGATATAAACTTCACATGGTGATCTTCCAGGATTGCGTAGATATTCGCAAAGTCCCGGACGTCCCTGGAAAGACGGTCCAGCTGGTATACGATCAGAACATCACAGTTCCCTGCAGATATATCCGCCAGGAGACGCTGCAGATCGGGCCGTTTGGTGTTCGCACCGGTGAAGGCTTCGTCCTGGTATTCCAGGAAGGAATCCACATGGCCGGAGAACTTCATCTCCACATAGTCCCGGCACATCCGGAACTGGTTATCGATGGAATCTGAGTGATCAGAATAGATTGACTTCCTGCCATAGCAACAAATGTTCATAAGAACCTCCTAAAAAAGGTATAAAAATAACACCTATGCAGGTGCCATGAACTGTGCTATAATTCTCTTGTCGAGAGGGAATTGTAGCCAGCTGAACGGCTGTCTGCAAGATTTAAGAGATCGTCTGGCGTTGGAAGCGCCGGGCGATTTTTTTCATTTCTTCAGTTTGGCAAGGGCAGTGCAGATTTTTACATAAGCATCTGCGCCGATTTCGCCAGTTTCGTAAAGTGAGCGGTAACGCTCCAGTTCAGCTCCAGGATCAAAGGAGCTTTTCTTTTTGTCATATTTCGGAAGATCATCCATCAATCCAAGTTCAAAAGCAAGACAATACATATGTTTACATGGAGCCTGTCTGATTTTGAAATCTGCACAGGTGCATTCCTGCAATGTGGCCTGGTAAGGTTCATCAGAAGAACCCTGGATCACAACTTCCTGTTTCTCTTCATCGAGAGAAAGTATTGACTTTTTTAATTTCTTCCCGGCATCGATACGCTTCACCTGTTCAAAATCAGAATGAATGTTTTCGGGCCAGTTTCCAAAACTGATCGGCATGGTAAGCCCTCCTTTGAGTGAGATTTATATGAAACAGAGCACCGAGAGGCGCTCGTATTTCCAGAACTTACCAGTATATCTGCGGTATGTACTAAAGGTATAATGTTTGTCGGCCCAGTCGCTCCAGCCAGCAAAGGGGGAGTCGTATGAGCAGAAAATACATCTTTCTTGATCGGCAAGACATATACGCGATTTACTATCGTAGCAATCACACCATTTATTATAACCTAAATGCACCAAAAGCACAGATAATTCTGATACGATAAGGGCCAGGAGGACTGGGTTGTTTTACCCAAGTCCCCCTTTTTTATCCTCATTTTTAAGAGGCGGGAACTTCTGCTCAAGCTCTTCCGGCGTATCAGGGATATCTGAATAGTCTGGATCCTGGAGAGAAACAACCACATCCGTCATGAACTTAAGGACGGCCTCCCTGACTCCAGGTTTCAGACCGATATATTTTTCAATAAGAACTCTGTCCGCAGCAGACAGGTTATACTTTTCAGTTAAAGCCTTTAATTCACTATCTGAATTATTGGTCTTTTTATCTCCCCATCCAGTACGGAGCCATTCTTCATTTATTCCATATTCACGACAGATTGACAGGACAGCCTGATCTGAAATGTTACGTTTTCCACTTTCAATCAGAGCAATCGAGTTTTGTTTCAATCCAATTCTCTCGGCAAATTCCTGCTGAGTTAAGCCAAGTTCACGTCTTATTTGCTTGATTCTTTCATTCACTTATTTCTCACCTCCATGCCCCGATTATACAATATAAAAATCACTTAGTCAATAAAATATTTCTCAATCAACAAAAAACATATTGACAAACATGGACTGAGCAATATATAATCATTGCAGAATCAATAAAACAACGCACCAACGAAAGGAGGAACCAAGATGGCAGAGAGAAGATACACAACAGAACAGCTCGAAAGCGCTGAGACCATCATGAAGATGCTGGCGGCGGTGCCAAAAGAAAAACGAGCTGAAGTGGTGAAAGCCACAAACATCTTCATGGCCGGCATGGAAGCTCAGAGAGCGATCGACGAACCGGCCATGGCCTAAAACTAAATAGAGAGCTGAGGGACGCGGGACCTCATTAAAAACCCAGGTATGGTGGAGCCGACGCAGATAAATCCACTCGGCGGGGAATCCGATGCCTGCGGAGAGCCGTCGTAATAGGGGTGGAAAGCGCAGACCCTAGTAAAAAAATCCCGGCTTGGAGGCAGATGAGAACACCAGAGAGAGAACATCCGGAGCATGGACTGGTGGGTGCGACTTAACCCCGGATGGCTGACCTGAAACGATCAGCACTGCAGGCAACGGCTATACGGCTACCCCACACAAAACTCAGGGAGCATAGCGGACAGGTTCTTCAATCGCCTTGGAGAACCTGTCACAGACTACCGGACCCAGCCAAGCCTAGAGAGCATAATAAAACCCTTCCGGTAAGTCAAGTACATTCAGAAAGGATGGTAACTATGAACATAAAGATGGAGGTGGAGTACACAGATGGATACGAGAAGAGATTTACAGAATCCCTCCTTGAACAGGTATCTAAGAGGGATGGATCAGAGAGAACGCAACCTTCAGAGGAAGAGAAGAAGACAGCTTAAGAGGATCGTAAGGGAGACAGTCATCTGCATAACAGCGGGAGCCTTGATGGCAGGGGCACTCACCTATGCATTCCTCAATGATACATATCAGCCCCCCAGCTCAGCCAGAACAGACCTACTGGAACGGCATGAGCTACACTCCGCAGGAATACGAAGCCATGATGAGTGAGCGATCAGAGTACCTGCAGAAGGAGGGTATCCCAGAATGAAGATGGCACTGACAAATGGGATACTCCGGATCATCGAAGCCGATGAGATCCAGAAGACCATCATTAAGAGCTGGAACCAGATGCGATGGATCAGAGGGCAGCAGATGTATGAAGGAGCCGCCAGCCTGGAACTTTTAAACAAGCTGGCCAGAATCGTACACCTGCCGCCCTCCATCGAAGCAGAGCGCGTCCGGATGAACGCAGTCCAGGAAGCGGTAGATCAGGAACGAACCAGGGAGCATCCGGAACCACTGTATAAATACCCGGTAACAAAGAACCTCTATGAACACCAGGTAAGAGCGGCCAACATGGCACTGATGACCTTCGGATTCATAGAAACACCGGAGAAGGAGGTCGCTGTTCATGATAAAAATTGAGTCAAGAAAACCGACGGACAGAGGTGGCTATTTATGTATGCCCCGTTTTGAAAATTGTCCAGACGGAAAGCCGGGATGGAAGAAAGTTCATTGTCCGGTCTGCGGGGATTACTGCTGGGAGAGACCTGAAGATGCTGGCGTAATTTACCACAGTAATCTGAGTGGAGCGTGCTGCACTTTATGCGCGCTGAAGAAAGGAGCTTCCTGATGGATTACTTAAAGCTGATCAATCAGCTAAAGCTCATGCGGCCGAAACTGGAAGAAGCTGAAGAAGCCAAGGCCATCACCGAAGCGATCGACATCATCGCGGACTATGAGAAGGCAACAGCTCAGGCCGCTGATCTGATTCAGAAATACGAGGTACCAGGGATACCGGTAAAACGCCAGGCTGGACTGTATACCTGCCCGGTATGCGGCAAGAGAACACAGCCAGGCCACACACACTGCCACAGATGTGGAAAGAAACTGACATGGGACCGGGAGGCATTCGCCAGCAGGGACTGTTCACATCTTAGCAGAAAGAAAGGAAAGTCAAAATGAGAGTTCAAATAGAAATACCGAAAGAATTCGAAGAAGACTATCGAAAAGATAGATTTGTAGATTTCTTTGAAAGAGTAACGGCAGACATTGATTTCAGAGGGCTGTGCGGGAAATACGAAGCAGAGACCGCTGAAATGTTAAGAGCTGCTTTTATAGATTCAAGATGCGTCGATTATGAAAGAAGCCATCGACGTGCAGCATCGCCCGAAGAAAGAGGTTTTAAGTAATGAAAACAGCAGAGAAGCCAAGGGCTGAACCAAAGACAGGAAGAAAACCGAAACCGGCACCCAGGGCAGCAAAAACCTGGACTCCAGAAGAGGATGCGTTTCTTCAGGATAAATGGGGGACCCTTTCAATTCCGACCATTGCCAAGCAGTTAGGCAGGAGCGTAGGGGCAATAAATAACCGCAGGTACCGTTTAGGATGCGGAGGACACCTGGAGAATGATCACAGAGTTTCACTAAACCAGCTAATCATTACTTTGTACGGAGTGAAGAACATGGGAACGTATGTAACCGGGCGATTGCTTCGAGAAGGACTTCCAGTACACTGGCACAGAGTAAATCACTGCCGCTTTCAGGTTGTTGACCTGGAAGAATTCTGGAAATGGGCTGAAGATCACAAAGACCTCCTAGATTTTTCCAGGTTTGAGGAATATAGCCTCGGAAAAGAGTCGGCCTGGGTAAAGGTCAAGCGAAAAGCAGATTTTGAAAAGCTGCAGTCCCAGGGAGCGCACAATGAGGCCTGGACCACCACGATAGATCAGAAACTGAAGCGGATGCTTTCACAGCATAAATGCACTTACAGGGATTTATCGAAAGAACTGAACCGGTCAGAGGGAGCTATAAAACGAAGAATATTAGACCTCGGACTGAAAGAACGTCCGGTTAGAAATAAGACAAGGATGTGGACGGAAGAAGAAGTCGAAACACTCTGTGAAATGGCAGAGAAGGGATATGACTGGGGACAGATCGCTGATAAGTTAGGGAGAACAGCGCTGGCCACCAGGGGAAAATACGAGCGACTTCTAAATCCGTCTTACATGCAAAGATATTACCGGGGAAGTGTCCCGATGGACTATCAGGGCATTCATGGTATCAAACCTTCAGAAGTCCTGGCAAGACACAGGGTGATGCAGTGTGTGGAGTTCACCGAAGCCCCCCCCCGATGAGAATTATTATAACAAAATTTCAAGGAGAAATAAATGCAGAATATAAACAAAGGCTTCGGCCTGCTGTTTGAAATGGGCTGCGGAAAGACGCTGACAGCGATCGCGATCGCGGGCGCCGGCTACCAGATGGGAAAGGTCGAACGTCTTCTGATTGTGGCACCGACCTCCGTCGTGGCTGTATGGCCAAAGGAGCTGCAGGAGTACGCAAAATTCAAGTATACCTGCAAGACGCTCCTGGGAGAAAAGAAGCAGCGCATAAAGCAGATCGATGACCTTCTGAAATTTCCATTCAAGGCTCTAAAGGTCGCGGTGATCAACTACGAGTCAACCTGGCGGCCAGAGATCCTGGAGAAACTCAAAGAGTTCGATGCGGACATGGTGATCGCAGATGAGAGCCAGCGTATCAAAACATACGATGCAGCACAGAGCAAGGCCATGCATGAGCTGGGAGATCAGGCCAGATATAAACTGATCTTATCCGGAACTCCAGTCCAGACTGCAGCTATTGACATCTGGTCACAGTACCGCTTCCTGGACAAAACCGTATTCGGAGATAACTTCTTCAAGTTCCGCGGCCGGTACGCTATCATGGGCGGCTATGGAAACAAGAAGATCGTCGGATACAAGGACCTGGAAGGCCTGATCAAGAAAGAACACAGCATCGCCTTCAGAGTTACCAAAGATGAGGCTCTGGACCTTCCGGAGCAGACGTTCGAGACCAGGAAGATACAGTTCAACCAGAAGGAAAAGAACCTGTACGAGAGAATTAAAAAGGACAGCTACGCAGAGCTGGACGGAGGCGGCCACATTACCGCAACCACAGTCCTGACAAGGCTGCTCCGCCTGCAGCAGTTGGCCGGAGGGTTCCTGGTTCAGGATGACGCACAGAAACCGCAGCTGGTAAGCAGAGCCAAGCTGGATGCCCTGGCCGACATCATCGAGGACTACGTGATCGGATCCGGAAAAAAACTGGTGATCTTCGCAAGGTTTATCGCAGAGGTAAAAGCGATCATGGAGCTGGCCGGGAAAGTGCTCCCGAAGGAACTGAAACAGGTGGCAATCTACGGAGACATTAAAAAAGAAGACCGAGGCGACATTGTGAAGCAGTTCCAGGAGGACCCGAATACAGTGCTTTTTATCGGACAGATTGACACTGCCGGTACCGGAATCACGCTGACAGCTGCAGATACCTGCGTCTATTACAGTAAAAACTTCAACTACGCAACGTACAGCCAGAGCCTCTCCCGTATCCACAGAATCGGCCAGAGAAACTACTGCACATACATAGACCTGGAGATCGAGGGAACTATCGACGAGCTGATCAGCAAGGCTCTGAGCCGAAAAGAAGATATGGCCAAGACGGTCGTAGATAACTGGAGGGATTTCTTTTAATGAATAATGACAAATTACGGCAAGCAGGCGAAAAGTTCAGAGAAGTCGCAGGTCTCATGTGTGAATGGTTGTCAGATCAGTTTGAAGCGATAACCGATGTATTTAATAACATGACAAAAGCGGGGATATCCGCGAACGACGCCTTAGATACATTACTGACCGCGCATCGGGCGGCCAGCAGGATCCGGGAAGCTCCGGAAGGAAAAAGCAATAACTGGCTTAAGATGCATGGATATCCAATGAGAAGGGAGGTCGCAGGAAGGCATGGGCGACGGAAAAGCAATAAGATCAGTGAAAACAGAAACAGTAATGCGCCTTATGAATATAAAGGTGAAGGAAATCGGAATCAACATCACAACTCTGAAAGAGTTGAACAATCAGTACCGCAGAGCAATGGAAAGGATGAACTTTCTTCAGGACCTGGGGCTGATTACTTACAGCGAAGTAGTGGACATTCAGGACCGGATCAAGGACAGGTACGTGGAGCGTGCCCGCAAACTGGAAGATTAGGAGGTGGCCAGAATGGCAGCATACCGCGCAGAAGGTATTCCGGCGGTTGGCCGTCCCGTAAAAGATAGGATCGTGATCTGTAAGAGCTGCAAGAAACCCGAGTGGTGGGGTCAGATGCGGTGGCTTAGCGGAAAATGTGTCTGCCGGAATTGTTACAAAGCAGATTATGAAAAGACCTACATGAAAGCCTATGTATGGGATGACCTGGACGGCCCGCGGCCGACAGTTGAAGAATATAACATCCAAGAAAGAGAGGACAAAGACAATGGCACTTATTGACATGGTGAATGATTACCAGGAGCTCCTGGAGAAAAAGGAGTCCCTGGCAGAAGCCACAAAGGAAAACAACGAGTTGATCGAAGCGATGAAGCAGGAGATCGCGCAGCAGATGATTGATGATGACTGTCCGCGCATCGCATCCGGTGACTACATGTTCAGCCTTCAGATCAAGAACCAGTTCTCGAAGAAATCAGAGACTGACCTGGCAGCA
>ERZ1034897.541-NODE-541-length-18340-cov-11.036970_pt1 | contig 18340 bp, 28 predicted proteins | sample MGYA00520629_ERZ1034897 | MGnify/ENA primary metagenome ERZ1034897 (study PRJEB33766, sample SAMN09781789) | gut metagenome | biome: gut microbiome | host: Homo sapiens | place: Madagascar | study: EMG produced TPA metagenomics assembly of the PRJNA485056 data... | reverse complement strand
AAAATCGGTGACAAGTGCAAAGAGCTTCACATTGCTACCCGGTGGAGCGTACATGATGTGATCGGACGGCTGGAACGAGAGTATGAGGGGAATCCCAGGGCAAAATTTATCCGGATTCCGGCCATGAACGAAGATGACGAAAGCAATTTTGACTATGAGTTCGGCGTGGGCTTCTCCACCAAGTTCTATCGGGAACAGCGGGATATTATGGATTCGGTCAGCTGGAAAGCACTGTATATGAACCAGCCTATAGAGCGGGAGGGCCTTGTCTACCATGCGGAGGAATTGCGGCGGTTCTTTGAGCTACCAGAGGAAGAACCAGACGCTATTATCGGGATTTGCGACACCAAGGACAAGGGAACGGACTACGCTTTTCTCCCGGTTGGCTATGTGTATGGGCAGGACTACTATATTGGGGACTGCATCTGCGACAATGGACTCCCTGACACAGTGGATATTCGCCTTGCGGATATTCTGGTGCGGGACAAGGTGAAAATGTGCCGGTTTGAAAGTAACTCCGCCGGACGGCGCATTGCAGAGAAGATTCAAGGCGAGGTCAAGCGGATGGGCGGCATCACCAACATTACCACCAAGTTCACCACGGCGAACAAAGAGACGAAAATCATCGTCAATTCTGCATGGGTCAAGGAACATTGCCTATTCCTGGACGAAAGCAAATACAAGCGGAACACGGACTACGGGCGCATGATGGATATGCTCTGCTCCTACACGGTGGCGGGCAAAAATAAGCACGACGATGTTCCGGACGGCATGGCGATGTTCGCTGAGTACGCCCAATCTCTGAACGGAGGCAGCGTGGAGGTTTTTTCAAGGCCGTTCTAGTTTGAAGGTAGCGAATGCTATAGTGAACATAAATTTACTTTACAATCATTCGCCACTTATGATACAATGATACGAGAGAACATATAAAGGGGGGTGTGGAAGACGGCGAGCAGGAAGTTATTTGGGCGGCGGGTGATTTATACCGAGGTGACAGAAATCAACGAGGGCAATATCATCGATGTGCTGCAAAAGGCGCTGTTTACGCACCTGCAAAACCAGTCGGAAGTTGACTATCTGTACCGGTACTACCGGGGCGACCAGCCGATTTTGGGGCGGAAAAAGGAAGTTAGGCCGGAAATCAACAACATGATCGTGGAGAACCGGGCCAACGAAATTGTTTCCTTCAAGACCGGGTATCTTGTGGGCGAGCCTATCCAGTATGTGAGCCGGGGCAACGACGAGGCGGCGGCTTCCGAAGTTCTGACGCTGAACGATTATATGCTTTCCGAAGACAAGCAGGCCCAGGACAAGGAGCTGGCGGACTGGATGCACATTTGCGGCACTGCCTATCGGATGGTGCTGCCGGATGCACTTGCGGACGTGGAGGAGGACGAAGCCCCCTTTGAAATCTTCACCCTTGACCCCCGGTTTGCCTTTGTAGTGTACTCCGTAGGTCTGGGACACAAACCTATGATGGGGGTTCGGTATGTGGTCAAGGAGGACAAGACCTTTGTGTTCTCCTGCTGGACACAGGACCGGTATTTTGAGGTATGGAACACCTGGGACGTGATTCACAGCGAGGACCAGATTTTGGGCATCCCCATCATCGAATACCCGCTGAACCAGGCCAGGCTTGGAGCCTTTGAAATCGTGGTGCCACTGCTGGATGCCATCAACATGACAGAGAGCAACCGGGTGGACGGCGTGGAGCAGTTTATCCAATCGCTGATGCTATTCCATAACGTGGACATTTCCAGCGACGATTTTGACAAGCTGCGGGATTTGGGAGCCATCAAGTACAAGGACATTGATGCCACTTTGAAAGCGGAAATCCAATACCTGACCTCCGAAATGAACCAGACCCAGACCCAGACGCTGGTGGACAGTATGTACGAAACCGTGCTGACCATCTGCGGAATGCCGAACCGGAACGGCGGCACTTCCACCTCTGACACCGGGACGGCGGTCATCATGCGGGACGGCTGGTCTGCTGCGGAGGCCAGGGCGAAGGATACGGAGCCGGTATTCAAGAAATCCGAAAAAGAGTTCCTGAAGCTGACGCTGCGCATCTGCCGGGACATGGGGAACCTGAGCCTGAAATTGTCCGCTCTTGAAATTAGGTTCACCCGTAGAAATTACGAGAACATTGCCCAAAAAGCCAGCGTGCTTACCACAATGCTTGGCTGCGAGAAGATTGCGCCGGAGCTGGCGTTTACCCACTGCGGCCTATTTTCCGACCCGCAGTTGGCCTACAAAATGAGCTTGCCGTACATCGAGAAAGCGGAAAGCGCAAAGCAAGCTGCGGCGAATGGAGGGAACCAAAATGGAACAGGAAGTGAAACCAGCACTGCGGATGACAACCAAGGAAATCAGGGCGATTGAGGAAATCATCCACCGCCGGAACCAGGCCGAGATCAAGGTGGAGCAAGGCCAACTGGTGGTCATTGAGATTCGCAGGAAACGGGTCAATTAAATATCTCACGGCTCATCAAGGGATGAGCTAAGAGCCGATGGGCTATCGATACCGAAATGGTATTGGTAGCCCATTTTTTGTTTGTTCGGGGGATTAGCTCAGTCGGAAGAGCGCCTGACTGTTAATCAGGAGGTCATTGGTTCAAGCCCAGTATTCCCAGCCATCCTCCTAAAGGAAGCCCGGAAACGGGCAAAGCGGCTCCCGTGGGCCGAAACCACGGGAATATGGGCGGTGCGCATAACGGAATTATTGCGGGCAGGATACGCCGATTGTGGGTTCAAGTCCCACACCGCCCTCCATCAACGGCAGAGAAGCCGAAAAACGCAATAAAGTTCAGAGAAGAACTATAAAAACGCAGAAAGGAAGTAAAAAACAATGGCAAAAATCGACATTTCTAAGATTGACGGATTCGGCACCATGACCCCGGAGGAGAAAATCGCCGCCTTGCAGGGCTTTGACTTCCCTGACCCGGATTATTCCGGCTATGTGAAGAAAGACCTGTACGACAAGGCCGCTTCCGATGCTGCAAGCTGGAAGAAGAAGCACAACGCCCTTCTTTCCGAGGAGGAGCAGAAGAAGCAGGAAGCGGATGAAAAGTGGGCCGACATGGAAAAGGAGCTGGCCGGGCTGCGGAAGGAAAAGACCGTTTCCCAGTACACCGCACAGCTTTTGAAGCAGGGCTATGACGAGGCTCTGGCGGCATCCACGGCGGCGGCTATGGAATCCGGCGACATGGGCACGGTTTTTGCCAACAACCAAAAGTTCTTGGAAGTGTACAAAAAGCAGGTCATTGCAGACCAGCTGAAAAGAACCCCCCGGGGTGCTGACGGGGGCACCGGCGTGGCAATGACCAAGGCGGATTTTCTGAAACTCGACACAAAATCCCAGATGGAGTTTATCAAGAACAATCCTGACTGGAAAACAACTTTGAAATGATTATGGAGGTAAAACATTATGGCTACTTATCTTGGCTTTCCGTTTGACCCCGAGCTGTTTAACTACAACTGGGCAAATGCGAAAGACCCCACCCTGACCGCGATGTTTGAGAGCGGCGCTGTCGCCCCGAACGCAGAGCTGGCGAGATTGATTTCCAACGGCTCTGACTTCTACACCCTGCCCTTCTACAAGGTCATCGGTGGCACTCCTGAGAACTACGATGGAGCAACCGACATCACCCTGACCGACCCCGCTGGCAGCGCTCAGAACGGTATCGTGTTCGGTCGCGCGCACGGTTGGAAGGAGAAGGATTTCATCGTTGACTACAACAGCGGTGCCGACCCCATGCAGCAGATCGTGTCTCAGGTGTCCAAGTATTGGCAGAAGCAGCGCCAGTCTATCATGCTGAAAAGCCTCAATGCGGTCTTCGGCGTGACCGGCAGCGGTGAGTTTGCCGATTGGGCGAACCACACCACCGACCTGTCTTCCGCATCCACCACTGTTGCGGACGCAAACAAGATGGGCGCTACCACCATCGGTGACGCTATCCAGAAGGCCGTGGGCGACAATCAGGACGCTTTCCGGCTTGTGTTTATGCACAGCAAGGTCGCCACGAACATGGCTGGCCTAAAACTGCTGGAATTCCTCAAGTACACGGACGCAAACGGCGTGGAGCGCCCACTGCGTATCGGCACGGTGAACGGCATGACCGTAGTCGTGGACGATAGCTGTCCCACCACCGCAGCGGACACTTCCAAGGCAGCAACCTATACCACCTACGTTCTCGGTCTTGGCGCTATCCAGTACGCTCCCGCTCCCGTGAAGGTTCCTTCCGAGCTGACCCGTGACGCGCTCAAGGGCGGCGGATATGACGCTCTGGTAACTCGTATCCGTGAAACCATGCACCCCAACGGTTTCAGCTTCACCAAGCCCACCAGCGGCTACACCGCTTCTCCAACGGACGCTCAGCTTGCGGCTACCGCCAACTGGTCCATCGTGGCTGACCCCAAGACGATTGCGCTGGCGAAGATCATCACCAACGGCTAAGGAGGTTCACCATGTTCTATGTTTCTGACGGGAAAGTGTATGTGCGCGATGGAGATCACTTTCGCAACGTGGGCTTTACCGCAAAGGACAAGGTGATTACCCGGCGCGAATTGGAGAGCACTTCTGTGGTGATGGGGACGGTAGTCGTTGATACCCTCAGAGACCCCGTACCGCTCACCCGCGAGGAAGTTATCACCAAGTTTGGTTTATCGGAGAATAACCCCATTCCCGTTATCAGGAAGTCGCGTAAGAACGCGGAAGAATCCGCAGAATGAAAGGAGGTAAGAAACCGTGCTGGAAGCGGAAAAAATCGAACTGGTGAAAGCCATGACGGGAGAGACCAACGAAAGCACGGTTTCTGCCTACCTGGGGCTGGCCGGGAACAAGATCTGCCGCAAGGCCTTCCCTTTTGACCCTACTGTGACGGAGGTGCCAGAGCAGTACGGGTTTACCCAGGTGGAGATCGCAGTGTATCTGCTGAACAAGCGGGGGGCTGAGGGTGAGACGGCCCACAGCGAAAACGGCATTTCCCGCTCTTACGAGGACGGAGACGTCCCCCCTACCCTGCTGCGGCAAATCGTTCCTATGGCGGGGGTGCTGTGATGAAGGCCATGGAGCGGAACAAGGTCGGATTCTGGTATCTGCTCTACGACCGGAAGGAGCCGGTCAAGGACGAGGACGGCAACGAGACAGGGGAAGAAACCGTGGTCTACAAAGAGGCCGCACCCTTCCGGGCCAATGTCTCGGCGGCTACCGGTTCTTCCCAGGTGGAGCAGTTCGGGGCGCTGTCCGGGTATGACAAGGTAATTGTCACCGACGATATGGCCTGCCCCATGGATGAGCACTCCGTTCTGTTTCTGGACAAGGAACCGGAATATAGCGAGGAGGGGCGGCCCTTGTATGACTACATTGTGAAACGGGTGGCGAAATCCCTGAATTCCATTTCCTACGCCGTGACGAAGGTGAGCGTATCGTGAAGAAAATTGTTGTCCCGCTGTCGGTGAACGGAATTGACCGGCTGCAAAAGGAACTGAAAAAGTATCAGGCCTGGCAACAGAGAAAAGCCAAGGAACTTGCTGAGCGCCTGGCGATGCTTGGGGCATCCACTGCCGCCATCCGGTTTTCAAGAGCGGTATACACCGGGGTGAAGGACGCAAACGTGTCCGTCGTGGCGGCCCCGAATGGCTATACCGTGAAAGCGGACGGAGAATCCGTGCTGTTTATTGAGTTCGGCTCCGGCGTGACCTACGGCTCCGGGCACCCGGAGGCCAGCCAATACGGCATGGGACCTGGCACCTACCCGGATGGTAAGGGCCACTGGGACGACCCGAGAGGCTGGTATCTGCCCAAGGAAAAGGGCGGGATGCACACCTACGGAAATCCTCCTGCAATGCCCATGTATGAGGCGAGAAAAGCGATTGAGCAGGAGCTTCCGAGAATCGTGATGGAGGTATTTTCCGGTGATTGACATTGAGAGACAGGTTTATACCCCAATTGCTGAAGCGCTGCGAAAGCAGTTCAAGGGAATCACCGTCAGCGGAGAATATGTGAACGCCCCTTCCAAATTCCCCTATGTGAGCATCATCGAGCAGGACAACTACACAACCACCGCCCATCTGGACAGCGGCGACGAAGAACGGTTCGCCACGGTGATGTATGAGGTCAACGTGTACTCCGACAAGGCGGGCAGCAAGAAGACCGTTTGCCGGGAGATCATGGGTTTTATCGATAAGATGCTCTACGCACGGAATTTCACCCGCATTTCCCTATCCCCAGTCCCTAACCTGGAAAACGGGACCATTTACCGATTGAACGCCCGATACCGGGCGGAAACGGACGGAAAAAATATTTACCGAAAATAAACGAAAGGAATGATGACTTATAGCTATCTCCACTTATAAGGTTTTCCTTATGCACAAGGAAGCTGGCGTAGGCGGCACCTACAAAAAGCTCATTGACATTAAGGAGTTCCCCGACCTGGGCGGCGACCCGGAAATGATTGAGACCACCACCCTGTCCGACAAGATGCAGACCTTCATTGCCGGTATCCAGTCCATGGATGCCCTGGCTTTCACCTCCAACTACACCCTGGCGGAGTACAAGGAGCTGCAAAAGCTGAATGGCAAGACCGATGAATACGCGGTTTGGTTCGGCGGTACCGGCGAGGGCGACACTCTTGTCCCGGACGGCTCCGACGGCAAGTTCAAGTTCAAGGGTCAGCTGACTTGCTACCCCACCGGCGGAGGCACCAACGAGGTTATCAACCTGAAAATCTCCATTGCCCCGTCCACGCCTATTGAGCTGGACGAGACCTGACAAGAATTCAACCACACAAATAACAGGAGGATTTAGCGATGGCTAAGAAAATCACCATTCCCTACAACGGCAAGACCTACACTCTGGAATTCACCAGAGAGGTTGTAAAGCGCATGGAAGCCCAGGGCTTCCGTATCACCGAAATTGACAATATGCCCATGACGATGATTACCGCCCTGTTCAGCGGCGCTTTTGAGGCCAACCACCCCGCCGTGAAGGGAGCTACCAAGGAAAAAATCTTTGGCAGCTTAAAGAGCCGGAAGAAGCTCATTCAGACCCTTGCGGAAATGTATGCCGATACATACAACACCCTGTTCGACGACGACGAGGACGAAGCCGATGAGGGAAACCCCGGCTGGGGAGTAACGGAGTAAGCGAGTTATTTCCCGATAGTGATGGAGGGGGCGGGGATTCCCCTGCCCCCTCATTTGCTTGCACGAAAGCGTTCAAAAAGGTGTTCCCCTACTATCTGGCGATTGGAATGACATACGACCAGTTCTGGAATCAGAATGTGGAGCTGGTGCGGTTCTACCGGCAAGCAGCCAAAATCAAGCGGGATTTGCGAAACCAAGACCTTTGGCTTCAAGGGGCTTATGTCTACGAAGCCATTCTGGATTCCGCTCCGGTGCTGCGGTTCAGTTTCAGCAAGAAGCCGCCGAAGCCTATCCCGTACCGGGAACAGCCCTACGAACTGGAGCCGAACAAGAAAAAAGCATCCGCAAGATCTACGGAAACGCTTTCTCAGGAAGAAAAGAATGACAGGAAAGCCAAGTCCATCATGGAAATGTGGATGGTAAATATCAACAAGAAATTTGAGAAGAAGGGCGGTGGCGACAACGGCTGACGATGTGGAAATGCAGGGCATTGAGTTTCAAATCATCAATGACAGCGACGAGGCCACCAACAGCATTGAGCGGCTGGGGCAAGCCCTTGCGGAGCTGAAAATCAATGTCAAGGGCGGTATTTCCGCCGTATCGAGAGCCGGAAGCGCTATTTCCAAGCTGCGGACTGCTCTTGACGGGATTGATGCATCCGGAATTGCCAATAAGCTGAAAGGCGTTTCCGACGCTGTGAATCAGCTGAATATCAACCCGAACGCAAAGATTTCTTCTTCTCTGCCCAAGAACATTACCGCTTTGAACGCCGCCGTTGCGAACATCCAGCCGGAGAAAATCGTCCAGCTGGGCAGTGCCCTACAGGCGGTGGCGAACAGCAGCGGGGCTAAGATTTCCGCAACGCTGCCGAAGAATATTACGGCGCTGAATACGGCGCTTGCCGGGATGGATGCAGGTGGAATCGCAAAGTTATCCGGCCTTGCTGACGGGCTGCGGCCCCTTGGAGAGCTGGAACGGGCGAAGCTCACTTCCTTCACCAATCAGCTTTCAAAGCTTCCTGCGGTCATCCAGGAGCTTGACAAGGTGGATTTGGATAAATTCACTCAGCAGATGAAGGATTTTGCGGAAGCTATCAAGCCCCTTGCGGATGAAATGAACAAGGTTGCCGCCGGGTTCTCCGCATTCCCCACCCGGATTCAAAAGCTGATTACCTCCACGGAGCAGTACAACAGCGTTACCAGGAATGCGGCGAAAAATACGGACACCTGGAACCTGGCGCTGAAAACCTTGAGCTTTGCGGCAATTTACCGTGGAATTTCAAAGTTCCTGGCCAGCGCAATCAACAAGGCCTCCGAATATCAGGAAGACTTGAACCTGTTTACCGTGTCCATTGGACAATACGCAGAGGAAGCGTATAACTACGCGCAGAAGGTTTCGGGAATCGTTGGCATTGACCCCTCTGAATGGATGCGCAATCAGGGCGTGTTCAACACGATTATCACTGGCTTTGGCGTTGCCGGGGACAAGGCGGCGTATATGTCCAAGAACCTGACGCAGTTGGGTTACGACATTGCTTCTTTCTACAACCTGGACTTTGAATCTGCTATGCAGAAGGTCCAGTCCGGCATCGCCGGTGAATTGGAGCCTCTGCGACGGCTTGGTTATGACCTGTCCGTTGCACGGTTGGAGCAGGAACGGCTAAACCTTGGCATAGACAAGAGCGTTTCTTCCATGACGCAGGCCGAAAAATCCCAGTTGCGGTACTACGCCATGATGACACAGGTCACGCAGGTGCAGGGCGATATGGCAAGAACGCTGGAACAGCCTGCAAATATGCTCCGTGTGCTGAAAGCGCAGTTTGAGCAGTGCGCTAGGGCAATCGGCAACCTGTTTATTCCGATTCTGGTGAAAGTCCTTCCTTTCGCTATCGCTGTTGCAAATGCCCTTAGAGAAATCATTACAGCAATCGCCGGCCTGTTTGGCGTAACATTGCAAGCCCCAGACTGGGGGGATTCCTTTGGCAGTGCAACCGCAGGAAGCGGAGCGATTGCCGACAACATGGATTCTGCTGCCGGGTCTGCCAAGGAACTGAAAAAGTACCTTGCCGGATTTGACGAGCTGAATGTGCTTCCTGACCAGAACCAGGGTGGCGGAAGCGGCGGTTCTGCTGGAGGCGGCGGCGGAGATCTGGGGATTGAGCTGCCCGGGTATGACTTCCTGGAGAATGCGGTTGGAAACAAGATCGACGAGTGGAAGAAGAAGCTGGAACCGCTTGTTAATTTTGTGAAAGACAACCTCAAAGAAATTCTGGAACTTGTTGCGACGATTGGAGCGGCTCTACTTGCGTGGAGGCTTGCGACCGAACTCATGACGGGCATCTCGGCGCTGAAAGCGCTTTCCCAAAACGGATTGTCAATACCGCTTACGATCACCGCCGGAGCAATTCTGACCGCAACAGGATTCAAAATCGAATTCAGTGGAATCAAAGATGCAATCGAAAAGAAACTGAACGGCTTTAATTTCTCGGAAATTATTCTTGGAGGTTTAGTCGGAACAGCCGGAACTGGATTATTAGGCAAAGGAATCGGACAGTTTATCGCAAAAGCGTTCTCTGGAAGTGCAATTGCAAAAGCAATTACCGCTGGGGGCGGCACAATCAGCACAGGACTGATTGGCGCTGCTATCGGTGGAATTGTGGCTGGAATTCCGATGTTTGTTACCGGCGTATACGATGCCATTACGAACGGCTTGAATATCCTGAATGGGCTGCTGATTCCAGCTGGTTCTACGTTGGCTGGCGCAGGAATCGGTGCGATTATCGGTTCTCTTGGAGGCCCAATTGGAACCGGAATCGGTGCGATTATCGGCCTTGTAATCGGCGGGCTAACGGATTTAGGCATTCTGATTTACCAGAAGTGGGATGAAATTAGTGCTTTCTTTGCACCTGTTGCGGAATGGTTCGATGTAAACGTGGTGCAGCCAATATCTGGCTTCTTCTCCGGGCTTTGGACGGACATTGTTGACACATTTTCTCCTGCTGTTACGTGGTTCTCTGACCTGTGGAAAAGTGTAAGCCAGACATTCGAAGATGTCTTCTATGACATTGGAGTGCTTGTGAGCGGGACGTGGGAAACCATCAAGATTGTTTGGGGAATTGTTTCTGGATGGTTCGACACAAACGTTATCCAGCCACTTTCTAACCTGTTTTCTTCCCTTTGGGACGGAATAACGAAGTGGGCTTCCGACACATGGGCAAAGATTTGCGATGACTTCTTGACTGCATACAACTACATCAATACTCACTTTATATCCCCACTGAGACATGCGGTGTCAACGGTATTTAACGGCCTTGTTGGCGCAGTGCAATCGGCACTGAACGGCGTAATATCTGCCCTAAATTCCGCATTGAGTTGGATGTTTGGTGGAATCAACGGCATTTTGAGCAGCCTTAGGAATTTTAGCATCGCTGGATACTCCCCGTTTGCAGGACTTAGGGAAATTAGCGTTCCAAAAATTCCGATGCTTGCCAACGGCGGTTTCGTAGACCAAGGTCAGCTCTTTATCGCCCGGGAAGCCGGCGCGGAAATGGTTGGCTCCATCGGGCGCAGAACCGCCGTTGCCAACAACGACCAGATCGTCGAGGGCATCACCTACGGTGTTCGGGAGGCCAATGACGATGTTGTTACCGCAATCTACGCTGTTGCCCAGCAAATCATCATGGAAATGCGGGAGCAGGACCGAAACGGCGGTGGCGGCAATTACGATTTTGACCGGGCTGTGTATGAGGCGAACCGCAGAAATGCGAGAGTTTACGGCTAAGGAGAAAGGAGATAGAACGGCATGAAGATGATGCTCAAAATAAATGGCGTGAACTTCATGCCGTTTATCGCCAAACAGGGGGTCAAGTGGCAGAGAAATGACATTGATGCGCCCAATTCCGGCCGCACCATGGACGGTATGATGCAGCGTGGCAGAGTGGCAACGAAAATCCGGCTGGACATAACTTGCCGCCCTCTGATGGCAGAGGAAGCAATGCTGGTGCTGAATACCATCCTCCCGGAGTATGTGTCCGTGGACTACTACGACCCCATGAGTGGAGAGCGGCATGGCGTGACCATGTACTCCAACAATAACCCGGCATCTTTCCTGATTGAAAAGCCAGAGGATGACTGGTGGAGCGGTATTACCTTCCCGCTGATTGAGAGGTGACGGCTTCCTATGCAAGAAACATCGGCACTTTACAAGAGAATCATCCAGGGCGAACACTGGTTTGAAACCTCTGTAACCATCGGCGATTCCGGACGGCTGACGGACGAGCGAGGGGATGTTATAACTTTCGGTGGCGATTCTATTCTGGTAGACACCGGCGGTCCGGAATCCGGTTTCCGTGAGGATAGGCTTTTTGAAGTGAACACAAAGGCCCCGTTTTTCAAAGATTCCACTCCTTGTGTCGGAGCGGCAGTATCCGGGACTGCGAATATTAAAATGATTGCGCCGTTCAATATTCCCAAGAAAGCTAGAATCTGTATCTATTCCAGGGCTGTGAACAACACCGATAAATCGGAATGGGTACAGCAGGGCGTTTACTTCATCGACACGAGAAAGCAAGTCCATGACGAGCGTGGGTTTGATGTGTTGTCTCTGGAATCCTTTGACGCAATGATGCTTTCAGAAGTTACCTATCCTAGTGACAATCAGCACAATTACCCGCTTTTGGACAAGGAAATTGTTCAATTTATTGCGGATAACATGAAAATCAGCGCAGACGGCAGCGGCGTTCGTGTAGACCCCAGAACTTGGGAAATTATGACCGCTGGCTATAAGTTCCCCCTCCCCGTTGGGTACTCCATGCGAGAAGTCCTGTGCATGATAGCCGCCGCTTACGCCGGGAACTTCATTATCTCCCCTACAGGAGATTTGCGGCTGGTGAGTATGTTTGATATGCCGCCGGAGACCCGGCATCTTATCACAGAGGACGGTTATAAAATCACATTCGGCGGCCTGTACATTCTGGTTTAGGAGGCGGTGCGTACATGGCAGAAAGTTTTAACCTGTTGCGGCGAGTAAAAAGCCTGGATACCGCCCCTGAAACGGACGGATACAGCGGTGTTACGATATTCGCAGGGCAGGATGACGAAGGAAACAACATTGAATACTTTGCCGGAGACCGTTCTGGCAAAGTGCTTGAAATCACAAACGAATGGGGTTCACAAGCCCAGGCGGATGCGATTTATAAAAAAATCAGAGGTTTCCGCTACCAGCCCTACAAGGCCGCAGGAACGACCATTGACCCCTCCGTTGAGATTGGCGATGCCGTCACCATTGCGGATACCTACGGAGGCGTATTTCTCCGAGCAACGGATTACCGGGATACCACCAGCGATTTAGAAGCCCCATCCAACGAAGAAATTGAGCATGAGTTCCAAATCCAGTCCCCCACGAACCGTCAGTACGAACGGTTCACCCGGTCTGTTAGGTCTAGCTTATCCATCACGGCAACGAAAATTGCCGCCGAGGTGGAAGCCAGAGAAGAAGCGGACAAAGCCATTCGGGCAACGCTAAGCGTTCAGGCGGATGCCATTAAAGCTAGGGTTGAAAAAACAGTGGGAGATAAAACCTCTGACTTCTGGTGGGACTTACAGGCGAATAGCTGGAACGTTGGCAGCAAAAGTAAAACCATTTTCAGCGTTCAAGAGGGCGGTGCAATAGTTGAGGGCGAAATCCGGGCCACCTCCGGGAAAATCGGCGGGCTTGACATCCAGAAAGATTATCTGTCCTACAATGGGCAGACCTGGGGCGGTACAAACACCTGGGGTTGTTACATTGGTTCAAACGGAATCCAGCTTGGCAAAAACTTCAAGGTGGATATGAGCGGCAACCTGACAGCTTCTTCCGGGCGATTTGAAGGAACAGTCTACGCTGGAAGCATTGATTACGGCGGCAACGCTGGATATTTTAGCGGAAGCGGTCTTTCCGGCGGTTCTGTCGGTGCTGGAAAAATCGTGGGAAATAGCCTAGGCACCGGGCAGTTTGCAGGAGGCGTGAACACATCCCTAGGATATGCGGATTTCTCTAACGGTGTGTTTAACGGGTGGAATACAGCTTCATCTATCAACACTGGTAGTTTGAAATTGGATGAACATTACCTTAACCGAGCAAGCATTCGGATTGGTGGCGTATCTTATAAGCTCGTTACATGGATTTAAGGAGGATTTTATGGAAAAGCTTACAACCGCAACAGGAAAGGAATTTTCCTGCGATTACTTCAACCCATGTCAGCCAACAGGACAATGCAATTTGCGGATTGTAGATGTGCAGATTGCTACGGTAGCCACGGTATTTTCTAACCAGTCCGAAACGGTGCAGCTGTGGTGCGGGAAACAGTACGCAGCGAATTACACACGGCTTGTCGCAATCGTTCCTGAGGCCGGCGCAATCCGTGTAGTTCTTGGGAAGGAGTAAGCAATGAACGACATTATCAACCTGTTATACCGCATCGGTGCAACCATGGAAACCATTTCAGTTGTAGGCATTGACAATCAGGATAAATTTGTCGGCTGCGCCAATGCTATTAAAACGGTGATGGCAAAACTGGAACAGCTTCAAATTGCGGAGCAGAGTAAAGAAAAGGAAGGAGCTGAACCGCAGGATGGCTGATAAATCCATAGAGCAGTTAAACGCTGCTGAAAAGGTATATCTGAGCGATCTGTTTGTACTACAGCAGTCCGGCACGGCAAAGAAACTAACCGGACAAGTCCTGAAAAACTGGCTATTAGAACTGGCCCAGGGCCACGGCGGCATTACCAGTATTGCCCTGCAAAGCACATCCGGGCTGAATAAGACCTACCGCATTACCCTTGCGGATGATACCTATTTTGACATGACCGTTGCAGACGGCAAGGGCATTACCAGTGTTGCCAAGACCGGAACATCCGGGTTGGTTGACACCTACACCATGAAATTCAATGCTGGTTCTGACTTCGTATTTACAGTGAAGAATGGCGAAAAAGGTGACAAAGGCGATGCCGACCGCCTATACTTTAAATTCGCTTCTCAGAAACCAACGGACGCTTCTCATAACATGGGTGATGTGCCGGATGAATGGCTTGGCTTCTATGCCGGTACCACGCCGCCCTCTGGTTGGCAGGACTACACATGGGTACACATCAAGGGCGACAAAGGCGATAAGGGCGATGCTGCAACACTGACAAGTCACAGTACAACTTACATGGTCTCTGACTCCGGTACCGTCGTTCCCTCTGGTTCCTGGGTAGCTGATGTGCCTAACGTCCCCCAGGGCAAGTACCTGTGGACGAAAACTGTACTTACCTTCAACACAGGCAGCCCTGTGACCTCCTACTCCGTATCTCGATTTGGCATCGATGGTAGTGGTGCAGTATCTAGCGTTAACGATAAAAATCCCGACCCCACCGGCAATGTTAAGCTTACAAGCGCGGACATCCCCGGCAGCAGCGGCCAGAGCATCGCTTCCGAGCTGGACGCAAAGGCCGGCGCAGATGCGTTAACCGATGCCGTGAAGCTTCTGCTCCCCCTCCAGGGCGGCATCATGACGGGGAACATCGACCTGGGCGGCAATGCGCTGACCAACGTGAAAGCCCCTGCTGCGGCCACTGACGCTGCCACGAAGGGGTATGTGGACGGGAAACGGTTGGTACTGACGACCACCATTCCCGCAAGCTGGACCGGCAGTGCGGAGCCTTACACCCAGACTATTTCTGTTCCCGGGATTCTTGCAACGGATACGCCCCATATTATGCCGGTGTATACCGACCCAGATTATTCCGTGACTTTGGCGCAGATTGAGGGCTGGTCCAAGATTGTCTCGGCGTTCTCCGGAGACGGCGTCATCGCCTTTTATTGTCGGCCGGATAAGCCCACTGTGGCGATCCCTATTCAAATCGAGGTGATGCGGTAATGGGTGCCTGCTTTTTATACGGGAACAGCGGCAGCAAGCGATACCGGGTGTGTGAGGTTTACGGCGGGCAGAATCCGCCGAATACCGGAGTGAAGGATAACGACATTTTCCTGCGGACGAATGTTGCCATTATCAGCGGAGAAATCACCACCAACGTTGGAGGTCTCCCCACCTGGGATTCTGCGGACGGTGTCTTTTTAGTTACTCTGGGGGCCGGGGCATTCGACGACACCAAGGCAGGCATGTACATTGTGTGGGATACTCAGAAATTTCACAATGTATCCGGCTTCCCGGGGAATGCGTATATACACGAAAACGGCAAATGGCGGAGATGTGAGGGGTATGTTTTCCACAGTAATAAGTGGGTGCAGTTTTCCAGCGCCTGGGACGGCACGCTGTTTTACAATGGAAATCAGTACGCGGATGTAACAGGCGGGTGGGTTGACGGCGGCCCGATAGGTACGGGATATGCAAAGGGGGGCACCATGACGCTGAATGCGAACAGCATCCAGTTGTCGATTGAGGGCTACGGCTCCAGGTATGCCAGAACCGCCGCAAAAATCGATCTTTCCGGGTTCCGGATCTTGGAAATGGACATAGTCCTGGCAAGCGGCGATACCAGCACAGCCCCGGCGCAGATGGGCGTGCTTTCCGGCGTGGGGATTGGCCAGTGGGGATTTTCCGAGGTGGCCGCTGCAAAATACGATATTAAGGCATCCGGAACATATACGCTGGATGTATCCGCACTGTCCGGAGCGTACTATATCGCGTTTGCATCTGCGAGTAACGTAGGGGCACCTGTATGGCAGCTTACACGGTGCGCACTTAAGGGGTGACGGTATGAAAATCTACATTGACAAGGATTTCCGCTGCTTTGCAGAGCCCGGGGAAGGGATGGAAGCGGTGCAGACCAGTTTCTTTGACGGCAAGGCCCCGGGCTACATCGAGGGCTACCGATTTATCCCGGCGGGGCACAGCTGGACCGGTGAGGACGGGACGGTGTACCTGGGCGAAGCCGCCTTCCCGGTGACGGACTGGGAGGCGCTGGATAAGATTCAGCGGGTGTATGAGCGGGAGCAGTATGAAACCCTGACCGCGCAGAACGCTGAGTATGAAGCTGCCCTGTCCGAAATCGAAACTGCGCTGGGGGTGAAATGATGACCATTGAAGAACGGAAACAGAGAATCCTTGCGAAAATCACGGAAATGAAGGCCGAGGGCGCGGACATGCAGAATGCCCTGACCATTTTGGAGGTGAAGCCGGATGAAGAAGTGGAGTAACGGAGCCCAAAAGCGGCTGGTGGAAATCCGCGCCGCCGAGGATGGGGAGCAGGATATGCGAGCTATTGCGGCAAGCATTGCCAAGCTTCCCCCCGGCCAGTTGAAAAAAATCCTGACGGAGGATATTATTGCCATTTTGGCGAAGTACGGGGTGGTGATAGGATGACTATTCGGCAAGTCCAAAACCTGTTGGATTATCTGGGCTACGACCCCGGCCCCATTGACGGGCTGGACGGGAGCAAGACCCGGGATGCAGTAAAGGCGTTCCAGCGGGCCGAGGGCCTGACGGTGGACGGCGTAGTGGGTGTGCAGACGGAAAAGGCGCTGCTGGATGTTGTGAGCAATGGGCGGGTGTACAAGCCGCCTGATGGTGCGACCGACAAGACGGTGTCGGTTGCAGCAGACGCCCCCAGATGGTGGGCCGACATCCGATATTTTAAGCGCAGCGAGCCCTACATTGCCTGCTCCTGCGGCAAGTGCGGCGGATTCCCGGCGGAACCTGCGGAAAAGCTTATGCGGCTTGCGGATGCGGTGCGGGAGGCGGCTGGACGGCCCATGGTCCCCACGAGCACGGTACGGTGCAAAACCCACAACGCAGAGGTTGGCGGCGTGTGGAACTCCCGGCACCTGCTGGGGCACGCTATGGATTTCCGCATTCCGGGGCTGTCGGCGGCTGAGGTGCTGAGCATCGTGCGGCAGCAGAAAAACGTGGTGTACTGCTATGCCATCGATGCACAGCACGTGCATATGGATATCGGGAATTAGGAGGAAGAAGAAATTGAACGAATGGCTGAAAACAGCCGTTACCATTCTGGTAACGCTGCTGGGTTCGGCGGGCTTCTGGGGTTACCTGGATGCCCGCCGGACGAAGAAGAGCGCGAATACCCGGCTGCTGGTGGGTATCGCCCACGACCGCATTGTGTACCTCGGCATGAAGTACGTGGAGCGGGGGTACATCACACAGGACGAGTTTGAAAATCTGGAAGTATACCTGTACGAACCCTATGCCGCCGCGGGCGGGAACGGGTCCGCGAAGCGTGTCATGGAGGAAGTGCGGAAACTTCCGCTGCATAATTAAGGAGGAAAACAAAATGTACGAACTGAAAGACACCATCGAGGGCATGACAAGCGCTGACTATAAGGAGCGCTTTAAGGCCGAGTACCAGCAGGTAAAAATCCGGTACGACAAACTGGACGCAATGACCGTGAAGTACGAGGCAGGAACGTTGCCATTCACCCCCAACTGCTCGCTCGACCTTCTGAAGGAGCAGAAGAAGCACATGGGGAATTACATCCGTTGCCTGAAAATCCGCGCTGAGATTGAGGGCATTACGCTTTAAGGAGGAAAACAAAATGATCAACTGGACTGTACGTATCAAAAACAAGAACTTCTGGCTGGCGTTCATCCCCGCCGTTCTGCTCCTGGTGCAGACCGTAGCGGCGGTGTTCGGCTACACCCTGGACCTGGGCGACATCGGCAATAAGCTGATTGCTGTGGTCAACGCGGTGTTCGGCGTGCTGGTTGTCCTGGGCGTGGTCAACGACCCCACCACCGCCGGGATGTCGGACAGCAAACAGGCACAGGGCTATAATTTCCCGAAGGAGGATTGACGGCTGAGTGGACACGGTTCCCTGGAACCGGGTTATTCTGGACGAATTTTGCTCCATAGCGATTTTAACTCCGCTGGAAGAACAAATCCTCAGAACCCGGGCCGCCGGATGGAGCCAAGTTAAACAGTGTCACAAGTTTAATGTGTCCCTTGCCACTATTACAAGAACAGTCAGAAAGTTGAAAAAGGAATATGAATTTTGCAGGAAGTACAGTGATAAACTCCCTGAAAATCTAAAATTCTGATATCGCTTGACGATTTTCTGGCGATTATATGGCGAAACCCCGACGAATGGATGATGATTCCATCGCCGGGGTTTTTGCTATGCTATATCCAGAAGGTGGCCACCTCCTAATATTTTAAAGGAGGACTTCTAATATGGTTGAAGTCGAAAAGGAATATGC
>ERZ1034897.534-NODE-534-length-18432-cov-17.053110_pt1 | contig 18432 bp, 25 predicted proteins | sample MGYA00520629_ERZ1034897 | MGnify/ENA primary metagenome ERZ1034897 (study PRJEB33766, sample SAMN09781789) | gut metagenome | biome: gut microbiome | host: Homo sapiens | place: Madagascar | study: EMG produced TPA metagenomics assembly of the PRJNA485056 data... | reverse complement strand
CCACCTACACACCGTACATCGGGCAGGCAAACACCCTGACCCTGCCTGAAACCGTATATGGCGGTGAGGTGGACGCGGTGACAGGCACGACAGAATCATTGTATGTATTTAAGGCATTTGACGGAACAGAAGATTTGAAAGAAAGAACGCATGGTCAGTATTCATTCTATTTACCAGAAACATCTGACAACGGTATATGTTCGCATTTTAAGATTTTAAGCATTGATGAATTTCATAGCGGCGTTAAAGGTGTATATCTCAGGTATACGATAGCTGCTATATTTAATACAAATTTTGCTAGTGTTGATGAGTTTAAGAACTATTTAAGAGAACAGGCAGAAGCCGGAACACCAGTACAAATATGTTATACTCGCATTCCTGGCGCTGTCAACAAAATCATCCAAGCTACAGGCGCACAGCCCATCCATGCGCTTGCAGGAGTGAACACCGTGCTGACCGATGCCGACAGCGCGACTGTGACGGGACGAGCAGACCCAATAAAGAGAATCACTGATTTGGAAGATGCAGTAGCATCTCAAACATGAAAGGAGAAATCACTATGGCGATTAAAAGTAAAGCACGGCACGACCTGACGCTGCGCAGTATCAAGCGGGAGCTTGCCGCAGGGCGGGATGTGGCGTATTGGCTGGACAAGGCCTACACCCACTACGACAACGGCCTGCTGGATGAGGCGGACATTGCGGAGGTGGAGACGCTGGCGCAGGCGTATTACGATACGCTGGATGCGAGAGAGAGCGCAGACGAGGTTACGGAGACGCCGGATGTGCCGGAGGTTGACGGCGCTGAAAATACCACCAACGGATGATAGGAAGTGATACCATGATTTTTAGCGGGAGAAATCTCGTGAAGTACCCGTACAGCTGCTACGGTTACACGCGCGGCGGCGGCAAGATTTGGCACGGCGGCATTGATGTTTGCGGGTTGGATGACGACAAAATCCGCATGCCCGGTTACAACGGCAAGAGCATTGCAGGAACCGTTGTTACAGCCCGCATCGTGACGAACAAGAGCAACAAGACATGGGAATGGGGCTATTATATCTGCGTGAAGCTGGACGCAAACCAGACCCCGGATGCAGTGAATTACCTGTATTTTTGCCACTGCTCCAAGTTGCTTGCAAGCGTAGGGCAGAAAGTAAAGACCGGCGATGTGCTGGCGGTTGTCGGACAGACTGGCAACGCCGCAGGCACATGGACGCACTGCCACTTTGAAGTGCGAGCCACTGCCACGAGCAAGGGCCTTGACCCGACTGCGTATGCAGGCATACCCAACAAGGCGGGCACATACGGTGGCCAGCCTGTGCAGACAAGCGGCGAGGAAGTTCTGATTGATGTGTCTCATCATCAGGGCGCCATCGACTGGGCAAAGGTTCCCTACCGCGCCCTGGTTCGCATCGGCTACCGTGGTTATGGCACCGGCGCACTGATGAAGGACGAGCAGTTCAACGCCAACCTGGCCGGAGCCAAGGCCAACAACAAGCTGCTGGGGTTCTACTTCTTTAGCCAGGCCATCACCGAGGACGAGGCCCGCGCCGAAGCGGATTTCTGCGCCAGCCTGGCCCCGACAGGCTATCCCTTGTTCTTCGACAGCGAATGGGGACACACAACCAAGACCGGCGTCCACGATGGCCGTGCCGACAACCTGACGAAAGACCAGCGCACGGCAATTGCAATGGCGTTCTGTGAGAGGGCCAAAGCGCACGGATTCACGGCAGGCATTTACACCTTCACGGCCTTTGCAGGCGCGAACATCGACTACACCTATTTGTGTGAAGATTACATCGGATGGCTTGCCGACACGCGCACGAACTACGACAAGACGCTGCCGCGATACATCCACCAGTACAGCCAGACCGCAAAGGGCGGCGTGCCGGGCATCACTGGCGTGGTTGATTTGAATCATCTGGTAAAGGCCATGCCCGCAGCGGACAAGCCTGCAAACAAGCTGCAGGTCATCACGGTAGGGCCGGTATCGCAGGGGGACGCAGATGCGATTTATCTGCTGTGCAAGGAACGCGGCCTGACCGATGCCGGGCTGTACAAATCTGAATGGGCGGAGGTGTGATGCCGATGCAGCATGTATTCTCGTTTACGCTTGCGGAGGCCTGGGCGTTTTTAATTTACGCGGCGGGTGCTGCTGCCGGACTGTATGCCGGGGGCGTTGCTATCAGCAAAATAATCACCGCAGTAAAAAAGCCGAAGACCGACCAGGACAAACGCATCACACAGCTTGAAGAGCGGGTGAATGCCATGGAGGGATTCTTGAAAAAAGACAAACAGCGGCTTGACCGCATGGACGAGGGGCAGCATGTGACCATGCAGGCGTTGCTTGCCCTGCTTGACCACAATCTGGATGGGAACAACATTGACCAGATGCAAAAAGCAAAGGAAGCTTTGCAAAATCATCTGATTGGCTGAAAGGGAGTGCATATCTATGGGCGATTTTTTGAAAAACATTGCCGCACTTTTCAAGGTAAAAACCATTGTGACGCTGGTTGTCGTTGCAGTGTTTGCGGCTTTGGCGCTGCGGGAGAAATTACAGCCTGACACGGTCATGACCATTGTGACGATGGTCGTGGCCTTTTATTTTGGCACGCAGAGCGAGCGGAAGGGGTGATTCAGTATGCCGAAACCGATTTATGGAAAGAGGACTGATATATACCAGAAACCAGGCACGACCAGTTACACGGCTTTGTCCAACCGAGGGAACGGAAGCACAGCGATACATCGGTTGAACACAAATCCGAATTTTAATCCTATGGTCAACGCTGCGAAGGCCGCAGAACTAAACCGGCAGAAAGCTAAGACAGCACCGAAACCTGGCGCTGGCGGTGGCTACACTGGCGGCGGCTACACTGGCGGCGGTTTTGGCGGCGGGAGCGCGGCAGCAAGCTACAGTGCACCGGCACAGAGCAGCAACTACATGAACAGCTATATCAGCCAGATGCAGAGCGCGATGCAGGCCGCACAGCAGGCGGCGGCAGAAGCACAGAGCAGGGCAGAAGAGCAGATGCGCGCGGCGCAGGAGGCACAGCGCAGAGCGCGTGAGGAAGCCTACCAGCGCAGTGCTGCACAGCAGAAAGCCAACTATGAGTACGGGCAGGGCGAGCTGAACCGCGCCACAGACAATGCCCTACAGCAGGCGTACATCAACAAGATGATGAGCGAGCGCAACTTTGCCCAACAGCTTGCGGCGCAAGGCCTGAACGGCGGTGCAAGCGAGACCACTACCGCCGGTATGCTGAACAACTACAACAACAGCCGCAACGCGTTGGAAACCGAGCGACAGAACCAGCTGGCAAGCCTTGAAAACACCTACCAGAACAACATGGCACAGCTGGAAAACCAGCGTGCCAGCGGCGATGCAGCGGATTTGAGCCAGTATCAGACGAACCTTGCAAGCCTGACAGCAAACAACACAAACAATCTTGTCAGCCTGATGCAGGGTTACGCAAACATGGCAGCCAGCATGCCGCAGCTTCGCCAGAGATTCAACACGACAACGGGGCAGTGGGAGTACAGTTACGAGTAATGTATGCACGGTGAGTGAGCAGCTGGATCAAGTTTGCCCTCATCCGGCCCTGCGGGGCCACCTTCCCCCTATGGGGAAGGCTTTAGGGAATTTGGAGGTCTTGAGCTATGGCAAAAGTGAATGGCCGTGAAGATGCGCTGCTGAATGCGTATTTGAACCGATACCAGACGGCGCAGGCCAGCAATGTCAGCACTGGCCGCAGCACAACGAGGAAAGCACAGCAGCAGGGCAGTGCCATCATGAACGCCACTGACAAGACGCTGCCTGTGCTGCATAACAGCTACACCGAGACGCTGAACAACATTGTGCAGGGTGCAAACCTTGAAAACAGCCTGAACAACGATATTTTGAACCGGCAGATGAAACTGGCGCAGGCAAAGTTTGACGCGGCAAACGATTTGTACCAGCAGCAGCAAAAGGCGCAGCAGTATGCGGCGAAGAAAGCGGCGAAGGCCGCAAAATCCAGCGGGAAATCCTCCGGCAAGGGCGGCAGTACCACAGGCACGGGCAGCGGCACGGAAAGTGCGGCATCGCTGGATTCGCTGTTTGGCGGCGGCGCAAGCACCAGCGGCACAACAGGCAATACAGCTGGCAGCAAGCCGAAAGCAGATGACACGGAAAAGCCCAAGACAGAGAGCGAAAAGGCGAAGGAAAAGAGCGCGCAGGAGAAGTATCTGGAAGCAAAGAAAGCTGGTGCGCGCACGACTGCTGCAAAGAGTTATGCCGAGCGAAACGGGACAGGCCTCGTGAGCGCCGCGCAGCCCGCCAAGAGCCGCGCTGTGACGCGGGGTGGGAAAGTTATCGGCAGCAGTTACGCCGCCGCAGGGAGCGCCCCCAGCGCGTCAGAGGCACAGGCTGCAAAGGACAAGCGCAACGACTACAAGAGCCGACAGGAGGACATTGCCACTGCACTTAAAAAGTTGCAGAGCGATGCTGATTACCGCGCCGAGCTGGCTGCCCCGGGACGCAAGCTGACGAGCGCCGAAGTGGCGGCGGTGAAACAGTACGACCAGAATGCCGGGGATTTGTACAAGCAGGTGCAGAACGGAACGCTGTCGCTGGATGACTACAACACGCAGGCACAGGCACTTTCACGGATGAACCAGAAAGCATCCCTAAATGGGCTTGGGCAGGATTTGCAGGCGGCGACGGCAGGCTTTATGCGCAGCTTCCCGATGCAAAAGCAAACCGAGAAAGCGTTTACAGATTGGGCAGATAAGCAAACGGGTGGCAAGTACACGCAGGCCATTGAAAGCGGCACTGTACCGGCGCTTGTGCCGACGCTGGACAAGTACACCGAGCAAAACCCGCTTGCGGCTATGGGCGGCTCTATAGCGGGCAAAGCGGTACAGTACAACGCGTTCAATCAGCTTGTGGATGGCACAAAATACGCCGACGCTGCGCAGAAGGCGGGCGGCAAGCTGTATGACGCTGCCAAGAAAATCCCGGTACTGCAAAACATTGTACAGCCCGGCTTTGGCGAAGCGGCAGGGCGTGTGCTGGCCGATACCGGTGCTGATCTGGCGCTGGACACGCTGCCCACGCTGGCGGATGATTTGAGCACCTATTCTGCCCAGCAGGAGGCAATCGCCAATGGGCAGACGGTAGACGACGCCCTGACCCCCGGTAAAATTGCTGGGAACACAGCTAAAAACATTGCCTGGAACGTTGCTATGAATGCACTGCCGGAAATTGGCGGGGCGTTGTTTAACAGGCTGAAAGGCACAGCGGGTGACGCTGCGCAGGATGCCTTGAAACAGGCAGACGATGCCGTGCAGGATGTGCAGAGCGCCGCACCGGCAAGAAACATTGTGCAGCCGGAAGCTAACGGCACAACCGGGCTTGCCGCACAGATACAGCAGATGAACACGCCAGACGCAGCCAACCGCAGCGCATTGAATACGCTGGATGAACTGCGCGGGCAGGTCAACTTGAACGGTGCGCAGGAAAAAGAGGCTGAACAGCTTCGCCGCGCCGTGTTGGAGCGTCAGCAGGAAATTGGCGATGAAGCTAAACTTGCGATGCAAAATACGGACAGTTTGCCGGTTGACGTGCAGCGCGCCGCGGGCTACAATGAAGTAAATGGAGGTGTTCAGAATGACAACCTGGGAGCAGGCGTTCGAGCAGACGTTCCCCTCAACGCTGACACTGGCGCAGGCTATGAACCGCAACCCGGAGGAGTTGGAAGCGGGCTTGCTGGACAGACTGGTACAGCAGGGCTTGGTAGCACCGCGGATGGCAACGGACGAGGAGTACAAGGCCCTGATGCGCCGGACGCTGGAGCGGTGGCTGAATGGGCAAAATCAATAACCGGAAAGGACAGACGCAGCGTTTACACCCGGCGCATTGAAGACTTGTACGGCCAGCTACAGAGCGGCGCGACGCGGGAGAGCATGGCTGACGAGGCGAAGGACATTGCTACCGGCATTGTGAAGGAAAGCAGCTTTGCGGAGCCTGTGGACGAGGCGACGGCTACGCTGCGGGATTACTTTAAAAGCACCCCCATCCGTCTGGACGAGCAGGCGGCGGGGGATATTTTGTATACCAGCGGCTTGAAGAACATCCAGCAGTACAACTTCCAGAACGGGACAAATTTTTCTACCACGAGTGGTTTACCGTATGACACTGCCCTGATGGAGCTTGCCGACATGGGGACCGGTGTGAGCGGTTCCGGCGTGGATGACCTGCTTTCCGCTGTAGCGGCCAGCAACCGCGGGTCTTTGGTGGATACTGACCAGGCGGCTGCGACGGCGGACTATTACCGGGATATGATTCTGGACGGCCCCACCGGGCGACAGGCTGGCACGGAGGACTTTGCGGACTGGCTTGAGGTGCAGGGCTTTGACAGCAATATGCCAGACTACACCCGCCGCGTTTACGACAGGATGTTTGGCGGCACTGACACGGCGGATTCCGCCGCTTCCTTGCAGGACAGTAGGGCACAGAGCGTTGCGGCCCGCCCGCTGAACGGCAGCGAGAGCGTGCCAGCAAATGCGGTTGGCGCGGAAAGTACACAGTATGACCGCCGCGAAGTGCTGAACCAGGACTACGCAAACCAGCGTGTTATGCGCGGAGATATGGACGAGCAAACCGCTGCAGGGATTGGCATTGGCGAGCAGACGCACACTGTTTACAGCCGGGCAGAGGGCAGGGACACGGCATCGCAGGATTTTGATGTACTTGTGCAGCAGACCGGCAGCGTGACCGGAGCCGGGCGCACAGTGGCAGATGAGCTGAACAGGAAAATCCAGAGTGGGCAATGGGATGCCTCCGATGTGTACGCGGGCAGCCATGCGGCAGAACAGCTGCGCCAGCGTTTGGCAGAACTCCCGGAAGGCAGTGCGGAAGCCGATGTAGTGAAAGCCCAAATTGCGAATATCAACCGTGCCGTAAGCGCCGGGCAGAGCAAGGCCGGACAGGCGCTTGTTTCCGGACGATATGCGCAGCCTGACGAATACAGCGGAATCCGGCGGTTTGAGCAGTACACACAGAACAGTATTGACCGCTTCGCCAATACGCGGCAGGGTCAACAGCTGCACGATGTAGCGCAGGAAGTTGCCGACACGATGAATGGGCCGATGGATGATGAGTTCACGGCCTTTGTGCATAGTCAGGGCGTGGACACCGGTGATGATGTGCGCGACCAGCTGGACTATATGGCCGAGCAAATTCAACGCATGGGCCGCGCGCGCAACGTAAACATCAACGAGGAACAGGCCAGAGCTGCCGCAGCCAGACTGCAGGCAGGCGGCACTGTTGAAGACATTTACGGTGCGTTTGCACGGCAGGCCCTTGGCATCGGCGATTTAAGTCAGGAAGATTTAGACTATGCCGTTGACACTTTCCGCCGGATTTCGGACATGCCGGACAGCCGGGAACGCTACGACCTTGAGATGAGTGTTTACGGGCGCATGGCAAACTATATGCCTGCGCGTGGGTTTGCAGACAGACTGAATAACATCCGTTACCTGTGCATGCTTGGCAACAGCCGTACGCATATCCGTAACATGATGGGCAATGTCATGATGGGCACGGTAACGCGCGCAAAGGACAATATTGCGGGCGTGATGCAGCTTGCCTTGCCGCAGAACGAACGCACAAAAGCTGTCGGCACAATGCTGACTGCGGATGGACGGCGAATGGTAAACCGCGCCAGAGACTACGCGGATAACCAGATGTACAGCATACTGTATCAGGATGGTCGCTGGAACATGGATACCGGGCTGCAGGCCGCACGAAACACCTACGCCACGCCTGTTGGGCGAGCAATCGGGCGTTTAAGCGACATCAACGGCGGCGCGCTGGAAGCAGAGGATAATTTCTTTTTGCGCAGCGCGTTCGGCAACAGCATGGCAAGCTTTTTAAAAGCGCGCGGGTATGACAGCAGCATTTTTGACGCTACGGATGAACACAGCCGGTCTGTACTGCGGCAGGCTGCGGCGCAAGCGCTTGAAGATGCGCGGGAAGCTACATTCCACGAAGACAACTTTTTGAGCACGGCGTTCCGCAATTTCTCAAACGATACGCGGAGGCATGGCCCTGCCGGGCAGATTGCCTATGCGGTTACGGAAGGCATTTTGCCGTTTAAGAAAACGCCCATCAACATTGCAAAGAACGCATTGGAGTACAACCCCGTCGGCGGAGCAGTAGAAGCGATCTACCGTGGGGCAACCGGTCAGGGTGCAACGCGGGTAATGGACGCTGCAGCAAAGGGCGTAACTGGCACAGCAATTTTGGGGGCCGGTTATCTGCTTGCCAAGAATGGTATGCTGACCGGCGGCGCGAGCGGAGATGACCGCGCCGACAACTACAGTGAAATGCTGGGCGACCAGAATTATGCCGTAAAAATACCAGGGAAAGGGACTTACACGCTAGACTGGGCGAGCCCGTCGAGCGTGCCGCTGCTGATTGGTGCACAGATCGCTAAAGACCAGGAAGACGGCGGAGAGTTTAATTTGACGCAAACGCTAGACAGGATGCGCCAAATCACGCAGCCCGTACTGGAAACCACGATGCTGCAAGGCTTGAATGACACGCTGGACAGTGTAAGCTATGCAGATTCCAACGACAAGTTGGCAACGCTTGCGACAAGCGCACTGGGCAGCTTTGCTAACCAGTTTGTGCCTACGGCCTTAGGACAGGTGGCACGGACGGTGGACGATACCCGGCGCAGCAGCTACGGCGGCGGCGACACAAAGACAGAACGGGATATTGGGTACAATATCCGCAAGATGGAGAATAAAATCCCCGGTTTGAGCATGAACAACGAGCCGTACATTGACCAGTGGGGCCGCGAAGAGGCGAGCCTTGACGGGACGGACGATTCAGCAGAAGGGATGTTCCTGCGCGGTGCGTACAACATGCTTAGCCCCGGTTATGTGAGCGCCGAGAACATCACCCCGGTTGACGAGTATCTGCAAGAACTGTACGGCAACACGAACGACAGCCATGTTTACCCGGAGAAGGCAAGCAGCCAAATCAAGGTAGACGGCGAGGGGTATTACATGACCCCGGAGGAAAAGACCGAGTATGCCAAGACAAGCGGGCAGACAGCCTATGACCTGATTGACGAGCTGCGGCAGAACAGCATGTTTTTGCAGCTGCCGGAAGACCAGCAGAGTGCACTTGTGCAGGATGCCTACAAGGTAGCCAAGACCGCTGGCGGCGTGGCCGCTGTGGGTGACGGCGTGAGCGGTGTGAACGCGAAGGAGTACGAGGCATACCGGGACGGCGGTGCGGAAGGATTCAGCCAGTATGTGCTGATGAAGAACGCCACTGACCTTGTGCGCGATGAAAAACGGGAGACGAGCGGCAACGACAATGCCGACCTGAACACTGTGGAGAAGTGGAATACGCTCTATTCGCAGTTCGGCGATGATGCAGTAAGCAACTTTGTAGACAGCACCGACGATGGCAGCACTGTACACAACATCAAAGACCTTGCCGGAGACAAGGCGGTCACCGCCTACATGCAGGCTTACAGTGCTGTGGCAAAGACGCTGGACGACGGGCAGACCCCTGACAAGTTCACTGTTGGTTACGGTATGCAGAGATACGGCCTGAGCGGAGACGACTTTGCAAGGGCGTATTTGGCGGCGTACTACAAGAAGGACAAGAACGGCAAGTACCCGGAAAAGGGCGGCACCTATGCCGACAAGGCCGGTGCAGAGATTTACCAGAGCTACGGCGCAGATGCGCTGCGCGACTGGGTAAACTACCGCGCTACCATTCCCGACACGAACGGCAACGGAAAAGTCGATAAGGGCGAGGCTGTGGCGCGTTTGAACGAGATGGACTTGACGAACGAGATGCGGCGCGCGTATCTGGCGAAAACCAACAAGCAGTGGGGCAAGAAAAACCCGTTTTGAGGTGCTGTATGAAGTTTGATTTTTGCATGAACCGGGCGGAGTATGACGAGCTTGTGTTCAGCCTGACGGACGATAAGCGGGAAGTGTTGGATATGCGGCGGCACGGGAGGCGCAATGCCGAGATTGCAGCCGAGCTGAACTGCTGTGAGAGGACGGTAAACCGGCATGTGAGAAGCATTAAGAATAAGATGCGGTGAGAGAGCGGTAAAGGATAAGCCTCCCCTCATCCGCCGCTGCGGCGGCACCTTCCCCCACGGGGGAAGGCAAAAGTATAGCGGGCAGTCACTTTTTGAGTGGCTGCCCGCTTTTTTGTTTTGGCGTAAAAGTGACGTGATACTGGCGTGGGAATGGCCTACGGCGCGGGATGGATTGTAGTACAATAAAACCAGAAAGACGAGGTGAGCGGGATGTACTGGAATAACTACGGTATGCAGACCCCCTACAGCAACCCCTATGGGCAGACGATGCAGCAGGCGTTACAGCCGTGCAGCATCACAAAGGTGAGCGGTGAGAACGGCGCAAAGGCGTTTGGAATGGCACCGAATTCCAGCGCACTGCTGCTGGACGAGACCGCGCCGCTGGTATGGCTGAAGACAACGGACGGCGCAGGGTATCCCACTTTGACACCCTACACCATTACCCCGTACCAGGCCGCGCCGCCGGTGGACGTGAACAGCCTGGAAAACCGTGTGAAACGATTGGAGGAGATGCTCAATGACAAATCCGATTCTACAGGCAATGGGGAAAAGCGCAATGCCAAATAGCCCGATGAACGTGGTGCAGCAGTTTATGCAGTTCAAACAGCAGATGCAGGGGAAAGACCCGCAGAAAATTGTGGAGCAGATGCTTGCAGATGGCCGAATAAGCCAGCAGCAGTTTGAACAGCTGAAACAGCAGGCGGAACAGTTCAAGGGCATATTTTACTGATATAAGCCGGGTCGACACGGTTTATAAATACAAATCTAACGAAAGGATTGGATACTATGGACAATGGGTACTCTTTGAGCGACCTGCGCGCGGCGACCGGTGACGGCAACAGCTTTGGCGGAAACGGTGCATGGTGGATGGTGATTTTGTTCCTGATCTGCTTCATGGGCGGCGGCTTCTGGGGCAACCGGCAGGGCGAGTTCGGCCAGTATGCCACCGCTGCCAGCCAGCAGGAAATCTTGTTTGGCCAGCAGTTTGGACAGCTCAACGACCGTTTGACCAATCTGGGCAACGGCGTCTGCAATCTCGGCTTCGAGATGCAGGGCGGCATTGGTCAGCTTGGCAAGGAAGTGGCGCTGGGCCAGAGCAATCTGAACCAGACCGTAATGCAGACCGGCAACAATATCCAGCAGCAGATTGCAAGTTGCTGCTGCGAGAACCGGCTTGCGACGGCCAATCTGTCCGCACAGATGGACCGCCAGACCTGCGACATCACGAATGCAATCCGCGCCGAAGGCGAGCAGACCCGTGCGCTGATGCAGGCCAACGAGATTCAGCAGCTGCGCGACAAGGTAAACGCCTTGCAGATGGACAATCGCATGTACGGCGTAGTGCGTTACCCCAACGGCTACACCTACACGGCAGGCCCTAGCCCGTTCTGTGGCTACGGCGGCTGCGCATAATCGCTGTAACAGCGTCAGCCCGCACGGCAAGCGCTGTGCGGGCTTTTTTGAGGAAAGGAGTATAGTTTTATGGCTTGCAATGAAAGGCTGAAAAATCCCCATTTTAAGAGCGCACAGAACGCCTACAACAACACGGCACAGACGATGGCCGCAACCGCAACGCCTGTCAATGTACTGGGCATCCTGAACACAGATACCGGGTGCAGCATCGACACAAACGCGGGCGGATTTATCATCCGACACAGTGGGTTATACCGCATCAGCTATGACGTAACGTTTACGGCGGGCGCTGCCGGCACGGAAGTGCTGCAAGGTATGAAGGATACCGCCGCGCTGCCCTGCATGACGGCAAGCGCGACGGTGGCCGCGAACGAGGTTTCCACTTTCCATGCGGAAACTGTCGTGTACATCCCTGTATGCTGCGGCAGCACGCCGACGATCAGCGCCGTGCTGAGCGGCGTAACCGGAACCGTGACCCACGTCTGCGCCAGCGTTGTGAAGCTGGCATGAGGTGCGCGAGATGGAGAAGATCAAGGCGTACAAGGAGAAGCTGGAACACGAGATTGACGAGTTTGTGGAAAACTATCCCGTGAATGAGCGCACCGTCGCGGCACTGACCTCGATGCTGGAATGCTGGGAGCATGTTAAAGAGTGCGCTAAGTGCAGCGGCAGTGGGGACGAAGAGCTTACCAAAGAAGATGCCATGAGCTGGATGTACAACATGAAGAACGAGGACGGCAGCTTTGGCGCACACTGGGATTTGGAACAGACGCGGCCCTATATGGAGCCGCGCGGTGTGACCTGCGAGCTTTGGAAGTGGGCCGCTGTGATGAACATGATGTACAGCGACTACTGCAAGGCGGCACGCAAGAACAGCGTGGACAGACCTGAGTTTTACGCAGACCTTGCGGCGGCGTTTTTGGAGGACAAGGACGCGCCGGAGGATAAGGCCGGGCGGTATTACCACAATATTGCGGCAGTGCAGGAATAAAAAATCAGCCCGCAGCTGACGAGGATTACTCGACAGCTGCGGGCTTTGCTGTGTCAAGGGAGAATATCAAGCTCCCAGCCGGAAGGAAGCTCTAAGAGAAACAGGCCGGTGCGTTCCTGGGCGCGTACCCAGAAATCGGAACGGTTCAGTTCTTTTGCTGTGTCACGGCGTGATTTTCCCTCAAAGTAAATGGCGGTCAGGACAGATTGCTGGTCGGAGTTGAGGGGGTTCATAGCTTCGTGCCGCTTAAAATAGGCTGTGTTCATCTCGGCGCGGGCACGGCAGTACCGGGCATAGGCTTTATCGTACAGCTCTGCCAGGCGGGCCACCGGGTCAGAGCGGGTGTTGCCTTTTGGCATACCATCGGCAGGGTGAGCCGACATGGCGGCGTTGGATTCATAAAATTTATCGCGGGCCTCGATAAAGGCTTTCTGATAGGCGGCGTATTTTTCCATCCATTTTTGACGCTGGGTGTTGCCTGCTGGGGTAGAAGTCATTTTAGAAGCCTCCTAACTATACGATAAATCGCAATGCCGATGCGGGTTACGGCCAGCAGCGGCCAGAAAATAAGGACAATAACGTTGTCTGCGCCGTCTACGGTGTCCATTCTGTCTGTGTGGTTGATGTACAGGACGGCGAGCAGGCCGCACAGGTCGTAAACACATACGGCGGCGATAACAAAGATGATGGTCATGGGGTCACCTCCGGGGGGTCAGGGAGCGGCAGTTCTGTCCATGTTGTAACACCTGTTTAATTCAAGCATAATGTTCTCCGTTGTATATAACCAGCATAGACGGAAAAGGCGCTGGTGGATACCTGTTTCCGTTATCGTCCTCAAAACGCAGTCTTCCGCGCAGAAAACGGATTTCAGCTTTTCCGTACACATAATCGTGGAAATATGACGTATCAGTTCTCGCGGGTATCAATAGGACTATTTTTGTTCCGCTCCGCGATTCTTCGTAGGCTTTGCGCACCCATAGACCAATCATTCTGCCGTATGGAGGATTGCAAAACACACTTCCTGATTCAACGCTCCACGGCATTTTCAGACCATCTGTTTCCGGCGTGTAAAACCGATTGCACTTTGCGCTTTTCTCGGTTGCCGCTGCATCCAGAACGAAATGAAATTCCTCGTTTAACTTGTCAAAAAAGTCCTGCGGTGTGCAGTAATCCATTTTTTTGCTGCTTAAAAGTGCGTCGTTCATTTTGTGTTCTTCCTTTCAGCCGGCGGTCTGTCTTTAACGCTTATCCATTCACTCATCTGTGTTCACCATCCTTTTGCCACAGTGTGGGAAATATTTGTACTGTGATGCTGCCCATCTGGATTCCCATGCACAGCTAGAGCAAGCTTCCCAACTTCCGTCTGCACCTTCATCCGGTGCTTCAATCCATTCTGCCGTAGGTCGCAGGCTTTCCGGGTCGATGGTAGGGCAGTCATCCGCAACACCTTTTACCGCTTTGCACAGTTCCTGCATTTTGTAGCAACGGTTGATCTGCCGCCCCTCCGCCGCGCCCATCGCCTTATTCCACTCACCGTAAGCGTGTTCGGCAACCTCTACAATTTTGTCTGCATCAATCAGTCTCATGGTTATCCCTCACTTTCTCAAAATAGAATTTGATCGCTTTCGGATTTTCCAGCACATTGCCGTAAGCGATGCCGATCTTGTAAATGTAGTTTTCTTGCAGTTTTCGCGGAATCTCTGCAATGTATCGTCTGAATGTTTCAAGGTCGTGGGCGCGTTTGTAATGGTTGCACATGCGGCAGGACGGCATAAGGTTTTCAATGTCGTCCGTGCCGGAATCCTCTGGGTTCCACGCCCTCTGCGGCTTGAAGTGGTCTACCTGCATATCATTGTAGGCAATGTGGCGGCCACAGTAAGCGCAATGACCGTCAAATTTCTTGTACACCGCAACGCGGGTCTTTTTACTGATTGCCATTTATTCATCCTCGCTGTACTTATAGTCGTAAAAAGTTCCGTCAGGTTCCAGGTTTTATAATTTTCGCAAGAAGCAAGGCTCACGTCCATGGAACCATCATCGCAGCGCTTATACCGTTTGCCAATTTTGCCATCCTTGCGCATTGTATAATCCAGCGAATATTGATACAGATTGCTTACAACAATGCGTCCACCGCAGAGCGGGCAGCATTTTATAACTGTTCCAAGGTTCATTCTATGCCCTCCGTATCCGCCGGGGATTGTGTGGCAGGTTCTTTCTGCTGCCAGTAACAGCAACCGTCATCGCCGTCCGTACTGCGTCCATAGTCTCACTCCTTATCCAGCCCGCGTGTCACATACTGCCCATAGGTCAGGCCTAGGGCGGCAGCTTCGCGGGTACATTGTTCAATGGGTTTTATAGTTTTCTTCGGGGCGTAATGCACAGCGGGTTTCTTGCCTTTTTTCAAAACACCGGTATCCCTGCGACGCCGGTAGGATACCTGCGCGCTTTTGATATTGCGCTTGCGGATGCAGGCATCGCAATAGCGCTTTGTGGGCTGGACATCCCACATGATTTTCCCGCAAGTCTTGCAGAATTTTGTTGTGGTCATAGCGGCTCCTTTGTTTTGGGTGCTTCAATGCCGATGCTTTGCAGCGTTACCTGCGCCCAGAGGTCGGCAAGCTGGTCATTGCGGTACTCGTTGTATTTATCAGCAACGGGGCCTGTCATTGCATCCTGAATCCGTTTCAGGGTGCGGGGAGAAAGACCGACCTGATAGCACGCCAGCAGACACAGATAGGCGGCGCGGGTAGCAATATCGTTGCGCTCCTTCATGACAGCCTTCTGCGCACGGCTCTGGATGCCTTGGATTTTAGCTTCTGCATAGGCGTCTATGGCTTTTTGCATGGCCTGGGTGGGATGAAGTCTGGCTTTCATGGGTTACACCTCCTTGCAATCTTTGATGCGGCTTTCCCAGCGCTGGCGCTTTTTCCGCATAATTTCCGCGATTTCATCCGGGTAGTAGTTTTTTTCCTCAAAAATATCCATGCAAAGTTTTACGTCTGCCATTTCTTCAAGCAAAGCGTATAAACAATCCTCTTGCGATTTTGGCGTTGGATTCTCGCCGCGCAGTTTGCGGGACAGCTTCAAGGCGGCCTGCGCAAGCTCGGCGCTTTCTTCCGCGAGCTGTTCCAATACAGCGGGAGTTCCGATTGCGGAACTTATGCACAGATTCCCGGCTGTACTCTTTTTGCAGCCGCCCTTATGGTCAATGTTTCCGCCTTTCAGATTGCAGCATGGACTGTTATAGTCGCAGCAGCAACCGCAGTCCGGGCATTTTCGTTCAGTTGTCATCTGCTTCATCCTCCATTTCTTCGATAAAAATTTCCGTTCGCGGGTTTGCTTTGTCGTACAGTACGCGGGAACCGTCTGTTGCTGCTACGATGTTGCTGTTGTCGTCTTTCAAAATCCTGGCATCAACCAGAATATCCATGATGGCGCTTTCAAGGTTGGTTTTATCAACTTTTCGTCGTGTAGGCATGTAGTACAAGCACTTGACATTGTAGCGGCCGTCCAGCGGATTTTTGGGCGCTGGTTTTAAATACATCTTGGCAGCTCTTGCGTACTTCAAGTAGGATGCGCTTGGCAGCACTTTTGCGTATTTGCCCTTGTGACATACCGGGCAGTGTGCACCAACGTATCCGATGCGGGGGCTGTTCTTTTTGGTGATAGGAGGTAGGCTAATGGTGTACTTGCATCTCATAAACTGCCCCACTGTTCTGCCATTGCGGCTGCGATGCCCGGAAATGTTTTGCTCCTCACTTTTGCCGAACGGCTGAAAGTGTCTTCCCATGTTCTTGCTTTTCCGCTCGGCGTTACACCAAACATTGCGGCATTGTCTGGCTTTGGCAGACCCGTTCCGCGCAGCGGCGGAAGGTTGACAAGCCATAACGACGTTGCTTTTGTGACGTAATTTTCCGTATCATCTGTGGATTTTGCGAACATATACGGCGAAACCGTTTGGTCTGGCTTGCGATATGCTGTATTCATAAACCCGACGGGGTTTTCGATTGCAATTCGTTTTGCGTTTGCTGTTAGGAATTGCATAAAAAACACAGCGCCTTTGGCCCTATCAGCCCAACGTGCAGCCACTTTTTCCGGAGGTGTACACCGTAGGGAAAAGCTACGTGTGGCAACATTGCTAAGATAAGTGCAGGGCGGGTGCGCAATCAGCAAATCCCATCTGCCTATGTCATGCGTTTTACCGTCCATCGTTACGATTTGCCCCCCTCGGTTGCTTTCAGGGCATCGCCGAGAATGTGCCACTCCGGATGACCGCCGGACGGTTCCTGAATATCGCAGCTGTATGCTTCATGTCCGCGCTTGCGGAACGCTTTGCAAACGGTCTGCGATTCCTCACAGGCAACTAAAACTTTCACGGTACAATCTCCTTTACTTTGGCGTAATACTTCTCGCTGTACCATATATCCGGCAGGCGAGGATTTTGGGTGTAACCTGCGGTGCGCAGGGCGGCTTCAGCGTTCCAGCGCGTGGAATACAGGCGCTTGGAGTGGGTGATGTCGCCGGTAGAGCGGGAATAGGTGATGATTTCATACTTTGGCATGCAGCTTCAACGCCTCCTGCGTATTTACCTCGTCGCGCTGGATTTTTTGATAGAGCGGCGTGTCAAAGTGCAGGCACTCATGACAGGTGCGGGCGAACAGAACGTCAAATGATTCGATTTTGTGCGGGAGAAATTCCTCTGCCGCCGTGCGCAGTTCGGCAACGGTGGGTGGAAATTTCAGTGTGGTGGCCAGATTTGCCGCACCGCTCTTGGCCGCCTGCAAGGGGACATCTTTCAGTGCTGTGGCCCAGGCTTTTGTCATTTCGTCCGGGTCTTTGCCGCGCATGAGGTTTGCCCAGTAGTTGGTGCAGGACAGCAGAAAGAGGGCAGTTTCCTGTTCAGTCATCGGTGGTCACTCCTTTCGCGAGTTGCTTTAATCGCTCCATCGCGGCTGCTGCGTCGGTCTGGCGTGGCGCGGTGCGGGCCGCTTTAGAACTGTCGCGCTTTGCTTTGAAAGCTTCCACAGTGTAGATTCCTTCCTGCTCACAGCGTGCCAGGATTTGGGATATGTAGCTCCAACGCCGGGAGTTATGAACGGCGGCTTCTTCGATTGCATGACAGATGATGGCGGCTGGAAATTTTTGTAGGGCCGCTTTGATTTCATCGGATACAGCGCGGGGGATGGAACCACAGTTCTGTTCATAGCACTGAATGCAGTCGGATAAATCCTGGTTATACAGGTCACACCCGTCGTCGCTGGCAGCAGTAGTAGCTATATATTCTTTACTTCTTACCTTCTTAGTATTAGAGGGTTTGTCGCTCGTTTGTCGCTCGTTTGTCGCTCGTTTGTCGCTTTGTTTGTCGCAAGCCTGATAATCAGCGTAATTATTTATCGTGTAGATGGTAAATTTTGACGTTGATTTCTTTGTCACTTCGTTTGTCGAAATTAGCTTACTTAATGCTGTGCGGATTTGACGTGTTGTAAGCCCAAGTTTGACTTCCATTTCCTTTACAGTGGTAACAACTTGACCACGTTCCAAAGGGATGCCGCGATAGAACTTATCCTCGTAGCTGGCAATTAGAAGCAGGTGAATGAACACATCTTTGGTGGGGCCGTCATCATACCAGCCCCATTCGAGCATTTTTCTGTACAGCTTGATGAAGCCCTCGTTTGCCATTTTTCAACACTCCATGTAATACTCCGCGACACGGCAAAGCAGACCATAGCGATTGCGGCGGGTGACCATGCGGGAGGCCACCGGGACGCCCCGGCGCTTTAGGTCTGTGATGCGGGAGGCAAGGCGGCTGCATCCGAAGTCTTCGAGTGCATCCAGTGCGGTCAATGTGCCGCCGGATTCCAGCACGGCTAAAATCTGGTCAAGCTGGCTCGGCTGCTTTCTTTCATTCGTT
>ERZ1034897.530-NODE-530-length-18507-cov-5.621613_pt1 | contig 18507 bp, 20 predicted proteins | sample MGYA00520629_ERZ1034897 | MGnify/ENA primary metagenome ERZ1034897 (study PRJEB33766, sample SAMN09781789) | gut metagenome | biome: gut microbiome | host: Homo sapiens | place: Madagascar | study: EMG produced TPA metagenomics assembly of the PRJNA485056 data set... | reverse complement strand
TCGTCGGAGTCATCGGAGGCCACGGCAGAGTCCGGAGCGGAAGTGGACGCTATGGCCGCAGCGGCAACCGGCTCTGCGCTCCCGCGCATCTCAAGGGACACATAGAAGAACGCGATGACAAAGCCAATGACCGCAATGGGCATTGCGCCGAGCCCAAGGTAGGCACTGAGCACGAAGCCGAACACGAACCAGATGAGCGTGCCGGGGCGGTCAAGCGTACGCAGGTTCATGGCAATGCCGAGCGCAGGCAGGATGCCGCCGATGACCTCGAGCGTATAGAGGGGACGTCCCTGCATGACGGCAATGAGGTTGGAAACAGCGTCGACGCCGAAGAAGCAGCCCAGCGTGACGGGAACGACGCAGAGCACGAACACAAAGATCTGGGGCGGGATGATGTGGAGAAGGGCGGCCTTCTTCGCATCGCCCTCGGCGGCGGCGCCATCGATCATGTGGAGCCACGCCACGTTAACAGTCATGCGGACAACGTTGATAATGGTTCCCACCAAAGAGATGGGGACGGAAATCGCAACGGCTGCCTGAGGGTCAAGCCCAGCTGCGATTGCAAGCGCGACGCCAAGCGTGCCGGCAAGGCCAGGGTCGTTGGGCTGGGCACCACCAGCAAAGATGTATGCGATGAAGGGCATCTGAACCGCCGCGCCAATGATGGCGCCCTGCACGGGGTCGCCGAGAATGATGCCGACAAGGACACCGGCAACGAGCGGCTTCTGAATCACCGACATGGCGCCCGTATTTGTCAGCCACGGCGTGCCAACAAAGCCAAGGTAATACACCACGCCGACGAGAAACGCCTGGATGAGCGAGATTTGCATGCCTGACCTCCCCTTCCGAGAGAATCAACTTGCGTAAGGGCTACTGCTTCTCAAGAATCTTTGCGACGCTAATCTTCGAGTCATCAGCAACGATCTGGATGGTGACGTCACATCCAGCTGCAATGAGGTTGCGCAGGGACTCGCGCTCCTCCTCAGAGCATGCGATGTTCTGATAGAACGTCGTGCGGTCAGACCTCATGCCAATGCCTCCGACGCACAGCGTGGGGAAGTCAACCCCTGCCTGCCGCATGCGCCATACCGTAATGGGGGTCTTGACCAGGATGATGACCCTGTCATCGGGCTTAAGGCCCTTCATCAGGCGGTCAACCGCCTTCTGGACAGAGAAGATTCCAAGCTTCACGTCGGCAGGGGTGACGCCCTTGAGAACGGTCTTCATGAGATCGTCTGCGGCGACCTCATCGTCAACGACCATGATCTTGTTCGCAGCGGTCTGCTTGACCCAAGAGGTCATGACCTGGCCGTGGATCAGCCTGTCATCAACGCGGACAAGCTTCACGTTTTGCATTCCGGGTGCGTTCATGTCCTTATCGTCCCTTCCTACTCAAAGTCCTCGTCGTCTTCGTCCTCGGTTCGGCTTGCCGCGTTCTGAGCGAGCCGCTTCTCGATGTCAAAAATCGCACCGGGGCCAACCTGGGTCAGGTACTCGGCAAGCTCCTCGGCGGTCTTCTCGCCACGGGAGAAAATGCCCTCGAGAACCATGGGAAGGTTCACGCCCGATACGGCATGCACGCCCTTTTGGCCCAGCATCCGGCAAACGCTGTTGGACGGCGTTCCCCCAAAGAGGTCGACGAGTACCACCACGCCCTCGCCCTCGTCTTCGGAATCAACCGCAGCCTCAAGCTCGGCAAGGAACGCAGAGGGCTCCTTGCCCGGCACGAGACTCACGGTTGGAAAGTCGGCAAGATCTCCTGCCAACATCTGCGCCGCATCCTTAAGCCCGCTGCTCAAGGAACCATGTGTCGCGACGACCAAGCCAACCATGTTTGCATCTCCTTTCTCGCTCAACATGACCATTGTTTCGTGGTCAACTACAGCGAGAACATATGACCGACTCTCGATTAAGCAAACTGGTTTTCACCGAGCGGTACCTTTTTGGTGGCGAACGTATATAAATGCAGTTAATTGGCTATTTTTAAGTGGTCAACCATAGACAACCGACCTCAGAGCCACCTGCGTTTGGCTTGCCCGCGGTAAATATCAGGCCTTAAACTTGGCTCAAATGTCTATTGATTAACATCCAAGAATGACCTTTGATTTATAGTTATCTAAAGACATTTAAAAAAGGAGCGCGACAATGGCAGACCAACAGCAGCGTGATTTTGCCGCCAACACCAGCCGCGGCATTCGGAGCCTCGCGGTAAGCGCCCTAGTCATCCTGGGACTCTACATCATCCCGCGAGCCCTTGGGTTTGACGCAACGGCGGCCCTAGGAGATCAGATGCCCGTCAGCGTCCTCCGCATCGCGCTCGGTGTGCTCGTTCTTCTGGGGCTGTTTGCGTTTCTCCGCGGGTTCCTTCGGGCCAGCACCCTTGAGGGAGAGACGCTTGCCCAGGGAATGCGCAACCTCGTGAACTCGCCCCTCTTTGCCTCCGAGCTCGTTGGGATCGTGCTTCTGCTCATAGGTGGCATTGCCCTCGTTGCACTTGGCCTCTCGTCACTATTTGCCTAGGAGTCAAAATGGCCGACTACCCGCTCAACCCCAGCTCAAAGAGCCCGCTGCACGTTCAGATAGCTGACTACATCAGGCGCAAGGTCTACGACCTTGAATGGGGCGCCGGTGAGGCCATTCCCTCGGAGCACGAGCTCATGCGCCTATTCGGGGTGAGCCGCGGGACGGTACAGAAGGGAATCAAGTCCCTTGTTGCAGAGGGGCTGCTTGAGCAGACCCGCGGAAAGGGCACCTTCGTAACCCAGCCCGTCTTGCAGTACACGATGTCAAACAGCCTGCTCTCATATGCGGAGTCGCTCCGCCTTCAGAACGTGGACTTTCACACCGACGTGCTCGAAAGCACCATCATGCCCGCCGACCACGCCTGCTCGCAGGCACTCAACGTGCCTCTCAACGCACCCGTGCTGAAGCTCCATCGCCTGCGCAGCACCGAGAAGGAACCGATCATTCTCATGGAGAGCCGCGTCAACCTGCTTGCCTGCCCAGGCCTAGACGAGGTTGACTTCACCAAGGAGACGCTGTTCAGCGCAATGGAGCGCGCCTCCGGGCGCAAGATTGGCTACGCCAAGGTTCAATACGGAGCCAGAATCTCCGGCCAAAAGCGCAGCGAGATACTCCAGTGTCACGAGGGTGCACCCCTCCTCAACATCCACCAGACCGTCTACCTGCAGAACAACGTTGCCGTGGAATGGGCAAACATGTGGCTGCCGGCAAACAAGTACATCTTCACTTCCGTCCTGCAACGCGTATAGCGGGGTTAGGCGGGATAGCTCTCCACTTGCCGCACTGGCTTAACTGCGTTGAAAGATTGATGCGCAGCCGCCGTGGCAAATCAATGCCAAGCCTCTGACCAGGCATTTCTCGCCAGCTCCACTAGCGACAGGCGAGAAAAACGCGCATTTGCATCAAACTTTCAACGCAGTAAAGCCCCCGGCCGCGGGGACGCCGCAGCCGGGGGCGAGAAGAGCACGCTCTAGAAAGGCTAATCCGCGAGCTTCTCCAGCTCGGCCTTGACGTCGAGCAGACTGTCGAAGACAGGGACGCTCGCACGCAGGTCGTCATCGGGCTGGACCAGGTCAGGCACCATGATGGGCGTGAAGCCGCCCGCAATTGCCGCACGTATCCCCGCTGGGCTGTCCTCGAGGACCCAGGCCTCGCCGGGTTCAACGCCCAGCCCCTCGGCCGCCGCAAGGAAGATGTCCGGCGCGGGCTTTGAGGGAAATCCCTGGTCCCCGGTGCGAATCGCCTTGAAGAAGCGCCTAATGCCCGCATGCTCAAGAACCGCCTCGACAGACGGCCTTGCCGTGGAGGACGCCACCGCAAGCGGAAGGCCCTTCTCGCCTAGCCAGGCCAAAAGCTCGTCAAGGCCGCGCATCTTGGGAGCGCCCTCCTCGATGAAGAGCTGCTCCACCACATCGTAGTGATCCTCGAAGGCTCGGGTGACGCCCTCGCCCTCCCCGTAGAACTCGTGGGTCAGTTGCAGGGCGCGCGGCCTAGCCGAGCCCGCAAGCGCCTCCTGGAACCCGGGCTTGAGCTCAAGCCCCTCCTTGGCAAGGGCTATCTTCCAGGCCTTCCCCCATACGGGCTCGGAATCAACCATGAGCCCGTCCATATCAAAAATTACTGCCTTGGGCATTGAGAGCGAAGTCATTCGACGCCTCCGAATAGTCTTCTAAACAGGCAGCGAATCAGAATCCACCGTTTGGTACTCGGCAAGGTCTCCGGGGAAGCGGGCAAGAAGGTACTCAAAGGGCCTTCCGTCATCGAGGTAGCCGACCTGCTCGACCTCAAGCAGCGGCGTGCCCTTGCCGACGGAGAGGACAAGCGCCTCGTCCGGCGTGGCATTGACCGCCCTGAGGGTCTTATGGAAGCTGTCAGGCGTAACCTCGTAGTTCTCGGAAATCCAGGGCCTCACCGAGGTCTCCGCTGCAGTGAGCCTGATGTCGCGGAAAATCTCAACCGGATAGTAGAGGTACTGCATGTCCAGGGGCTTCCCGTCGTGCAGGTGGGACCTCTTGATATAAAAGGTAAAGCTGTGCTCATGAAGGCCAAGCTCGCGCCTGACGTGGTCGTCTGGCTTGAGGACCGTAAACTCGTGCACGACGCACTCTGGCTCGCGGGAGAGGTCAAGGTCAATCCCGTCGCAGAGGGAGACGGTGTTCAGGGGCTTGTCAAAGGAGCGCGTTGCCACCTTCTTGACGTAGACTCCCGACCCGCGCTTGCGAGAGACCAGGCCGAGCTTCTCAAGCTCGTCCATGACCTGCTCGATGGTAGTGCGGCTGACGTGGTATTGCTTCGTAAGCTCAACGACCGTCGGGAGCTGATCGTAGGGGGCAAGCTCGCCCCGGCGGATAGCCTCCTCTATTTCCTTGACGATGAGCTTGTACTTTGGCACTTTCCCCGTCCCCACACGTATAAAAATCGAGCGCCAGCCAGCGCCCGCCGACAAACCGGGCTCCAGCCAGAGACTGGAGCCCAGGTAGCTTTCAAAGCATTAGAATACGGTCTTTTTGGCCTGCAGGCCATATGACAGCAGGCATCCTGACCAAAAGGCTATTAATTAAACGAGTTCCTTGACCATGGCGAGGAGCGTCTTGACGTCCTCGATGCGGGTCTGGCCCGTCGCCTTGTCGATGATGGAGCTGTAGACGTGCGGGATGACCTTCTGCACGCCAGCGTCCAGGATGATGCCCATGATCTCCTTGAAGTTCTCAAGGTCGATGCCGCCCGTGGGCTCGAGGATGAAGTCCTGGCGAGCGCATGCCTCGGCCACGGCCTGGAGCTCGTCCTTCACCTTGAGGCCACCCATCGGGAAGAACTTGAGCGAGTTGCCGCCCATCTCCTTGACGATCATGATCAGGGTGTCAGCGGGAACAAGTGCGGGCGCCTTTGCGTCCTTGGAGAGGGGGCCGGTGGAGACCTTCACCATGCCGGGGATGCCGGAGGGGCCAACCATTGCGTTGATGTGGCACTCGTCGTTGCCGACGTTGGCGCGGGTGGCAGAGACGGCGCAGAAGGCCTGGTTGAAGTGGTTGGCCTTGACCTCCTTGGCCACCTCAGCCACGGCGCGCCACTGGTTGGGGTTGCCGCCGCCAAGGCCGACGGAGAGGTTGCCCTCGAGCACGTCCATGTACTTCTTCATGTCCTCGACAGCGCTGGGCACGTCGGGGTAGTCAGCGGTGAGGACGCCGACCTCAACGTGGTGCTCGGCGGCCTCGTAGATGTCCCTGGCGTTCTCAAGAGAGCCGCCGAGGACGTTCAGGCACACTCGGTCATTGTAGTAGTTGATTCCCATTTTTATGCCTCCACAATCTCGCGCAAGCGCTTAGCGATAAGTTCCTTGTCGCCCTCGCCCATCGGGCGCGGGTCAAAGTCAATCTTCCCGAGGTTCAGGAACTCCGTGCGGGCCCAGATGATGGGGTCGCCGCCGCGGAGCTGCTCGTTCACCTGCTCCATCGTGAGCCTCGGGGGGCAGGCGGGGTCAAACGTGACGCGGCAGCGGAAGATGGCGCGGCCCGCCTCGTCCTGGATCTTCTCGGCACGCAGGCCGTCGATGGCGTTGACGGCGTCGACGAGCCAGTCGACCTTCTCGACGTTGGCCGCCACCTCGGCATCGTGGTCGCGGGAGTCATACTGGTCAAGGGCGGCCAGAAGCCCCACGATCTGCTCCTTGCCCACCTTCATGGCGCGGCCGATGCCGTGGTACTGCTTCTGCACGTTCTGGATGATGTCACGGCGACCGGTGACGAATCCCGAGGTGGTGGCCTCAAGGGCCTTTGCGCCTGAGTAGCAGACCACATCGGCGCCCAGGGCGATGTACTTGCGGAAGTCCTCCTCGGCCGCGCAGTCCATCATGAAGGGCAGCCCGTGGGCGTGGGCGATATCGCGCATCTCCTCGATGCTGACCATGCCCTTCTGCACGCAGTGGTGGCTCTTCACATAGAGAAGGGCCACGGTCTTGTCGGTGATGGACTCCTCGATGTCCTCGGGGTGCACCTCATTTGCCTGGCCGGCCTCAACGGGAACGCCGCCGCCCAGGCGAATCATGGTGGGGATGGGCGCGCCATAGTTGATGGAGTGCCCCTTCTGCAGCACGATCTCATTCGCGAGGCCCGTGGAATCAGGCAGTCGCATCATGTCCGTGTAGCGACCACGCGAGACAAGCGCGGCCGTGGTGAGGGCGATGGACGCAGACGCGCACGAGGTGGGGCAGCTTGCCTCGGCTCCCGTGTGCTCAGAGATGAGCTCGCCGGCACGGGTCATGAGGTCCTCGATGACCACGTAGGACTGGCCGCCCTTGCGGGCCGCCTCGGCTACCTGGTCGCTGAACGTGGAGACGCCCAGAACGGTGACCCGGCCACTCGCGTTGACAACGCGCTTGAGCCCGATCTCCTGGTAGATGCTCACGTTTGGTCTCCCTTCTCCATTTCAATCAACAAGCGGCTAGCGACGCCACCGAAGAGGCGCCGCCAGCCGCACCAGGCTTACGTGCTTTTACAGGATGCCCAGGAGAGCGCAGACGACGCTGATGACCACGATGGAGATCAGGATGACGTTGTAGCGCGGGCCCTTCTTCATCATGTAGCCGTAGATGGCGAACACGGCGACGAGGGGCAGGATGCCCGGAACCACGGCGTCGAGGATCTCCTGGAAGACCAGCGTGTTGCCGGCGCCCATGGTGATCTGGAACGGGGTGGTGATGGAGATGTAGGAGCTGGAGAGGGCACCCATCATGATGAGGCCGAGCACGTTGGCGGCGTAGATGATGGACTGCATGACGCCGGACTGCAGGATGCCCGTGATGGACTCACGGCCGAGCTTGTAGCCGCGGTGGGTCATGAAGTACTGGATGGCAATGGTGATGCCAGGCCACAGGATCAGCGGGGCGATGCCGCCGAGCAGGCTGCCCTGAGAGGCATAGGGAATGAACACGCCGTAGATGATCGGCATGACCACAGCCCAGACGATGCCGTCGCCCATGCCGGCGATCGGGCCCATGAGGCCGGTCTTGATGGAGGTGATGGCGCTGCCGGGCAGGGACTTCTCGGAGGCGGACTCCTCCTCCATTGCGATGGAGATGCCCTGGATGATGCCGCCGAGGGTGCCCTCGGTGTTGAAGAAGGCAAGGTGACGCTTCAGGGCCTCAGCGAGGTCCTCCTTGGCGGGATAGAGCTTCTTCAGGCAGGGGATCATGGAAGCGCAGAACACGAGGCTCTGAAGGCGCTCGTAGGAGTTGGACTCCTCGCAGCCGAAGTAGTAGAGCCAGAAGGACTTGGTGACGTCCTTCTTGGTGAGGACGCCGCTCTTCTCGGCAGCCTCGACCTCCTCGGACTTCTTGAAGCTGACCTGGGCGGCCTCGGGGAACTTGAGGTCACGCAGGACGAGGGCGATGACGAGGCCAAAGATTGCCATGCCCATCACAGGGATGTTCAGGTAGGCAACGGCGAAGTAGCCCAGGAAGAAGAACGGGATGAGCTCCTTCTTGCCGATGACCATGATGGTGAGGGCAAAGCCCAGGGCAGGCAGGATGCCACCCATGACCTCGAAGGAGTGGAGAAGAACGTCGGGCAGCGCGGCGATGAGGCCGTTGGCCCACTCGGCACCGAAGAAGTCGATGACGAAGACGATCGGGAAGCGGATCGCAAAGCCCATAAGAGCCGGGAAGAGGTAGGCACAGCGATAGATGCCGGCGCAGTTGGCCTCCTCCGCGTACTTGTCGGCCATGTGCGCACCCAGATGGCGTTGGTGGTGCGGCGCAGCTGGTCCACGAAGACGCCAATGACGCCGAAGGGCACCGCGAGAGCAACTGCGAGCTCTGGGGTCATGCCGCTCATGACGCCAAGCGGGATGGCGATGCAGCCGGCAAGGGCGGGGTCGTTGGGGACGTTGCCACCAGGGGTTGAGGTAACGCCCAGGTAGACAAGCTGAAGAGCAGCGCCGATCTGCATGGAAAGGACCATGTTGCCGGTGATCAGGCCGACGAAGACGCCGATGGTGGCCGGCTGGAGAAGGGCGCTTGAGATGGTGTAGCCGAAGCGCAGGCGGGCAATCCAGTAATAGATGCCCATGCAAATTGCGACACCCAGAGTACCCATAGGGACCTCCTTATGTGCGTGCTATCAGGAAAGGGGAGCTCGCATTGCCTTTTGCGAGCGAGCGGACTAGGCCTAGCCGCGGTACTTCTTGAGGATGGCCTCGATGCCCTGGGGCGCATCCTCGGGGATCGTCTGGAAGACGATGTCGACGCCCTTGTCGGCAAGCTCGCCAAGAGCGTTTGCGTCGGCGTCGTCCAGGGTGATGTTCTGGAAGACGACCTTGCGCTCAGGACCGCCGCCCAGGCCGCCGACCTGGATGGACGAGACCTCGACGCCAGCGTCGTAGATGTTCTTGAGAGCCGCGACGCTCGGGAGCAGCAGAAGCACGTTGCCGTCGCCGAAGACGTCGGCCTTGTACTGCTCCACGGCCTGCGCCTCGGTCAGGCACAGGACGTCAATGCCCGCAGGGGCGCTCATGAGGTAGATGCTCCTCATGAACTCGTCGTTGGCCAGCTCGTCGGAAACTACCACAATCTTGTTGGCGCGAACCTGGTTGACCCACTTGGTCATGACCTGCCCGTGGATGAGACGGGAGTCAATTCGAGTAAGAACGATATTGCCCATATTCTTTACCTCCCCTCTGCCATGTTTGCCTTGACCTCTGCAACAACATCCTTGCAGGCAGCCTTACCCGCACTAAGGATTGCGTCGTAGTCGAGCTTGCCGTCGTTCTGCAGCTCGACGCACGCCTCAAGGAGCATGGGCGCGTTGAGGCCGCAGAAGACCCTTACGCCCGTCTGGTTTCCGATGGCAGCGGCAACGTTGGAGGGGGTGCCGCCAAAGAGGTCGGTGATGATGAGGGAGTCCGCGGAAATGGTGTCCACGTACTCGCGGACCATGCCCATGTACTCGGGAAGCGTGTAGCTGGGCTTGAGGGCGATCTCGTGCACACAGTCGATGCTGCCCAGAATCATGCCGAGGCTGCCAACAAGGGCCTCGCCCCATCCGCCATGGGTGAGCAAGACGATCTTAGTCTCTTTCTCCATCTGTGCCTCCGTGTTGGAATGTGCATTTCGGAACGAAACTTAAATCACGCTGTACCTGTTGTCAAATTAAACCGGTACTATTTCTACTTCCTTACGGAACGGTATATTGTTAATTCGGATTGGCAGTTAAACACATTTTTTTAGGTTAGTTATTGATACTGTTTTGTCATGGATTGGTCCTCAGATGGCTATTTTCTGGAAACGGCAGACGGTTGCTGATACGGGATGAACGGCATATCCAAAGCAACGGAAACCCAGGTAAAGCACCAAAAATGGCCCCAGCCGCAAGGCCGGGGCCATGACGCCACCCAAAGTCAGTTGGGCGCAGGACAGGGCTAGACGAGCTTCTTGACGATGTCGAGAAGGGCCTTCACGTCCTCGGTGCGAGTGCAGCCGGTCTCCTTGTCGATGATGGAGCTGTAGACGTGCGGGATGATCTTCTTGACGCCAGCATCGAGGATGATGCGGAGGATCTCCTCGAAGTTGCCCAGGTCAATGCCACCCGTAGGCTCCAGGATGAAGTCCTGCGCGGCGCACGCCTCGGCAACGGCGCGCAGCTCGTCCTTCACCTTGAGGCCACCCATGGGGAAGAACTTGAGCGAGTTGCCGCCCATCTCCTTCACCATCATGATGCCGGTCTCAACGGGAACGAGGGCGGGCTCGGCGGCATCACGAGAGATCGGGCCCGTGGAGACCTTGATGTAACCGGGCTTTCCGGAGGGAGAGACCATCGCGTTCACGTGGCAATCGACGTCGCCCAGGTTTGCGCGGGTCCAGCCGACAGCGCAGAAGGCCTGGTTGAAGTGATTGGCGTGGACGTGCTTGGCCACCTCAGCCACGGCGCGCCACTGCGCGGGGTTGCCGCCACCCAGGCCAACGGAGAGGTTGCCCTCAAGGGCATCCATGTAGGGGCCGGCAGCCTCGACATAGGCCTCGACGCTGGGGTAGTCGGCAGTGAGGACGCCGACGGCCACGTGGCCCTCGCCAGCCTCGTAGCAGGCGCGGGCGTTCTCCACGGAGCCGCCCAGCACGTTGAGGACAACTCAATCCTTGTAGTAGTTCATCTGTGCCATTTTCTATGCCTCCATGATCTCAGACAGTCTCTTGACGATAAGTTCCTTGTCGCCCTCGCCCATCGGACGCGAGTCAAAGTCAATCTTCCCGAGGTTCAGGAACTCCGTGCGGGCCCAGACAACGGGGTCGCCGCCGCGCAGCTGGGCGTTGACGTGCTCCATGTCAAAGGCAGGAGCGCAGGCGGGGTCAAACGTGACACGGCAGCGGAAGATGGCGCGGCCCGCCTCGTCCTGGATCTTCTCGGCGCGCAGGCCGTCGATGGCGTTAACGTGCTCGACCAGCCAGTCGACCTTGGCTACGTTTGCCGCGACCTCGGCCTCATGGTCACGCTCGTCATACTGGTCGAGGGCGGCGAGCAGGCCCATGATCTGCTCCTTGCCAACCTTCATGGCACGACCGATGCCGTGGTACTGCTTCTGCACGTTTTGGATGATGTCTCGGCGACCGGTGACGAAGCCGGACGTGGTGGCCTCAAGCGCCTTGGCGCCGGAGTAGCAGACCACATCGGCTCCCAGGGCAATGTACTTGCGGAAGTCCTCCTCGGCAGCACAGTCCATCACAAAGGGCAGGCCGTGCGCATGCGCAATGTCCCGCATGGTCTCGATGCTGACCATGCCCTTCTGCACGCTGTGGTGGCTCTTGACGTAGAGCAGCGCGATGGTCTTCTCGTTGATGGACTCCTCGATGTCCTCGGGGTGCACCTCATTGGCCTGACCGACCTCAACCGGCACGCCGCCGCCCAGGCGGATCATCGTGGGGATGGGTGCGCCGAAGTTGATTGAGTGACCCTTCTGAAGGACGATCTGGTTCGCAAGGCCCGTGGAGTCCGGCAGACGCATCATGTCCGTGTAACGACCACGAGAAACCAATGCGGCCGTGGTAAGGGCAATGGCTGCCGACGCGCAGGACGTGGGGCAACTTGCCTCGGCGCCCGTGTGCTTGGAAATGAGCTCTCCCGCACGCGTCATCAGGTCCTCGATGACCACGTAGGACTGGCCGCCCTCGCGGGCAGCCTCGGCAACGCGGTCGCTGAACGTGGAGACGCCCAGGACGGTGACGCGCCCACTGGCGTTGACCACGCGCTTGAGCCCGATTTCAGTGTATATGCTCATTCTTCTTCTCTCTTTTGCCCCAGCGCCCCTTCGGGGGCGCTGGAACCGTCAGAAGCTTGGCGACCCGACCCGTCGTATGGCCCCGGCAGGTCGGGTCAGGCAGACCAGAACTAGTGGATGAAGATGGCACCCAGAATCATGGCACCGAGAATGGCACCACCGGTCATCTCCTTGCCCCACTTGTAGAAGATGGCGGAGCCGATGATGGCACCGATGCCAGCCCACACGTTGTAGGAGCAGGCAGCGACGACGATCAGGGGAGCGAGGTAACGGCCGCAGGCGTTGCCCGCGCCCATCATGACGTCCGTGCCGCCCACGGCGACGCCATCAGGGACGACCTTGCGGATGATGATGACGATGGCACCGATGACCAGACCGATAAGGGCGCCGAAGCACAGGGCCACGAAGAAGTTAGAGAGCGGGAACGTGATGCCCATGGAGAGCAGCAGGCCCGGGATGCCAATGCCGACACCGGTCTGCAGGGAGCCGCCGATGTCCATCAGGCCCACCAGCGGACCCTCGAGGATGCGGGCGATCAGGAAGCCAGCAGCAAAGCCTGCGGCGGCGGTGTAGTCACCGGTGTCAAGGCCACCCTGAAGCATGGCGACAATCGAGACGTCGTTAAAAGCACCGGTGTGGAAGTTCAGGTACATAAAGGTACCGGCAAAAATGGCAGCCGCAGCACCCATCACCAGAAGGATGAAGGTCTCATCCTTCATCATGAAGGCGTTGAACTTGTCCATAAAGGAGGCCTTCTCGGCGACCTCGGTGTTCTTCTCGCTATCCATGACTTACCTCCTTAGGGGTTGATTAGAAGACGAGCTTGGCAAAGAAGCCGCGGAAGTAGGCAATTGCCAGGAACATCACGACGACGATGGCAATCAGGATCCTGACGATGTTGGACTTGTAGCCGTTCTCCTCAGCCGACTTGCCGACGAGGATGCCCAGGACGACGCCCGGAACGGCGTTGCCGGTGATAAGGGCAGAGACGCCACCGAGGAGGGTGCCCCACATGCCAGTGACCTTGCCGGCGTCAACGGCTGCCAGCCAGAAGATGGCGGGCATGACGGGGTTGATGAGCCACGTGGTGGCCTGGACAAGGACGCCGGAGGCGATGTCGGAGAGGTTGCTCGGAATGACGGAGGCCACCGTGTTCAGGGCGGTCACCACGACGGCGCCAACGCCGGCACCGGCGATCATCATCTTTCCCGGATTCCAGACGGTCTGCTCGGGGTCCTTGTTCTTGAGCAGCAGGGCACCCGCAGCCCAGTTAGGAACAATACGGTGCATGACGTCCTGAGAGAGGGCGCCAGCAGCAACGGCAGAGGCCGCCGAGGAGAACAGGAAGCCAAGACCGAACGAGAAGTGGGAGATGGGGTCTCCGCCGCAGGCGTTCATCTCACCGAGGGTACGGAAGGCACCCATGGCCTGGACCTCAGGTGCGTGGCGCATGCGCGCGGCTCCGGCCGCGATGCAGCCACCGCCGATGGCGCCGATGATAATGGAGTAGAGAATGATCTCGGCCATCTTATTTCCTTTCGTTGATGTTGAGGTACTTGACGCTCACCACAATTCGGACGTTTGCCTCGTAGCTGGTCTTGGTGCGAGGCCAGAAGAAGAGCATGAAGTGCTCCTCGGTCTCCTCCTTCTCCAGCTCGTCGAAGTAGACCTCTTTGGCCTCGAGCTGGATGATCGGCTTGTCGATCTCCTGGAAGATCCGCTTCCTCATGATTTGGAAGGCGGTGTTGACCATGTCCTTCAATGAATTGCCGCGAGCCTTGACGGTGATGGTATGCTCCATCTCCTCAAGCAGCTGAGCGCCGGCGCCGTCCGTAATGACGGTCTTGGTGCTGGGCTCGCTAAGCATCAGGGTTCGCCTCGCGCCAGGCCTCGACGAGCTTCTCGCCGAGCTCCTCGGTGTCGAGGAAGCCCGTGCCCACGACCTTGCAGCCATCCTTGACCGCAGTGCACGCGGCATCGACGCTGCGCATGCCATACTTGCTCTTCCAGCCATACTTGTTGGAAGCCGCAAGCGCGCCGGCACCGCCAGAGCCGCACTGCGAAATGCCCAGGTCGGCGCCCTTCTCGTTCATGACGTCGCCGAGCTTCATGTCAGCCGCCATGCCGGGGATAACGTAAGCGTGCCCGCCGGCTTTCTCGACGCCACGCGCAATCGCCTGTCCCTTACCAAGACGCGTTCCGATGACTACCAAAATCTCCTTTGCCATTCTTCTCTCCCTTCTTTCTGCTTGTCTGCTACTGCTGTGCCAACTGCATGGCAACCTCGAGGTGGGTTGACAGCAAAAGGACCTCGGTTTTGTTGGGCTCCTGGCCGTGAGCCGCAAAGGTGTCGGCGAGAAGGGCCGCAGAGGCCTCGCGGGCTGCCTGGGAGACCTCGCTGAAGAGCTCCTCGGGCATCTCATCCACGTACTCGCCGGTATTGATTCGCTTGATCACGCAGAGAACGTGATTTGAAAACATGAGGTCAGAGGCATCGTCCATTGCGGGAAGGTCAAGCTCCCCATACTTCTTCGAGACGGCCTCGTACTCGGAGAGCTCGTCCTCGGTGACACTTGCGGCCGCGTCGCAGCGAGCCTTGAGGTCGTTGGTCGAAAGCATGACTAGTTCTCCTTCTTTGCCTCGGCGATGCGGGCAGCGAGCTCCTCGGCCGAGACGGCCTTGGGGTCCCAGGGCGTGTCGGAGTGCTCGAGGATGTGGGTCTGGCTCCCACGGCTCCAGATCGTCTTGCGAACGTTCACGTGATGGCGAACCTCGACGGTCGCGCAGGTGGCGTCCTGCAGGGTGACGTCGACGTCGTCATAGCGGAAGATGTTGATGTCACCGGTCATGCCGGGGGCAAGCTGGCCGAGGCCGTCCAGGCCAAAGAACAGGGCAGGGACGCTCGTGACCTTCGTGATAGCGTCTGCCAGCGGCTCTCCGCAGGCAATGAGCTTGGTCACCGTCGTGGCAAGGTCAAAGACCGGGCCCTGATAGTTCTCCACGTGTAGGTCGGTAGAGATGGAGTCGCAGTCGAATCCAGCCGCCAACGCGCGCTTGTAGGTCTCGAAGGCAAAGCTCTCCACGCCGTGGCCCACGTCAAAGCGGACGCCGCGGGCGCGGCCACGAACGGCCTGCTCGATGGGCGTGCCATCGGCGTTCAGGACTCCGCCCGGCTTGCCGTGGAAGGTGTGGGTGATGATGTCGCCGTGCTCGAGAACATCGATGACGTCACCAAGCGCCGGCGGGTAGTTGCCGACGTGGACCATGAGGGGCACCCCAAGCTCATGGGCAGTCTTGGCGGCAAGGGCGATGGGCTTGATGCCCAGGTCGCCAACCACGCTCGCGGAGGCGCGGGCCTTGAGACCAACAATGACGTCACGGTGCGCGCTGACGCAGGCCTTGCAGGCATCCACGTCGATCTTTGCCATGTCGTTGAGCTCGTGGCCACGAATAAGACCCTCGGCAGCAATGTTGAGCATCGAGAAGACCTTGGTCTTGGCATGCTTGATGGTGCCCTCGTAGAAGTCCATGAAGTTGTCCGCGCCAGCAGAGCCAGCGTCCAGGATGGTGGTGGTGCCACGCTGGATGCCGAGGACGTCCGGGTCGATTCCCAGGGGCACGGCCGGGTAGCAGTGGGTGTGGATGTCAATGAATCCCGGCGTGACGTAGCAGCCCGTAGCGTCAATGACCTCGCCCTGCGGCTCAATGCAGCCGCCCACCTCGGCGATCTTTCCATCACGCAGCAGCACGTCACCCTTCTCGCCATCAAAGCCGTCGGCAGGCGAGAGAAGCATGCCGTTTTTAATGGTTAGAGAGTCCATTTGCTCTACCCCTCGTTTCCAAGAGCGTCACCTGAGAAACCGTCATCTCTGCGGCAGGGCTTACATCCCCCTGACCGCGAGTGCATAGTAAATCAGTATTTGAGCAGAATTATCTCGATTTAATTTTTAGGAGTCTCGATTTTTGCGAACGGCAATAAAATGGGGACGAACGGAAAAGTACGCATTATTTGTCGGCAACAAAGTAACAGCCGTTGCGAACGGGAATAGCAATCTGCGCTGGTATCCTTGTTTGAGTTCAATCGGGAGAGTGAGGCATTGTACAAGTACGAGGAGATTGCGCAGGATATCGAGCGCTCCATAGCCGAAGGCGAACTCAAGGCCTACGAGCAACTCCCGACGGTTGTTGAGCTGTGCGACAAGTACGACGCGAGCAAGTCCACCATTCAGCAGGTCATCACCGAGCTGTCAGACCGCGGGCTCATCACACGTCGCCGTGGCGCAGGGATGTTCGTCAAGAGCTTTGCCATGGAGTCCGACCTCTATTGGCAGAATTACAACCGGATCATCAACTACAAAGAGGACCCCAACGAGGAACAAGAGGTCACGATCGACCTCGATGACCTTGCCGTCGTTCGCCCACCGGCAGAGGTTTCTCACCTGCTTGACATGGACAACCATGCCTTTGCTTACTCGGTGAAGCGCGTGATGCGCACCAAGTCGGGGCCCTTTGCCGTTGAGTACGTCTACATTCCCATCGACCTTGCCGCAGGCTTCAAGTACGAGGACGCCACCGGGAGCATCATCAAGTTTGCCAGCGATAAGCTGGGGCTCAAGGTCAGCAGCATTCACAAGTCCGTCCGCGCCGCCATGCCCACGACCGAGGAGCGCGCCCGCCTGCAAATCTCCTTTGGCCAGCCGCTTCTCGAGATGGAGCGAGTTGCCTTTCTCGCCGACGGACGCCCCTACGAGTATGCGTTGACGCGCTACCGCGGCGACAAGTTCGAGTACCGAGCCATAGACAACCTCTAAGTACCCGTCGCCACTACCGACCTTGCTGTCACCGCGATGGCTTAACTGCGTTGAAAGTTTGATGCAAATGCAGGGTTTTCTCGCCTGGCGCTTGTGAGGCTGGCGGGAAAGGCCAGGTCAGAGGCTTGGTCGGTTTTCTCCACTCGCTTGCAGCATCAAAGATTCAATGCAGTTAAGGCGAGAAGAATGCACAGCAAGGAGGCCGGCAGGGGCAAGCGATGCCCTAGATCTTTGGCGAGAAACACTCGAGGACTTCCGATCGCAGGTCAATGCGGCGTTGAAGCACCTCTTTTGTCGCAGGCGGCAGGTGGGCCCCAAGGACATCCGCGAGAACCCCCGCAAGCTGGTTCATTCCCGCAAAGGCCATAAGGTCATCACGGCCCGCCTCGAGCAGCACGCGGCCGTCACCGCGCAAAGCGTTGTGCTTGCGCCCGTCGGCCACGCACCTCCAGCGCTGTTTGTGCGTCTCGCCTTGGTACTCAAGCAGACATGCACCGTCATTCCAGGCCAGGTCACAGATGTATTCGCTGCCCATAACAGCAATCTTTTGATTAAGACTCGCAGTCGGCAGCCCAAAGCCGCCCACATCGGCGGGCAAGCTCAGCAGAAGCGCGATCGCCACCTCGGCAGGAGACGCCGCCCACTCCGTAACGTGCGGCAAAATCCCCAGCACGGCGAGCGTCCCCCTGGGCATGCGCTGGCCCAAGCCACGGCGCAAGGCGGCCAGCTCGCAGGCGTACGCCCTGATCTTCTCACACGTCGTGAGCGGAGGGACGGCGGCCATGCCAGCTGCACCAAGCGCATAGAGGCCGCAGAGCTCCGACAACACCATAAGGAGCCGACCTGCAGAGAGCGCCCGGCCAAGGAGCAGTGCCAGAAGCTCGGGCGCCGGTACAGCAAAACCGCGAGCGTCCCAGACAAACGAGCCCGGCGGAAACTCGCCCCCAAGGGTCACGGTATTGACGCCGGCGCAGTACCTTCTCCCCGCGCTGTTGCGAACATAACAGCTCAGAGGTGCCGACAGGTCTACGCACGCGCGAACGCCCTCCGCGGCAAGCGCGGAATCAAGCGCTGCGGGAGCCGCCGTCAGCGCAGAAGCCTCCGGCATGGCGGCAAGGTCAAGCAACGGGTCATCCTCAAACAGGAGCCGAACCAACAGCGGCGGCTTGGCAGCCTCGTACTCGCCAGGCACGTTGGCCGCGGCCACGCGCATGCGGACCTGCCGCCAATACTCAAGGGCAGTCAGCCCGCCCAGGCACAACACCTCATCCATAATCCCTCCCTCGCAGCTCTCCTCAGTTGAGGACGCAGCCTATCGAATTTGGGAATTCCATGCCGAGGAAGCTTCGTGAAAGTGTGGTGCAAGCTAGCAGTAAGTTTGCTCTTTCATCAGGATAAGCCGTGTAACAAGTTAGGTTATCTATATCAGTACTCTAATCGTATGGCCTCGGCCCACAAGAAAGCCACAACAGGAGCCAATCCTTGGGCCAGTCCTTAACTGCGTTGAATCTTTGATGCAAATGCATGGTTTTCTCGCCTAGAGCTTTTGGACTTGGCGAGAAATGCCTGGTCAGGGGCTTGGACGGTTTTCGCCGCTAGCCCGCAGCATCAAAGATTCAACGCAGTTAAGCCGAGAAGGGCGTAAGGCCACGAAGAGGCCGCGCAGTCGCGAGAAAATCCCACCCCCACGCCCTTCTCGCCCACTAGTCCTCGACCTCGTCATCTCCGCCGACCTGCTCCAGGACGCCGACGGCGGCGGGCATGACCTCGCCGTCACCGCGATGGAAGGGGTAGGCCAGCTTGTGGGTCTTGGGGTAGTTGAGCGCGCCTTCGGCCTTGAGCTTGGGAACAACCGCCCGCGGCACATCTATGCCCTGGTAGATGAGGCGGCCGTTGGTCAGGCTCACGC
>ERZ1034897.529-NODE-529-length-18533-cov-7.162301_pt1 | contig 18533 bp, 14 predicted proteins | sample MGYA00520629_ERZ1034897 | MGnify/ENA primary metagenome ERZ1034897 (study PRJEB33766, sample SAMN09781789) | gut metagenome | biome: gut microbiome | host: Homo sapiens | place: Madagascar | study: EMG produced TPA metagenomics assembly of the PRJNA485056 data set... | reverse complement strand
ATGTCAAAACTGCTTTTTCGTTTACCCCATCATCGATTCTAACCTAAAGAATTTATACCACAAAATTCATCTTCTGATCGTCGTACTGCACGGAAAATCCTTTTCCTTCGAGGTACTCTTCTACCACCTGATACATCTCATCATATCGTCCTTCGCAGGCACAATTACCAAGTGGTTCGATCCAGAAGGATTGTCTTCCACAAGTGTCCCTGAGATGAATCCGGAAATTCAGATCTTTATCCTTTAGAATCCCATTTAATTCAATTACATCATTAAAAGATACATAACTCATTGTTCATTACCTCCTACAAACATTATTGTCTTATCTTCAAAGTTCTCAGATACTCTTTTTGTTCCGGCGTGATCCGATAGCTTTCGATTGCCTTCTGGATTGTCTTATTATGTGTCCATACGTCCATCTTCTGTTCCTCTAGAAATGGAAGAACCTGATCATACTTTTTGGCAAGTGCTGTTGCGAAATACCATGCCCTGGCCATATTTACATAATACTCTTCTGAACGGATTGCGGCAACCTTCCCCGGATATTCTAACTTAAATTCTTCTTCCAGATAATAGCGCATCAGCATATTGATTCCAAATCGGATCGTATATATATGCTCTGATTCCAGCCATCGATCTATCTTTTTGATATAAGAATTCAGATGATTCTTCACTGTTCTGACGGCCAGAAGATCACAGGTTGCCCAGTTATCTATATGGGGCAGAAAGCGCTCCAGTTCTTCTATACAGAGTTCATAATCTTTAATCTGTTCGATCAGAAGCCCATGCAGATTATTCTCTTCATAATATTGATGTGGCAGGATCTTAAGAAACTGCTTCGCCTCTTCTGTCTTCCCGAATTTCTTTGCATAAGTTCGAAGTACAGGGACTCTTACTCCTATCACTGATTCTTTCTCTACTGTTGGCATCAGTTTTGCGTGAAAATCCCGATATTTTAGATCCTGCATTGCAAAAAGATCCTGCTGCACTTTTTGTATTACTTCTTTTGGAGTCATCTTTATTCACCTGCTTTCTGTTAATTTGCAGTATAACACACACTTTATGCCACTGCAAGTATATATAGAACAAATGTTCTTCTGTATTTTATTTCTTTTTTTTGCTATACTTATCTACGTACAAAGTTGCTGCTCACACCCACTATGAACAGTAACTAAAAATTCTCTGATTCTTTTGCTGTTACTGTTCACACTATATGTTATCAGCAACACAGATTTGTCAGAGAATATAAGGGAGATGAAAATATGCTGACAGTAATGAAATTTGGCGGAAGCTCCGTGGCCGATTTGGAGCACATCCGCAACGTAGCAAACCGCTGTATCGCAAAGCAGCGCGAAGGCAGCCAGGTTGTTGTTGTCCTGTCTGCTATGGGAAAGACTACAGATAATCTGATTGCAACAGCAAAACAGATTACAGAGCAGCCTTCCCGCAGGGAATTAGATATGCTTCTCACAACCGGTGAACAGGTTTCTGTATCCTTAATGGCAATGACTCTGATTTCGATGGGCGTCAGTGCAGTGTCACTGAATGCATGGCAGGTTCCAATGCATACAACTTCAAATTATCAGAATGCACGATTCAAGAGAATTGATTCTGAGCGTATCCGTAAAGAGCTTGATGCGAACAAGATCGTCATCGTAACCGGATTCCAGGGAATCAATAAGTATGAAGATATCACAACTCTTGGCCGCGGTGGCTCTGACACAACAGCGGTTGCTCTTGCTGCTGAACTCCATGCCGATGTCTGTGAGATTTACACAGATGTAGACGGAGTATATACCGCCGATCCACGCGTTGTTCCAAACGCTCATAAAATGACGGAGATCACTTATGATGAGATGCTTGAGATGGCCTCTCTTGGTGCGAAAGTCCTTCACAGCAGATGTGTAGAAATCGCGAAAAAATACGGTGTAGAACTTCTGGTATGCTCTAGCTTAAACCACAATTCAGGAACAATTGTAAGGGAGAAAACAAAAATGGAAAAAATGTTAATCAGTGGTGTGGCAGCCGATAAAAATGTAGCCAAAATCCGTGTTGCCGGTCTCGGAAACGAGCCTAACAGCACATTCCGTCTTTTAAATCTTTTAGATAAGAATAAACTGAACATTGACGTCATGATCCAGTCTCTTGGTAAAGACGGTACAAAATCTGTATCCTTCACCGTTGCAAAATCGGACATGCTCCGTGCTTTGGATCTGTTAAATGAAAACAAAGACTATCTTGGCATTAAGAAACTGGATTCTGATGAAAATGTTGCCAAAGTTTCTGTCATTGGTGCCGGTATTCGTTCTCATTCAGGTGTTGCTGCGAAGATGTTCGGTGCACTCGCAAGTATTGATGTCAACACAGAGATGGTGACAACATCTGAGATTCGTATCACTGCTCTGATCGATGAGACCTACGCAGATCTTGCAGTACGTAAACTGCATGAAACTTTCTTTGATTAAAAGTAAAGCAAATTCAAGCGACAGTAAGGATTAAGAATTCCCTGCTGCCGCTTGATTTTTATCTTATTTTCGTTCTGAATTAATTACATTTGTTTTTTATTTTTCACTGCGCATTATGCTTCTTCCTCTAACGGCGCTTTTCCGCGCAAACGTCTGTAATAAACTCTTCCTTTCCCAAGAAAAATCGTAAGATAACGGAGTACCGGCTCTGTTGCAATCGCAAATACAACAAAAAGCATGATACACTTTGTTGTCATTCCGGTAATCGCAAACAGCTGATTCAAATAAATACTACAGAATAATAATCCTGCAATGCATCCGCCAAGAATCCCTGCACGAAGCTTATTCATCGGTGCACTGATCTTATAGAGGATCATAAATCCTACAATTGCCAGAAGCATTGTTGCTGCTGTTGAGATATCCTGCTCTCCTACTCCAAATGTCTTTCCAAAGACAACCAGTGCCCCAACCACCAATGCATCTGTAAGTGCTGCCGGAAGTGCTTTCAGGAATACATTCGTCAGGAAATGTCCTTTAATGATATTCTTGTTCGGCTCAAGTGCAAGGAAGAACGCCGGAATACCGATCGTAAACATACTGATCAGTGATACCTGTGATGGTTCCAGTGGATAAGTAAACATAAATACTACCGAGAAAAGACTCAGCAGGAAAGAGAATATATTCTTAACCAGGAACAGGCTCGCCGAACGCTGGATATTATTGACTACTCTTCTTCCTTCTAATACAACCTGCGGCATACAAGAGAAATCTGACTCCAGAAGTACGATTTGAGAAGCCTGTGCCGCTGCCTCGCTTCCTGATGCCATTGCAATACTGCAGTCTGCATCCTTCAAAGCAAGGACATCATTTACTCCATCTCCTGTCATAGCAACTGTTTTCCCAGCCTCTTTAAGTGCCTGAACAAACTGTCGTTTCTGGTTTGGAGTTACACGTCCAAACACTGTCTTCTCAAGAATCGCTTTCTTAATATCTTCTTCTGTCTCAAGACTTGATGCATCCACATAATTCTCAGCATTTTTAATACCTGCTGTTTTTGCAACTTTGGAAACTGTAACCGGATTATCTCCGGAAATAACTTTCACTTCAACTCCCTGCTCTGCAAAGTACTGGAATGTTTCTTTTGCCGCCTCACGGATTGGATTCGCAAGTAAGATATAGCCCAACGGTGTTACCGGCTCTGTCAGTGCTTTTCCATCAATCTCCGCTGCATAAGTACCAAATACAAGAACACGGGCACCTGTAGATGCAAGCTCTGTGATTTTTTCCTTATGTTGCTCGTAATCATCCAGAAGTACAAATTCCGGCGCTCCAAGAACATATGTCTTATCTTCAAATGTAGCACTGCTGTACTTTGTCGCAGATGAAAATCCTGTCTTGGAAATTGCTTTTGCGCCTGAAGAATGTGTAAAATATTCTTTCATTGCAGCCATTGTGATATTATCGTTTGTCATAGCTGAAACAAAATCTCCGACCATAAGACGAAGAGATCCCATCTTTTCCGTATCGTACTGCTCCGTTGGAATAAGTTCCTGTACTTTCATCGTATTTTCTGTGATCGTACCAGTCTTATCTACACAAAGTACATCAACACGCGCAAGTGTCTCAATACATTTCATATCATGAAGCAATACTTTCTGCTGTGCAAGCCGAATTGAACTGACAGCAAGTGCAACGCTTGCAAGAAGGTAAAGACCCTCCGGAATCATTCCGATCACAGCCGCTACCATTGACGTAATACTTGAATGGAATGATGCATTCTGGAATACCAGAGACTGTGCAACAAGTACGATTCCAATCGGAATGATTGCCACACCGACGCATTTAACCAATTTATCCAGCGAGCGGATCATCTCTGACTGCTCACCATTCTGCATTTCTTTTGCTTCCAGTGTAAGCTTTGAAATATAAGAATCTTCACCGACTTTATCAAGTCTTGCATGACATTGACCGGAAATAATAAAACTTCCTGACATCAGCTGATCTCCGGCATGTTTTGTAACCTCATCAGACTCGCCTGTCAGCAGAGATTCATTTACCTGTACCTCACCTGCACAAACCTGTGCATCCGCACATACCTGCGCGCCGGCTTTAAATATGACAATATCATCAACTACCAACTCTTCTGCATCAATCAACGATCTTTTACCATCTCGCACTACAGTCGCTTTCGGTGCATTTAGCATGGTCAGATTATCCAGCACTTTTTTGGCACGCACTTCCTGTATAATACCGATCAACGTATTTGCAATAATAACCGGAAGAAAGGTCAGATCCCGGAAGGATCCAACCAGACATAACAAAATAGCCAGAACAAGAAAGATTAAGTTAAAGTAAGTAAATACATTCTCATGTATAATCTCTTTCGTTGTCTTCGACGGAGGATCGACTGCCCTGTTTACCCAGCCATGAAGTCTGTGCTCCTGCACCTGCTGTGCTGTCAATCCGACTTTATAATCCGGATTGTAACGGGTTGTCGGTATCCGCTTCTCTATTTCTTCTTCAATCTCTGTTTTCTTGTTTCTGCTTCTTGCCATCTGTTACTTCCCTTCTGCTTCTTCCAACGTCTCTGTTCTCGTCAAAATCTGCATAAATTCTTCTCCTGTAATTGTTTCTTTCTCATACAGGTATTTTGCAAGCTCATGAAGTTTCTTCTGGTTTTTCTCCAAAAGATCCATCGCTGTATCATATCCGTGTTTTACGGTATCTACAACCATCTGATCAATATCTGCTGCTGTCTGCGGGGAACAACTTAAACTGCTGTCTCCTCCCAGATATGGATTGTTCTGTGTCTCAAGAGCAACCATACCAAACCGGTCACTCATTCCATAACGCGTGATCATTGCTCTTGCAAGCTTTGTTGCCTGCTCGATATCATTCGATGCGCCTGTTGTGATAGAATTAAAAATCAGTTTTTCTGCGCATCTTCCTCCGGTCAGTGTCGCGATCTTGTTGATCAGCTCTTCCTGTGTCATCAGATTACGTTCTTCTGACTCTACCTGCATTGTATATCCCAAAGCACCTGATGTACGCGGAATGATCGTAATCTTTGTAACCGGTGCTGAATTCGTCTGTAATGCTGCTACCAACGCATGACCGATCTCATGATAAGAAACAATTAATTTTTCCTTGGAAGAAAGTACCTGATTCTTCTTCTGATATCCGGCGATAACAGTTTCAATACTTTCTTCAAGATCTGCCTGCGTTACATATTTACGGTTCTCTCTGACTGCGCGCAGTGCCGCTTCATTTACCATATTTGCAAGCTCTGCTCCTGATGCTCCTGATGCGGCTCTTGCGATTGCATTAAAGTCAATGTCATCTCCAAGTCTTACTTTCTTCGCGTGAACTTTCAGAATCTCCTCACGTCCTTTAAGATCCGGAAGTTCCACCGGAATACGGCGGTCAAATCTTCCCGGACGAAGAAGTGCCGGATCAAGACTGTCCGGTCGGTTCGTTGCAGCAAGGATCACAACACCCTTAGATGCATCGAATCCATCCATCTCTGTCAGTAACTGGTTCAATGTCTGCTCACGCTCATCATTTCCGCCATATCCTGCATTATCTCTCTTTTTACCAATTGTATCAATCTCATCAATAAATACAATACAAGGTGCTTTTTCATTCGCCTGTTTGAAAAGATCACGTACTTTAGAAGCTCCCATACCAACAAACATCTCTACAAATTCCGAACCGGAAATTGAGAAAAATGGTACATTCGCCTCTCCTGCAACTGCTTTTGCAAGCAAAGTTTTACCGGTTCCCGGAGGTCCTACAAGAAGTGCTCCTTTCGGACATACTGCACCGATCTCCGTATATTTCTGCGGGTTATGAAGGAAATCCACAATCTCTGTCAGCAGTTCCTTCGCTTCATCTTCTCCGGCTACATCCTGGAAAGTGATTCCTGTTGTAGATTCCACATAAACCTTCGCATTGCTCTTTCCGAACTGCATGAATGGATTTCCTGCTGCACCTCCACCCATCTTGGCCATCATCTTCTTTGCAAGCCACTGTCCTAATGCCCAGAAGATCAAAAGTGGTAAAATCCATACAAGAAAAAAGCTAAGAAGCGGATTCATCTCCTGCTGTGCGACTCTTCCGAATTCACATCCCGCATCTTCCAGACGATTTACCAGATTTGGATCATCAAACGTTGTTGTCTCATAATATTTCGGTTCCTCGCTATTATCTGTAAAATAAATAGTGTCTCCATTCAACTCTACTTTTGATACTTCTTTTCCCTCGACCATAGTAAGAAAAGTTCCATAATCGACTTCTTTCACCTTATTCTTTCCTAGAATATTCGGAAAAAGAAATGTGTTAAGAAGCACGAGAATAATCAAAGCAATCAAATAGTAAAAGATTAATGGCTTCTTTGGTTTCTCGACTTTCTTCATACTGTTGTTCCTCCTATTTTTTTAATTTTGCACGAATTGCCTTTATCGTCTGTATAATCGGAAGATTCAATGCTGCAAGACCATACACAGTAAGTAACTGCGATACTGTCAGTGCCTGCACTTTAAAGATGTTATGCAGTCCAGGGACAGTCACAACAAGCGTGATCAGAATCATTCCAATTACAAAAGCACCGATCAGGTAAATGTTATTAAATACTCTTTTTGTAAATACAACCGGACGATTTGATTTACAGTTAAACCCATGGAACAATCTTGAGCAGCAAAGCGTTGCAAATGCCATTGTACTTGCAAGTAGTGCATTACCATCTTTGTATCCAATTGTAAATGCGATCATGACCATCGTACAGATTGATAACCCTTCCAGTCCGATATTGATCAAAAAGTCTTTCGTCAAAATGGATTCATTTATCGGTCGTGGTTTTTCTTTCATCACATTTTTCGAATGTGGTTCCAATCCAAGAGCAATTGCCGGAAGACTGTCTGTCAGCAGATTAATGAACAACAGATGAACCGGTGCAAACGGTACCGGAAGTGCCATCAGTGAAGCATAAAGCACTGCCAGGATTGCTCCAAAATTTCCCGAAAGCAGAAACTGAATGGATGCTTTAATATTGCGATATACATTTCTTCCATTCTCTACTGCTTTAATAATCGTCGCAAAATTGTCATCTGTCAAAACCATTGCTGCAGCGTCTTTTGACACTTCGCTTCCGGTAATTCCCATCGCCACTCCTATGTCTGCCTGTTTCAGTGCCGGAGCATCATTCACACCATCCCCGGTCATGGATACAATGTTTCCTTTCTCCTGCCATGCACGCACGATACGGATCTTGTGCTCAGGAGAAACTCTTGCATAAACAGAAATCCCTTCAACAAAGTCTTTCAGTTCTTCATCAGACATTTTGTCAATCTCTGCACCCTCACAGGCTTCGGATTCATTTTCAAGAATTCCAATTCTCTTTGCAATGGCAGCAGCTGTCACCTTATGATCTCCTGTAATCATGATCGGACGGATTCCAGCGCATTTGCACTCTTCTACAGCAGCTTTTGACTCTTCTCTCGGCGGATCCATCATTGCGATCAGTCCCAGGAATATCAAATGATCTTCATCCTCCAGCGTAAGCTCCGTCTCATCTGATACTTCCTTATAAGCAAATGCCAGAACTCGTAATCCCTCTCTTGAGTATTTCTGATTCTGCTCTTCGATCACTCTTCTTGTCTCTTCTGTGATCTCATAAGTCTCCCCTTTCATCTCAATCCAGTCTGTCCGATCCAAAAGAACATCGACTGCTCCCTTAACAATCATCGTTGGTACTCCGTTTAATGAATGCTTTGTTGCCATCATCTTACGATCGCTATCAAATGGATTCTCACTTTCTCTTGGATACTTTACTCTGACTTCTTCCGGGTCAAGACCAAGACTGCTTCCTAAATTAATCAATGCTGTCTCTGTCGGGTCTCCAATCTCTACGCCGTCAATATTCGTAGAGTCATTACAAAGAATACTGCTGATAAGGAGTCTGCTCTGAGACGGATTCTGGAGATCGATCTTGTCTGTGGAAACGCTCTGGCCATCTACATAATAATGTTCTACTGTCATCTTATTCTGTGTCAGGGTTCCGGTTTTATCTGAACAGATAATGGATACACTTCCCAATCCTTCCACTGCCTGCAGCTTTCGAACAATTGCATGCTCTTTCGCCATTTTCTGCGTTCCAAAAGAAAGAACAATTGTAACGATTGAACTCAATGCTTCCGGAATTGCTGCAACGGCAAGCGCAACTGCAAAAAGAAATGCATTTCCAATATTCTCACCACGGAAAACACTGATTCCAAACAAAATCGCACAAAATACAAGAATTAAAATTGATAATTTCTGCCCAAACTGATCCAGATTCACCTGCAATGGAGTCTTCTTCTCAGAGGTAGTCTTCAGAAGACTTGCAATTTTACCAACTTCTGTATTCATACCAATCTCCGTAACTACAAAAGATCCTCTTCCATACGTAAGAAAGCTTCCGGAATATACCATATTAATGCGGTCTCCAAGAGGAACTTCGTCCTGTTCAATCACATCTGTCGTCTTCTCGACACCAAGACTCTCTCCCGTCAATGCACTTTCGTCAACCTTCATGCTCGCACATTCGAGAATACGTCCATCTGCAGGAATATAGTCTCCCGCCTCTAACATAATAATGTCTCCAACAGTAACTTCTGCAGACGGAATTGGGACAACCACTCCATCACGAAGGACTTTTGCTTCCGGACCGGATAATTTCTTCAAACTTGCCAGAGATGCCTCTGCCTTTACTGTCTGCACAGTTCCCAGAATTGCATTCATTGTGATCACGATAACAATAACAGCTGCACTCTCAATATCTCCCATAAATCCCGACGCGATTGCTGCTATAATAAGGATGATCACCAGAAAATCTTTATATTGCTCCAGAAAAATCTGAAATGTTGTCTTCTTTTTTCCTTCCGTCAGTTCATTCGGTCCGTATTTCTTTTGATTTTCACTGACCTGTTCTTTTGTTAATGGTTCTTCCGAGCCATTCACTTCTCTTAAAACTTCTTCTCCCGATAATTGATAATATGGTTTCACTGCCCTTCCTCCTAACTGGTTATTGGTTATTGTTCACTCTTCCTTTGTGACCCATAATCCTGATTCATCTGCAGTGCGAATAAAAAAAGAGACAATTATTGCACCGCTTCTTACATGCAATAAAAGTCTCACTATTTCATCACGATCCGGATGGACTTCTTCCATCGTATTGACGGCTCGCAAACGCTACTTAAAGCGCCAGTTACTCCCTTTTATTAAAATAAACTATACTCATTTTTCCTGATAATGTCAATAAACTTTATTTTCTTTTTAGGAAATATTTTCAGGATTTTAACATTAAAGAATACCTTGTAGATACGGATATATCCTGCTATCCACCTTTTATCTCTTTTCTTTTCCATATTGTTATTTATGCCTTCATCCTCCTTGACCAACTCTTTATAGCGAATGGCATACATAGAATACCAATCAAGACAGGAATTGTAATAAGTAGATATGGTGACCAAATAAACTTCCCAAAAACATTAAAAGTATTGGTTCTGAAAATATCTGTTGAACTTCCTACCAATGGTATTAAATCCACCATAAATTTAGCCCCTGTCTTTTTCATGCCTCAAAAGCCTTATAAACACTGGATTTAACCATATAGACCAAAACGTATCATTCGTCTATTTTCTTTGTTTTTTGCACTTTTTGTATGTTGTGTGCATTTTGTAGCCAGTATTTTTATTTATTCATATCTATACAAAACAAGACAGAATGTACTTGCTTTTTTACTGTACATTCTGCCTTGAATCATTCAAATTCAAATATTTAATTTTTCCTTTTATACTTTAGATATTTTTCTTACCCTTGCCAATTCTTCTCGCAACTCTGCATTTTCTTTTTCCAATTTTTTTATTTTTAGTTTCAATTCCTGTATAGTCGTTTTTGCATTAACTAAAGTTCTTTCCATAGCCATATCAATAATAATCTGTTTCGGATTATACGTTACGCTCTGTTGATGCATAGCTTCATTTACCACCCTGCGCATTTCTTCATTTCGATAAAAAAATCCTTTAGAAAATCCTGTTTTTTGAATCAATGCAGCAACTGTTATTTTTTCTTTTGATTCCAACATTTCTTGAATTTCCCGTTTTGCGGTTTCTACCTTCTGTTTGCTACGTTCCAAACTACATTCGACCATTTTATCGTATTTCATAGATTATCATCCTCTCAAAAAACTTGTACCACACCATTCTCACAATTTTTTTAGAACAGAAATTTCTTTCCTACTGACCCGTTTATTCAATTTCTCCAGTTCTTGCTGCAACAGTTCATTTTTTCTTTTCAATTCCTGATTTTGTTCTGCTAATTTCTCGTTCTCTGCTTTGGCTTTTAACAATTCAATTTTCAACTCAATTACTGAATTTTCAAGTTTTCTGTCCATTGCAACCGGATGTCTATTCTTAAAAATTGCTTCCTGTCTATGTATTGCGTCATCCATTTCTCTTCTGATAAGCTCATTTTTATAAAAAATCCTCTAGAAAGCCCAGTTCTTTTTACCAGCTCTGCTACGGTAATTCTTTCCATATTTTTTAGCATATCAGATATTGTATTTTTTGCAATATTCATCTTCCTCTGACTCTCAGCCTGCGTAATCGCTACCATCTTATCATATTTCATAATCATCCCATCCTTCTATGATATCTAATAGGATCATGTCCATTTTTTCTCTTGCAGCTCTCGTTTCATCTGCCATCAGTTTATTGCCAATTTTTCGATAATGATGTACCGAATATATGGAGGTATGCCCCAGTAGCTTAGCTATCATCCAGTCATCCACATGCATTTCTGTCAATTTCTTTCCATAACAATGTCGGAAAATATGGGTTCCAAACTTCAGAAACTCTCCATTATCATCCCGGATATCTTCCTGGCGGATCATTGTCATAATCTGATTTTGAATCATGCTATATTGATAAGGCCTAGTTGGATCATCTTTTTTTGCAAAAATGTAAGTTGTTTCTCCATACCGTTCCTTTGTATAATCAATTGCTTTCATAATCAGTTGTGCCACTTCTTCACTGATGGCTTTTTCATAGGTGACTGACTTCACCTGATCAATCCTTATAAAATATCGATTATTCCGCATGCTTAGGCAGTCTGTCTTTAAGGTCAGCGTATCTGAAATCCTCGTTCCCAGTAATTGATGGATAATCAGTGCCCTACATATCTGCTCATCCATTTTGAAAATATGTTCGTTTAATCTTTTGATTTCCGCATCTGAGTAAAATTTGAATACATGCCTTGGTGTACTTGGGAAATCATTACTCAGAAATAATTCGCTCATGTACTGTCGTTCATATAAATTTCCAACATCTTCTATTACCCTTCGTAGTGCATATAGGTCAGATCTATAATTTTTCCGGTCATGTGCTTCCGTCTGAAGATATATCAGATACTCTTCTATATGCATCCGTTCCAGATCCTGCAGCGATTGAATGTCCAAATATTTTCTTTTAAGAAATTTTGAGAACCGCTTTACTGCAGCTATTTCACTATGAATCGTTCCTAAAGGGGAATATTTTAAATGCATAAAAATTATTTTTTTTACTTCTTCCCGAATATCTGGCTGTACAATTTTAGTAAAGTTAATCGTTTCCGTATTCTTGATTGGATTTCTATAAATAGGAAAATCGAAGTTTTTAAGAGTCCAGATATCTTTTTCCTGCTCATCCCTGCCATCCTCTTCTTCCAGAAACTTCAAGATTTTTTTCATATGCCTTACAATGCTAGGACTTTCAATTCCTATTTTGTCATATGCAGGCCGATATTTTTTGCTTGATAAAGCATATCCTCGTTCCAGCATCCATCCTTTTAACATACGGATGATTTTTTCTTCTTCTCTGGCATCAAGGCTTTGTATTTTCCGCTCAATCAGAAATTCCCGAATATTATTATAATAGGTCACTTCACTTGCCATGCTGGACGGTGCGAGCATTTTTCCTCTTTCCCATATAAATTCTTCCAACTTTTCGGCAAGTTCTTCTGATGGCAATCCTTCCAGATTAAAATACCGTTCCGGGCTGATACGCATTCTCTGAATCTGCTCTTCGGATGCTACCTTGTAGCAGTCCAGCTCATATATGTAAATTCTTTTTTTCATTTTCTTTCACCACGCTTCTTAGCTTTAATGGTAGAAGCCAAGTCATTTTCCGGTTTCTTAAAGTAAGTATCACTTGCTTTTTCAATTCTCTTTGGCATGAAGTCTACATACTGTTTTGTCATCTCTTCGGAAAAATGTCCTAAATAATCTCGGATTGTCTGTATAGAAACATCCTCATCATAAAATTGGGTGGCCAGCGTATGCCTATAGTCATGGGTTTTGAAGATATAACTGCCATCTGCAATTCCATTCTTATCACAGTATTGCTGAAACTCTTGTCGGAATGTTGTTCCCCGGTATGCTCCACCATCCTTCCCTTTAAAGATATAATCTTTCGGACGAATGTGTTCACGCTCAATATACTTACGCATGATTCTATACATCACAAGCGGTATTGGTATCATTTTATCTGCCTTCATCTTGATCTGATAGACTTTCAACCATGCATCTTCTCCATCCCAGTAATATGCATCCCCTTTTAACGTACACACTTCGCTGATTCTCAATCCAGTACACCACAAGTGTAAAAATATCAATCTTGGAACTAGCGGAAATGCATACAGCTTATGCAGGATTTCCATATAAACTTTTTCTTCCACCGTTCTGTCATGATGCTCTGGATATGTCTTTTTCAGGTAATACTCCGGTTTAAAGGGTATCTCCTTCATATATCCTCGGACATTTAAAAACTGATAAAATTTTATATAATGCACAATTCTTTTATTGAATGTATCATCTTTGGTATCCTTTTCTTCCAGTTTCCTAAAATAGTCATCCAATTGATTTTCATCTACCTGACAAATGGATTCTTCTTCCTTAAAATATTCCAGAAGTCTTTTTACCTCATATAGTTGTCCTCGGATATTTGCTATCGTCAGTCCACCAATTCCAACATGATATTTGGCATATTCCTGTAACAATTCTCGATTCTTTTTGTTAGTCACTTCTATAAAACTCAATCGCTGTACTGGATTGCTTGGGTTAAGCCGATCTTCTGACAGGTGAAAGCGTTCCATATACCACACATTGGCATGCCAATGAATTTCTGGTACTGTTAAAAATAAGATTTTCCGGCTATTGTCAATAATCTGCATAGAGTTTTTCACATTGACCACTTTCTGTTCCACGATTTTCTCAAATCGTTGGATCTGTTCTAATTCCAATCCTTCCAGATCATCAATCTCTTCTTCCACACAAAAATCATATAACCAGTGTAATGGCAATAAATAGCGAACTCTTCTCTCTTTGGGATCGTCTCGATACAAATTATCTAGAATATAATTCAATAGTAGAAAAACCTGCTTTTTTAATTTTTCAGATGCTCTTCTAAAAAAATCCCACACCAGTTCCTGTTTATCTCGGACATATTCAAAATCCTTAACCAACTCCAAATCTGGTAAGTATGGCAGGAATACAACCTGTGCTTGATATTTCCTCCGGTGTTCGATTCTTCCCGGCAGACTTTCTATTTCTTTTTGGATACTATACTGCTTGATATGATCGAAAACCTTTAAATATCTCATCACACTCGCTTCATCCCACATTTTTTTCAGTTCTGCTTCATAACGGCTTCGTACCGTATAATCAATCTCTTTGATATGATGTATTCCCTGCCGGATTAGAAACCGTTTGATGTTTCCCTTCAATGCCTCATCTGACACTTGGATTTCTCGGATTTCTAAGAGTAGCTCTCCATATTCTGTTTCTATCCAATACTTCTGTATCTTCCGTAATGCGGATGACTGCTCTTTCACCTGCTTTTTCGTATAATTCCCACTATCCAACAAAGTTTGTTTGTATTCCCGCAAATCTTGTTCTTCTGCTAAAATCACATCATAGATTTCTCTTTGGATAAGGAATTTCTCTGCTTCTTCCCATAATTCTCTCTGCAATATTCCGCCTGACATAAACTGCCTGTGAAGATGCTGTATCTCTTCTTGGTGTTCCGCTTGCAGCAATCGAATTGCAGACACTTGATCGCCTCCTCTTTTTTATAACAAATTCTGAACACCATACATTGCCTGATGCTTATTGTAAAATGCATCACTGACTTCTATTAGTTCATCCTCTGTTATGTTCAGATATTTCATGGTCGTTTCGATATTCCGATGTCCGAGTGCCTGACTGATCATTTCTAATTTCCAGCCATCTTTTCGTCTTGCATTTGCAAAATAGTGGCGAAGCATATGGGGAGATGCTTTAATCCCTGTTTTTCTTTCCAGTCTGCGTAGCATTGCATATACTCCGCTTCCTTTAAATGGTTGTCCGACATAATCACCTGAGACATTGATAAATAGATATTCCTGTCCGAAGATCAATTCTTTATAATCTTCTATATAGAACATTAAAATATCAAAAGTTGCATCACTGATTTTTGCCCTTCGGAATTCTGCATTTTTCGCCCTTGCCCTATTTTCATTATCTTCTCGGAAGTTGACATAAATGATATGTTTCTCATAATCTATATCTTCTGCATACCGGACACCTAAGAGTTCCCCTATTCGAAAGCCTGTTTCTGCTAATAATAAAAGCAGAACCTGATCGCGGCTGTTTGCACATTCCTGCAATAAACCTACAATCTTGTCCTGCTCAATGGTTTTTCCTTGATGTCCTTTTTCTTTTAAATATCCCCGAAAACTCTTTCGGTTCAGCACCCTTCTGAGACCTATCGAATTGCGTACAATCATCTGTGCATCTGAAAGCACCTTCAGATTTTCTGACTGCTTGTTTTCCTGTTCCATAAAAGTATAGAACCGGAATACCTCTTTTAAATATGCATTGCAAGTTTCATTATTGGGAAGTTTTGAATAATCTTCCCGGCTATGCTCACCTGCTTGTAACCAGATCAGAAAATCTGTAAAATGCTCATGCTGATCCATGTAGTTCATCTGATAGATATCATCCAAATGCAAGTCCAATTCATCCATAAAGTTTAAATAATAAGATAATATGAAGGCACTCCTTCGTATGGTATTCGGTGATAACTTTGACCGTTTCTTATGCATTAAATACTTGGAAGGTAAATATACAATATCATGGCTTTCTTTCTCTCGGATAAAATAGAATTCTTCCTTTTTATCAGTTTGCATATCCATTATATATTTTGCCATTTCAGCACCTCCTTCCAAATCTCTAACGCTATACACATTATACCCACTTCATGTTCAAATATCTATTCATCAATACCAACAATCTCTCCAAAACTGTACTAAACTTTTCCCCTAAAAGCGTCTGGAAAATAAGCACAAGTAACAAGGCTGGAAAGAGAATTTTTCCTATTACAAATAATACTCCTCACCTTTCCGACTACGAATAAAATCCTGTACTTCTCTCAATTCTTCTGCCATCTGACATGATGGAAGCGCACTCATCACATCTTCGTGATACTTGCCGCCTTTTACTGCTCGAATATCTAAGATAGATACCACACAAGTATCGGTTTCTGTACGAATGGCTCTCCCAAATCCTTGTCGCAGTTTCTTCTGCATATCCGGCACAATGATGGACTGGATATAGGATTCCAAAGAGTCATACGTCTCCTTCTCTGCTTCGCTGATAGGATCTGGTATTGCAAAGGGCAGTTTCACAATAATTAGCGAAGATACCATATCTCCTGGAAAGTCCACTCCTTCCCAACAAGAGCCAGCTGCGAACAACACACCATTATCCATGGTCTTGAACCGCAGAATTTCTTCCTGCGAATGCCTCCATACTTCCACCATGGGAAATGGCAGGCTGTCTCTTAAAATCTGATACACGCTTCCCATAAGCGTATAAGAGGTAAACAATACCAGCGTATGTCCGTATGTGGAACAGATCAGGGAATGGATATGGTTTGCCACCATCGTTGCCTCTTCCCTGCTTCCTCTCCTGCAATGCTCCAGCGTCTTTGGTAGATATAGAAGACAATTCTTTTCATAAGAAAAAGGGGATTCTGCCACATATTCCTGCACTCCTGCCCTTCCTTCCAGCCCGGTAATCTGCCTAGTGCGAAAAAAACCTGCACCTGCCTTTAGCGTTCCGCTAGTTAAGATGGCAGACATGCCTTCTTCCCGATCCCATAACAGCTTCCGAAGTAATTCTGGGATTTTCCGGCTGGCTGCACACAAAATGGGAAGCTGCTCTGTATCTAGACGCAGATAGCGGACATATTTCCCATCATTACTGCAAAAACACTCTAATACCTCCTTTGCCGCTTCCAAGCGATTTCGTATCCACCTTGGAATACTTCGTTCCAGTTTTTCTAAAAGAAATTCCATCATCTCTACACCTTCCCACAGAGAAACCACACTATTTGTTGTATTACGGAACGTTTCCCGGATTCCTTTTCCAATCTGGTGTTCTTCACCAACAACATGCAATGCGTCATACATGACTGTCCGTAGGATTCTTGCCGCTTCTTTCTGATGCTCCCGTTCCAGATAATATGCTATTTCCCGGATATCCTCCATGCATAAATCTTTCCCAAACATCTGTTTTGCCGCTTCCGGTAACTTATGAGCTTCGTCTACAATCAATGTCCGATAATCTGTCAATAAGAGCTTGTATCCTTCTGCCCTGTGATACGCATCTGCCAGCAAATAGTTGTGATTACAGATTTGAATGAACACAGCCTGTTTCTTGGCTTCTTCCAAATACCTCTGATAACGGCACATCTGCCTGCTCGGACATTCTCTTGGACAGAATTTTGGTACACAAACCAGCCGCCTGTCAAACCCGCTCAAATCTTTTACAGTATCTATATCATACTGTTTTCGCAAGGATATTAGTGCTTCCTTTTGGGAAGCATTCTTCTGCTTATTGCGGATTGCTTCGATTCGTTGTTCCAGCCTGTTATCACATACAAAATGTTCCTTCCCTTTCCGCACGACTGCCCGAAGAGGTGACTGGATTATGCCTTGTTCCAACAACATTCTGGATAAAAATGGAATATATTCTGTTAATATGGCTTTCTGCAATGCAATACTGGAAGTAGACACCACCACTGGACGCTGTTCCACCGAATTTTCTCTCCCTGTCAACACTGCGTATTTCCGCAATAATACACAGGCTACCAGATAAGCATACGTCTTTCCAATTCCCACACCTGCATCACATAAAGCAATCTGTTCTCCCAGCAGAGTATCCAGCATTTCATGGCATAAACGGATTTGTTCTTCCCGAACTGCCAGCCCCTGTTCTGGAAATAACACTCGGAAGATCTTCTCTACTTCCTGATGCGCTCTTTTTTGATATTCAACTTTATAAAACATAGTACTTCTTTCCGCATGGCGTTAATACCACAAGAATACGGCCGTGACAATTTCCACAGCCGCATGTATCTGATATCAACGACACACTCTTCTTTGATTTCTTATCGTTTCTTCTTTTCTTTGGTACCGTATTTGTCCTCGACTCCCCGGCTGCCACACCACATCTATGGTAGGGAACATTACAGGCGGATGCGTCGCTTTGCATCGCTCGCAGATTTCCTGAAAGTCTTGCTGATTACAACTTAGAGTCCATCCTCTTCCTTTTGGGAAGAAATTCGTATCATTATCCCCCTCCGATGATCCTGGCGAAAGACCTGCGAAAGTCCATTCACAGCTATAAAGAGTCGCTCAAAATGAGAACAGGCACTGACAGTTTTCTCACGAAATGATCCGCCATAGTCTTTGGACAGACCTTTCCATAATAATCCTGTAGTGCTTGTTCCCATTCGTCCTGGCGTTTATGCTGTCACGCTTCTATCTTTGGGAACGTACCTGTAATGCTGATATGCGATTGCCAAGGAACTAGGGAAAATTATCCCTTTTATATATATAGCCGATAGGAAATGTCTTTTTTCTTCACCCTTTCAAAATTTTTTTAATTTTTTTCTTTAAGCGATTCATTCGTGTATAAATTGTTTTTTCTGGTATGCCCATTTTTATTGCAAT
>ERZ1034897.526-NODE-526-length-18623-cov-9.369345_pt1 | contig 18623 bp, 19 predicted proteins | sample MGYA00520629_ERZ1034897 | MGnify/ENA primary metagenome ERZ1034897 (study PRJEB33766, sample SAMN09781789) | gut metagenome | biome: gut microbiome | host: Homo sapiens | place: Madagascar | study: EMG produced TPA metagenomics assembly of the PRJNA485056 data set... | reverse complement strand
TGCCGGAGAAATAAAAAAATGCTATCCGATGGGAAAATCGGATAGCATTTTTTTATAAGTTAATGGTGCGGGAATTAGGCAAGCCCCTCAGGCCCCGCAAGCTTGGCCAGCTCCTCACTGCGTGAGGAGCCTTTTTGCGTGGGCTTTGCCCGTTACCCTTACTCCTTACTTTCCCCTTCGCTTGGGGTATCGTTCTGCAGGGCATCTTTTACCCCGTCCAGTCCCTTCACAGTGATGTTCCGGTCAGTCTTGGCCTGGATACTGTTAGCGCGGACAATCTCCTTCATGTCAATGCCGGTGGCTTCCTTCATCGTCTCCAATGTCTGGGCCATCAGCACTGGCACGTTGCCGGACACGCCCGACACACCCGACGCGTCGCCGCCAATGATAGATACCTTGTCGATGGCGGATAGGGGCTGGGCCACGTTCTTAGCGATTTCAGGCAGCACTTTGATCATCATCTCAGCAACGGCCGCGTCGTTGTACTGCTTGTAGGCTTCGGCTTTTTGCTTCATTGCTTCGGCTTCGGCAAGGCCCTTCTGACGGATGGCCTCGGCCTCCGCGCGGCCTACCATCGCAATGCCTTCAGCCTCCTGCTGTTTGGCAAACTTTGCGGCCTCGGCGGCACGCTCGGCCTCGTACTTCTGAGCTTCGGCCTGCTTCTGGCGGCGGTACAGCTCGGCATCGGCCTGCTTGCGGATCTCCGCATCCAGCTTGCGCTGCTGCACCTCGGCCTCCTGGGCGGCCAGGTCGACCATCTTTTTCTGCTTTGCAATTTCGGCGTCCGCCTCGGACTCCTTGACCTCCTTTGCACGCAAGTTTGTCTGGATCATACCGGCGGCGTCCGCGTCGGCAGCGGCCTTGTCGGCCTCGGCTTTCAGTTTGGACTTCGCCAGGTTCAGCTCGTTGTTGCGCTTGGCAATGGCGGTCTGGGCTTCGATTTCCTTTTCGTTGGCTGCCATGGCGGCGGCAGCCTTCGCGCAAGAGACGTCGCGCTCAGCTTCGGCCTTGGCGATGGACGCGCGCTTCTTGACCAGCTCCTCCTGCTCAACGCCGATGGCCTCGATGACGCCGTGGTTGTGGCCCTGGGCGTCGATGGCGTCCTTGACGTCCTGCACGTTGAAGGTCACGACTTCCAGGCCCATCTTGGCCAGGTCGGGCCGGGCGTTCTCGACGACGCTGACGGCCATCTGTTTGCGGTTGGTCAAAATCTGGTCAACGGTCATCTCGGAGACGATTTCACGCAGGTTGCCTTGCAGCACGTCGTTGATCTTCTCGTTGATGTGGGCCTCATCCATGCCTAAGAAGTTGGAAATCGCCGCCTGCTGACGGGAGTTGATGTACTTTTTCACGTCGTCGTACCCGGCGTTGCGGACTTCCTCATCCGCGACAGTGGAGTTCTCGCTGTACACCTGCACGGTCACGACGCTGTCCAGCCAGAGGGAAACGCCCTCCTTGGTTTTTACGCCTGTTTCCGGCGTTTTTACGTCAATTTTCAGCAGGCGCATATTCAGGCGGTCTGCCCGCTGGACGATGGGCAGCACAAAGACGCCGCGGCCGCAAACCACCTTGGGGCGCGTCAGCCCGAAGCCGGTCACGACAATGGCTTGTGTGGGCGGGGCCTTCTTGTAGCAGAGAAAGAAGAAGGCGATGAGTGCCGCCACGGCAGCGGCAATAATGATTGCGGTCAACATATACCATATCCTCCTTTGTGGTTGGTGGCTTTATTATAGCCGACGCTCGCGCCGCAAAACAGGACGAAAACGGCAGAATAAGCGCAGTATTTTGCTGCTGGAGGAGGATTTTGTTGAGTGAAGAAAGTACGGGCGAGCATTGCTCGCCCGTGGTGAGGCGGGCAACTAGGGAAAACCTTCATTTTATCACGAAAACCCTAATAATTTCTTGTAATTGCTGTTTCTACAACATCCCCGCCGCCTCAAATGTGGTATACTATTAAAAAAGGAGTGACTTCCCATGAACAACACCCCCTTCACCATCGCGCAGATGCGCCCCATCCGCGACGGCATGACCGTCTCGCGCCCTGCCCATTTGGGCGCGGTGCCGGTGACTTGGTTCTCGCTGGGCGCGGGCACGACTATCACGCCAGAAAGCTACGACTGCACCACGCTCTATATCGCGGCCGAGGGCGCAGGCTGCTTTGTGCTGGGCGACGATGCACGCCCCACGCCGATATGCCCCGGTGAATTGCTCGTTATGCCGCCAAAAACATTGTGCGGTGCAGCGGCGGACACCGGCATGATCTACACCGAAATCATTTTGAAAAAGGAGAATTTTACTATGAACAGTCTCATCAAAGCGGGCCATCCCACGGCCCTGAAAGACCTGATTTCCTACGAGGAAGGCAGCATTGCCAATCTGGACGTCGTCCACGCCGACAACATGAAGTTTGTGCTGATGGCCTTCGACGAAGGTACGGGCCTGACCCCGCACCGTGCCCCCGGCAACGCTATCTTGACCGCGCTGGAAGGCAAGGCCATCATCGGCTACGAGGGCCGGGACTACGAGCTAAACGCCGGCGAGAGTTTCCGCTTTGACAAGAACGGTCTGCACAGCGTCACGCCGCAGGGCAAGTTCAAGATGAGTCTGCTGCTGGTGCTGGAATAATATTTAACGATAAAGTCCGCTGCCCCGCAAAAATAAAACCCCTGCCTCCCATTGCATTTGTGGCGAACTGCTGGTATACTGGGAATATACAAGATATAAAATATGTATCCTGTATATAGCTGCCATGTAAAAAATACATGGACAGAGAGGGGCCGCATCCATGTACGTGGATTGGGAATACTACAAAATTTTTTATTATGTCGCCAAATATCAGAACTTTACCAGGGCGGCGCGGGTGCTGGGCAATAACCAGCCTAACATCACCCACACCATGAACAAACTCGAGGACCAGCTGCATTGCGTGCTGTTCATCCGTTCCAACCGGGGCGTGACGCTGACGCCGGAAGGGGAGACCCTTTACGCCCGCATCGCGTCGGCCGCCGTGCAGATCCAGGACGCTGAGGCCGAACTGAGCGCCAGCGCTACGCTGGAACACGGCGCTATCAGTATCAGCGCCACCGAGACTGCGCTGAACATCTGCTTGTCCGAGCGGCTGCGGGCGTTCCACGCGCAGTACCCCGGTATCCGGCTGCGACTGTCGAACCACTCGACGCCGCAGGCCATCCAGGCCGTGAAAAACGGCGAGGTAGATTTCGCCGTCGTGACCACCCCCGCCGAGCCGGGCAGCGAACTGAAAATGGTCGAGCTGATGCCCTTCAACGAAATCCTCGTCGGCGGGCAGACCTTTGCGCCGCTGGCGGGGCGGACACTCTCTTTGCGAGAGCTGACCGCCTACCCACTTATCATGCTGGGCAGCGAGAGTATGAGCCGCACGTTCTACCGCCAGTTTTTCTTGGAAAACCGCGCTGAACTCAAGCCGGATATCGAGGCCGCCACCACCGACCAGATGTTGACGCTGGTGCGCAGTGAGTTGGGCCTGGCCTTTGTGCCGGAGCCGATGGCCAGGGGCAACCTGGCCCGCGGGCGCATTGTGCAGCTTGACCTGCGGGAGCACATCCCCCCGCGGTCGGTCTGCCTGGTTTACGACCACCACCGCCCGCTGAACACTGCCGCCCGTGAGTTCCGGCTGCGCCTGCTGAACACTGCCAAAAAATAGAACGCGCCCGCCCCAGTTCCACAGGGAACCGGGGCGGGCATATTTTGTATCACGTGTCACAAAATCTTATGCACGGAGCATGCCTTGCAGGCTTTCCAGTGCGGCTATGCGGGCGCTAATGGCAAACACGCTGGCTGCGTGGGCCAGCTGTTCCGAACCAGCATCCACCGGGATGATGCGGGCCAGGATCGTGCTGTGATCCACCGCGTCGAACCGGACGCCAGCCTGGCGGCACAACTCGGCGGTGCGGTGGGCACAGCCGGGCATCGTGGACAAGGCTGCCACGGCGTCCTGGGCGTCGGTGGGGCGCGCTGCGCCGCTGTCACTCAACTCCTTGTTTAGCACGGTGCCAAAATGCCGCGCCGCACGCAGGCTCTCGCTTTTGCCCAGCAGGGGGTCCTCCTCAGCCATGTCCAGCTGCAAAGGTTCCCGCACAAAGCCGGTGTAGCGCCGGGCCATGCGGTTGTATTCTCGCTGCAATTCCTTTTTCGTCAAGTCTGTGTATTGCATATTCTCCACTCCTCTTGCATGGTATAGTATACGCAAGGAGCGGCAGTATGTAAAAAGTATTTTTTATATGTTTGTTATATAAAAATGATATTGCTGAGCCATTTTGTGGGGAGGGGTCTTGACCCCTCCGCGGGGCGTCGAGGACGCCGCCCCCTACAACACAAATCTAAAACAAATCCAACTCCGCGTCCAGGTACACCGCTTCGCGCACGGCAAGGTGGTACGCGGGCTTCGTCAGGTAGTGCAGCAAAAATTCCAGCACAACCGCGCTGCCCAAGCCCCGGCCCTCAATTTTAAAGTTCGTGAACCCCATCGGCAGGTAAGTGTCGCGGATATCCCCCACGCCGATAAACGCGGGGCTTGCCATCGCGCGGGAGAAGCGGTATCCCTCGCCCGCGTCGGGTGCGGTGCAGCGGTGTTCGGGGCCGGGCAGGCCAAGGTTTTTGCGGCTGACGGCCTCGTAACAGGCTTTGCGGTCGGGGCAGGCGGGGCGGCAGCACTCGTTGCACAAAAATTCCACCTTGTCTCGCAGCGGCGCGGGCAGGGCGGCCAGTTGCGCAAACGCCTTGTTCAGCCGAAAATCCGGCACAACATAGCGAAATTCCGGCCGTTCCAGCTCCCGGCGCAGCGCAGCAAAATCCGTCAGCACCTTGGTGGTGGACGACACAAGATACAGCTGCGGCCAGGTCTGCCGCAGGTAGTCCGCCAGCAGGTCCGAATGCACAATGACGCCGTTTGCCACGTTGCCGTCCTCGGCCAACAGGCGGCAGAGCCGGTTGCACCGTGCGTCGGCCAGATGCTCCGGCCCCAACAGGGAGTTACTGAAAGTCAGCCGGGCCGAAATACCGTACGCCCGCAGTAGGGCCAGCACGCGGCGGGGCGGCACATCCCCGGCCCCCACGCGTCCGCCGCCCCACAAGCAGTTGGCCGGGGCACCGTAAATCGACGCTATATCGCACCAATCGTAAAAATATTCCGGGTGGGCGCGGGTTAGCGGCAAAAACCGGGCGTAGAGTTCGTAAAATTCAAACAAGCCCGGCAGGTGATAATGTACAATTTTTTTTGCCATGGTGTGCCCCTCCCCGCAAAGTTTCTACCCGCATTATACCACCCCGCACGGGAGCAGGGCAACGGCAAATTTACACCGCCCAAGACGGAAGGCGGGCAGATTTGAGAGAACCCCCTTGAAAACCCGCGCGACGGCGCGTACAATGGGGGTTAGAAAAAGCTAACCGCGTAAAAGGAGAGCGGCAAGATGAACGAAAACGTTACTCTTTCCGGCGTGCCGGAAACGATGCTACAAACCTTCTATGCGGGGCCAGCTATGATGCCAAGGCCGAGGAAATCGTCGCAAAGCTCGACTACGATTTCACCCACGCCGACAAGGATTTCCAGTCGTATCTTCATCATGGAAAGGGGCAGCTGATGTTGCCCCCTGCAACAGCGCGATAACACAAAAACACCCCCAGTCGGGTATATGCATCACGCGTTCCCGACCGGGGGCTATTTCATTCTCTTATCTTACCGATTCCAAATATTATTTTCCAAATCCTTCAATCGGCTCTGGTACTCAGCCATCCGCTTATCGGCCTTGCCGTCGCCGTCTGGAAAACTGATGAGGTAGCCGTTCGGCGTGTCGTGAAAGCCAATTTCCCCGGTCAGGCCACAGATATCGGAAACCTTGAGTAGCGTGTGGAAATCATACTGCATGGCGCTGATGGAAAGTGTCTTGTTCATAGCCGACTCCTACCTTGTAAAATCATTTCTCTGATTATACCGCAGCCGGCGCAAAAATGCAAATGGACTTTTTACCAAATCAGCAGCCCGATGTGGTAGAATACGCAGCTGATGGCCAGCGAGAACGCCACATAATACCCGATGGACAGCACGATCCACTTGGCAGAGTGGTTCTCGCGGTAGGTCGCGGCTACGGTCATGGTGCAGGGCACGTTAAAGACGATGGCCATGATAAAGCCCAGCGCCTGCGCTTTGCTGATGACCTGCGGCAGCAGGACGGCCAGACTCTCGCTGACGCCGACGGACTTGGCGTTGAAGGCGGCGGCCGCCACATCGCTGTTGCTGTACAGCGCGTTGATGACACCCAGCAACGATTCCTTCGTCAACATGGACGACAGGTATGCCATGAACATCTGCCATGTCATGCCAAAGAACTCCGTCACCGGCGAAATGACCGCGCCGATTTGCGTCAGCAGGCTGTCCCCGCCGCCCCAGGGGTAAGATAGCAGGTAGAACACGATGGACACGGCGTAGATGACCGTGAACGCGCGCCAGAAGATATCCCATGCCTTCATCAAACTGGAACGCAGGATGTGCCCCCACTTCGGCTTATGGTAGGGCGGCAGCTCCATCACAAGGCCGTGGCTCTGGGTGTCGTCCACCAGCTGTTTGCCAAAGATGCGGCTTGCCAGATACAGGGAGCCGATGGTCATGGCGGCCATCAGCACCAACACCAGCGCACTGCCCACTGGGCCGAAGAAGATGCCGCCCAGCATCGGCGCAAGGGACATCGTCGTGCCGCAGGGGATGCTCCACACCAGCAGCATCGTCAAAAAGCGCTGCCCGGCGTTGTCAATGACGCGGCTGCCCGCGACGCCCGCCATGTTGCAGCCCAGGCTCATCAGGAAGGAGCACATACTCTTGCCCTGCAGGTGGAAGCCCTCCATGACGTTGTTGAACACGAAGGAGATGCGGGCCATGTAGCCGATATCCTCCAAAAAGTTGAACACCAGGTTCACGCCCACGACAAAGCTCGCCATCGACAGCGTAAAGGCCAGCACGTTGGGGATGACGATGTAGACCATTTCGGCCAGGGGCTTCCAGACGCCCAGGCCGGTCAGCAGCTGTTCCAGCGGGCCGCTGATGGCCGCAGGAATGAGGAACGCGCCCGCCATAATCGGCCCGGCAATCATCATGGCCGCCAGCAGCGAGGCCAGGATCAGCGCCAGTGCCACCCATTTGCCGGTCTTGGCCCCCAGCGCCGCGCGGTCGAATTGGGAGAGCTGCGCCGTGGCGGCGGGCTTCTGCACCGCGCCCGCCAGCAGGGCGTCAATGAACTGATACTTGTATTTGGCCGAGGTCATCAAGGTCGCGTCCTGCTCCTCCAGCGCGAGGATGGCCTGCTTTGCCTGCGTGTAGACGCTGCTTTTTTCTTGGCTGTCTGCCAGCGCGGCAAAGCCGAGGGCAGCGTCGGCGCGGTAATACTGCATGAGCGCATCCTCGCGCAGCAGCTGCTTTTTCGCGGCAGCGTCGGCCAGCTGGGCTTTCAGCGCGGGGTAGCGCTTGCGATCGGCCGCCACAAACCCGATGACCGGGATGTCCAGCCGCGCGGACAGCTTGGCGGTGTCGATTTTCACACCCTTCTGCTCGGCAACGTCCATCAGGTTCAGAATCAGCACGGCAGGGATGCGGGTGCCGATGAAATCCGCCAGCATATACAGCGAGCGTTCCAGCTGGGAACTGTCCACCAGAATGGCGACGAGGTCAGCCTTGCCGGAACGGATGTAGGAGGTGGTGACGACTTCCTCCTGCGAACCGGCGGACAGGCTGTAACTGCCCGGCAGGTCAACCACGGCGTAGTCGATGCCGTTCTGGGTGAAGCTGCCAGACTTGTGCTCCACCGTTTTGCCGGGCCAGTTGCCCACGTGCTGGTGGGCACCGGTCAGGCCGTTGAATACAGACGATTTGCCCGAGTTGGGCTGCCCCAAAAGGGCAATGGTCAGTGTACTGTTTTCCATTCCTGTGCCCCTTTCTTACGCCAGCTCAATACCGGCGCAGTCCTGCTTTGCCAGCGCAATGACCGAATCCCGGCAGTAGAACAGCACCGGCTGCTTCGGCTCGTTTTGCAGCACTTCCAGGCGGCTGCCCTCCACAATGCCGATGCTGACCAGGCGCAGCAGCAGGTGGTGGCTGCCCTCCACCTTGGTGACGGTGCCCTTGCAGCCCGCCGCAGCTTGTGATAATTTCATCGTGTTCCCCTCCTGTATGGTGCGGTTTGATATGACTAACCAAATATCAGTGTACCGGTTTTGCCCCGGTGCGTCTATACCGTAACCGACAAAAAAGGCTTGTTCAGCAGTGCAGTTGCGGCTGGCATTGCGCTTTGCGGCGGGGCGGACTATAATAAAGAGACAGAATAGGAGAAAACAATGAGCCAAGCCATCACGCCGTTTTTGACGGACATTACCCACTTCCACCGCGACACCCCCGACGGCGGGTACGACCTGACGTTCTACCCTATTTTGCCCGGGGTCATTTTAGCGCTGAACGAAATTCACACCACCGTGGTGCCGTCGGCCCCTGGGGCGCTGTTTGACGAGTGCTTCATCGTCAACTACTGCCTGGCGGGCCGCTGCGAGTTCACCGTCAACGAGGATAACTACTGCTACATCGACGCCGGTCTCACCAGCCTGAGCACCCAGATGGTGGAAGGGCGGTTCTACTACCCCGCGGGCTTTTACTGCGGGTGTGAGCTGTATATCTTCCCGCCGCTGTTCACCGCCGAGACCCATGCCGCCGAGCAGCTGTTGGAACTGGATCTGACCGCGCTGCGCAGCCGCTATCTGCACAGTATGATCTGTACGACGCCCCAGGAACTTATGATACTTTGGAATGATTTGTACAAGGCCATGCAGACCGCAGCCCTGGGCGCGGTGCGGCTGCGGACGCTGGCGGTGCTGCACTGGCTGTACACCCACAAGACCCTGCCCCAAAACAGCAGCCAATACCTGACCCGCACCCAATCCCTGCTGGCCAAGCGGCTGGAGGAGGAGCTTACCCGGGATTTGAGCCGCCGCGTGGCCGTGCACACCGTGGCCGCCGCGCTGGGGGTTGGGGAGACAAGCCTGAAAAACTACTTCCGCTCGGTGTACGGTGTCAACGTGTCCACTTACCAGAACAACGCTCGCATGAAGCTGGCCGCCCGCCTGCTGGCCCACACCGACCAGAGCATTGCCAACATCGCCCGCCAGTGCGGGTACGTGAACCAGGGCCGTTTTGCCGGGGTATTCTACGAGAAATATCACGTAAAACCGTTGGATTACCGCCGCCAGGCCCGGTTGCAGACAAACGAAACATAAACGCAAAAATCCCCCGACGCATTGCGTCGGGGGATGCATTGTTTTATGCGGCAGGGGAGCGTGGGCGTTACACGCGCACCAGCTCGTACTCCTTGTTACCGATACCCAGCTCGGCGGCGGCATCAATGGTGTGGGTGCCGTGGCGGCTGTTGACACGCTCCATAAAGTGGTCGCGGCCGGGGTCGCTGCTGTTCATGACCAGGTCCACGCAGGCACGGTCCAGCGCAACGGGGTCCAGGCTGGACAAAATACCCACATCGTCCATGCAGGGGTCCTCGGCCACGGCGCAGCAGTCGCAGTCAACGGACAGGTTCTTCATCACGGCCACATAGGCAATCTTGCCTGCAAAGTGCTTGGCCACGGTGCAAGCGGCGTCGGCCATAGCCTCCAGGAAGGTGTCCTGCGGGGCGCAATTCTCCCACAGCACGTTCTGGTCGGTAACCTTGCCGCCAGAGTGGATGTAGGCCTTGCCCGCGCTGGACGCGCAGCCGATGGACAGCTGCTTCAGTGCGCCGCCGTAGCCACCCATGGGGTGGCCCTTAAAGTGGATAAGAACCAACATACTGTCGTAGTTTTCAATGTTCTTGCCCAGGTAGTTGACCTTCAGCACCTTGCCGTTCTCGACCGGCCACTCCACGTCGGGGCCTTCGGCGTCCATGATGTCCACGTCAAAGAGGTCGCTCCAGTGGTGTTTTTTCATCAGCTCGATGTGCTTGGGGGTTTCGTTGCGGGCACCGCCGTAAGCGGTGTTGCACTCGACCACGGTGCCATGCACGGCGTCGATGACCGGCTTCATGAACTCAGGGTGCAGGTAGTTCTGGTTGCCGTCCTCGCCGCTGTGGACCTTGACGGCGACTTTGCCGGGCAGTTCCACGCCCAGCTGTTTGTACATTTTCACGACCGCCTCCGGTGTGAGCTCGTTGGTAAAGTAAACGGTAGATTTAGACATGATAAGGTTCTCCTTTTAAAAATAGGAACGTGGTTAAAAATCCCGCTGCCACCTCAACGGCAACTCCAACTCGCACCGTTCCAACAACGTTTTATCGCACAAAATCTCCTGCACGGCGCCGTCGGCGGCGAGCTGGCCGTGGTGCAGAAGCAGCACTCGGTCGCAGGTGTCGTAGATGAAATCCAGGTCGTGGGACGCAATCAGCTTCGCGCAGGGCAGCGCGTTCAAAATGCCGATGAGCGCCCGCCGGTTGCGGGGGTCCAGCGCCGCGGATGGCTCGTCCATCAGGATCAGCGCGGGGTCCAACGTCAAGATGCCCGCGATGGACGCGAGCTTCTTTTGACCGCCGGAAAGCCGGTACACCGGCCGATCGGCGCAGTGCTCCATGTGGACGGCGGCCAGCGCACGCCGGGTGCGGACGGCGACTTCCTCAGGCGGATAGCCGTAATTCTCGGCGGCAAAGGCTACATCGGCCCGCACGGTGGGCATAAAAAGCTGGCTGTCGGAATCCTGGAAGATATACCCGACTTTTCGGCGTATTTCCGCCAGATTTTTGCGTTCCATCGGCAGACCGCCCACGGTCAGTACCCCCGCCTGTATCGGCAGGATGCCCACAAGGATTTTCAGCAGCGTGGATTTGCCCACACCGTTGCAGCCCACTAGCCCAACGCGCTCGCCCGGCGCGACGGCAAAGGTCAGCGCGTCCAGCACTTTTTCCCCGGGCAGCCCGCCCTCATACCGGAAGGAGAGGTCTTGCAATTCTAAAATTGGTGTCATGATGCTCTCCTTTCAAAAAAGTTGGCCGAGAAGTTCAAAAATGGGGATGACGCGGAAGAGGATGCAATACATAAGCGTTGCAACAAAGAAAACCGTGCCTGCAGCGCTGCCCTTCTGCGGTTGCCGGGTAGGGGCGGGGTCGTCGCGCCACCCATACCCCCTTAACATCATACTCTCATACACCAGCTGCGCCCGATCCACACTCCGCAATAGCAGCTGCCCCAGAAGTGAACCCCAGGCGCGGAAATGGATGCCCTTCTCCCCCGGTGCACGCAGGGCGTAGGCCGTCGAGATTCGGTTCCCCTCCTGCAGAAGCAGCACAATATAACGATAGGTCAACAAAATTGTCGTCACCAGCACCTGGGGGACATGCAGCTGGCGCAGCGCGGCGCAGACCCGCTCCATGCCGGTGGTGGCAATCAGCAGGTAGACCGCCAGAAAGCAGAGCACCCCCTTGACCACCAGCACCAGCAGCGTGACCGCCCCGCCAGACAGCACGACCGGCCCCAGGGTCAGCACCGGTGCGCGGTCAAAAAACAGGTTTGCGATGCCCACCAGCACCAGCAGCGCCACGACAGCCCAACACTGCCGCAACGTTTTAACAATCGATAGATCGTCTATTTCATACAGTAGTATCGGCCACAGCGCCATGCCCAGCAGCCCAGTCAAGGCGTATTTTTGGAACGATAGAGTCACACACAGATAGACTAAAACCGCCAGCAGTTTGGGCAGCGGCGGCAGCCGGGTCAGAGCCGTGCCGCGGGCGGCCAAATCGTCCAGCCGGTGGACATTTTTAATCGCGCGATGCAGACGATCCATGTCGCTGTGCCGCCTTTTTCAGGATTTTGCCCAGCACGACCACCGCCGCCAGCACGACGGCAGCGCCAATCAAACCGGCGGCTGAGGCCCCTGCGGCGCTTTCCGACCCGGTTAAATTGTAGTCAGGCAGCAGCGCGGTCAGGCTTTGGATGCGGGCAAAAAACGCCTGCACCGGGCCACTGGCGTCCAGTTCAGTGCTGCCGGTTATGCGCTGCAGCGACCATTCCAGCCCATCGGGGAAGGCCGACGCGAACAGCGACAGCACCCCCGCCGTCATCGCCGCCGCCACGGCCACAATGCCCAGCGTGCGGCGCAGCGTCAGCGGCTGCTTGGCCTCGTCGATAGTCTGGGTCTGCCACAGAAGTGCGGGCCGGGCCTGCTGCAAAAACACCAGCACCGCCGCTGTGATGGCCCCTTCCACCAGGCCAATCGCTAGGTGAATGGGCTGCATTGCCAGCAAAAACGCGGTGAAGGGCAGCTCGGTGATGCCACTTGCCAGTGTCTCCACCGAGACGGACAGCGCGCCCATTTGCAGAGTCAGCACGCAGCCTAAGAGCGACGCGACGACGATTTTGCGCTTGGAAATTCCGCGCTGCATTATCGCTTTCCAGAGCAGACCGCCCACAAAGCAGCCGTAGAACGCCATGTTCCAGACGTTCGCGCCCAGCGCCATCAGGCCGCCGTCGGCGAACAGCAGGCATTGGATGAGTAGCACGCCGATCATCGTCAAAAATGCCGCATACGGCCCCACAATGGCCGTCAGCAGCATACCGCCGCAGAGGTGGCCCGACGACCCGGTGCCGGGAATCGTGAAGTTTATCATCTGCGCCGCAAAAACGAACGCGCCCATGACGCCCATGGTGGGGATGATTTTGTCCGTTGTGTCGCGGTTTTGCTCCAGCTTGTGTACGCTGTGCCCGGCTGCGACCGCCGAGGCCGCATACATCACCCCGGCCACACCGGGGGAAAGCAACGCATCTGCCATGTGCATAATTCAATTCTCCATTTCTTTTGTATCAAGTTCTTTTAAAATCGTTCGGTAGGCATCCTGGTAGTTACAGCCCTGCTCGCGGCAGAGCTGGCGCACGCTCTCGTACTCGGGGTAGCAGCGGATGTGCACGGCGTCGCCCTTGGCGGGGACCTCGCACTCCTTGACCTGCACGCTGCCCAGGCTCGTCTGCACGGTGCGCAGGCGGCGTTTCAGCACGCAGCGCTCCATTTTTACGCGGCGGATGCCGATGGTGGTCGTCTCGGAAAAAATAATTTGCTCCATAGCGGCGGCGTCCTCCGGCAGGCAGAGCACCGCCAAAAGATACGCGGGGCGGTTCTTTTTCATGTAGACCGGCGTGTAGTACACGTCCCGAGCCCCTGCGGCCATCAGCCGCTCCATCACGTAACCCAGTGCCTCGCCGGTGCAGTCGTCGATGTTGGTTTCCAGCTTGCAGATGGTGTCCTGCGCGTCGCCGTCCGCAGCGCTGTGGGGGTGGATGAGCATGGCCCGCACAAAGCCGGGCAGCTCCTGCTCGCGCTTGCCTGCGCCCAGGCCGATCTTTTCCACGGTGAACGCGATGGGCAGCGTCTCGCTGGTGCGGATGGCCGCCGCAATGGCCGCGCCGGTGGGGGTCACGTACTCGCCCCGGGCGGTGGTGATGTGCAGGTTCAGGTGCTCGGCTGCCGCAATGTTGACGACGGCTGGCACCGGGATGGGCAGCACGCCGTGGGCGCAGCGGATGGTGCCGGTGCCCTCATAGAGGATCGGCAGGATGACTTCCTCAATGCCCAGGTTGTCCAGGCAGACGGCGGCAGCGGTGATATCCACGATGGAATCCACCGCGCCGACCTCGTGGAAATGCACGGTTTCTAGCGTGGCACCGTGGGCTTTTGCTTCGGCCCTGCCCAAAATCGTGAAGATGCGCTCGGCCAGCTCCCGCGCCCGGGGCGTCAAATCTGCACGGGAGAGGATATCGAGGATTTCCACCAGCCCGCGGTGCTCGTGATGATGATGGTGCTCGCCATGGGCATGGTCATGCGCGTCGCCATGGGTATGGTCGTGGTCATGGTGATGTTCATGCATATGGCAATGTGCGTGGTCGTCGCCGTAGAGGTACGCCATGTCGTGGTCGTGGTTCTCGTGGGCGGCGTCCAACACCACGTCAAAATCGCAGGCGTCCAGCCCGGATTTTTTGACACGAGATATTTTGATGTGAAATCCGTCCAGCGGCAGGCTGGCCAGCGCCTTGCGCAGCACAGCCTCGTCCGCGCCCAAGTCCAGCAGGGCGGCGGTGAACATATCACCGCTCAGACCAGAGTTACACTCTAAATATAACGTTCGCTTGTTCATTTTTTACTCCTTCGCGCCCAGTGCCAGGCGGTTGATCTGGGTTGCCAAGTAGCCCGCGCCGTAGCCGTTGTCAATGTTGACGGTGGCAATGCCGTTGGCGCAGGAGTTGATCATCGTCAGCAGGGCCGACACGCCGCCGAAGGACGCGCCGTACCCCACCGAGGTGGGCACCGCAATGACCGGGTTTTGCACCAGCCCGCCAATGACGCTGGCAAGTGCGCCCTCCATGCCCGCCACGGCCACAACGCAGTTGGCGGCCTGGATTGGCTCCAGGTTCGCCAGCAGGCGGTGCAGCCCGCTGACGCCGACGTCGTAGACGCGGGTGACTTTGCTGCCGAAGAACTCGGCGGCCTGGGCGGCTTCCTCGGCCACGGCAATGTCCGCCGTGCCTGCGGTGCAGACGGCAATATTGCCGTGTAACGGTTTATTGTGCTTTTCCAGTTTCAACAGGCGGCTGATGGGGTCATAGGTCGCGCCGGGGCAGGCGGCCTGCACCAGCGCGGCCTGGGCGGGTGTGGCGCGGGTGCCCAGCACTTCGCCTTCCTCAGCAGCCAGCCGTTGGAAGATACCGACGAGGTAGTCGTCAGCCTTGCCGCTGCAAAAAACGACCTCGGCAAAGCCGGACCGCAGCCGCCGGTGGGTGTCGAGCTTGGCGTAGCCCAGTTCCTCAAACGGCGCGCGGCGGAAGTATTGTTCCGCCTCCTCCACGCTCACCGCGCCGTCGCGAACCTGTTCCAGAATGTGTTTGGTGTCCATGGTTTGTCCTTTCGTGAGATTGGAGAGCAGGGTAGGGGATTGGCTTTTCGGACGCTCCCTTACTTTTTAACCCCCAATGTCTCGTTCATGCTCCCCATCCTATATCCCTGCAGATCCATCGTCACATAGGTAAAACCAAACCTTTTAAACGCTGTAACGATTTCTTCCCGGTGTTCCAGCAGCTTCTCAAACTCTGCGGGCAGCACCTCGATACGCGCCATTTTGCCGTGGATGCGCACCCGCAGCTGGTGGAACCCTAAATCCAAAAGCAGCTGCTCAGCCTTGTCCACCATGTCCAATTTTTCCTCGGTAATTTCCTCGCCGTAGACGAACCGCGACGACAGGCAGGCAAAGGACTGTTTGTCCCAGGTGGGCAGCCCCAGCTGGTGGGAGTAGTTGCGAATCTCTTGTTTCGTCAGGCCGACATGGCGCAAGGGACTGGTCACGTGCAGCTCGGCTACGGCCTGCAAGCCGGGGCGGTAGTCGCCGTTGTCGTCCATGTTGGAACCCTCTGCCACATACAGAACACTGTTTTCCTTCGCTAACGCGATGATTTTTTCAAACAATTCATGCTTGCACAGGTAGCAGCGGTTCTTGGGATTGTGGGAGAAACCCTCGATTTGCAGTTCCTCAGACTCCACAATAAAGTGACGGATTCCTTCCTTTTTGCAGAACGCCGTTGCCTCGTCCAACTCCCGCTTGGGGAAAGAACAGCTCCGCGCGGTCACGGCAATAGCATTGTCGCCCAGCGTGTCGTGCGCTACTTTTAATAAGAATGTGGAATCCACACCGCTGGAAAAGGCCACCGCCACGCTGCCCAGCTCCCGCAGATACTGCCGGAGTGCTTCCAATTTGTCCATCTATGTTCAGCCTCGCTTTTCGACGATTTTCTATACACCAAGCATACCATTGAAGTGGGGTTTAATGTCAAGGGGAAACCGCAATTTTGTTTGGATTTTTCGCCCGGCTGTGGTATAATTTTGGAAAAAGGGGGCGGCGAAATGTACTTTGCCTACGGTACCAAAGAGACGGACTATTTAAGCCGCAAGGACAAGCGGCTAGCGGCAGCCATCGCGCAGATTGGGCCGATTGAGCGCGAGGTGGATACCGATCTGTTTGCGGCGGTCGTGCATCACATCATCGGGCAGCAGATTTCGATGAAAGCGCAGGCCACCATCTGGCAGCGGATGCGGGACGCCCTGGGCACCGTGGACGCCGAGCACCTGCTGGCGGCGGGGGTGCCGCAGCTGCAACAGCTGGGCATGACCTTCCGCAAGGCGGAATACATCACGGATTTTTCACAGAAAATCCACGACGGCACGTTTGATTTGCAGGCCGTTTGGCAGATGCCCGACGACGAGGCCATCCGGGCGTTGAGCAGCTTAAAGGGCATCGGCGTCTGGACAGCGGAGATGATTTTGCTGTTTTGTATGCAGCGGCCCGATGTGTTCAGCTACGACGATTTAGCGATACAGCGCGGTTTGCGGATGCTGTACCATCACCGAAAAATTGACCGCAAGCTCTTTGAAAAGTACCGCCGCCGGTTCAGTCCCTACGGCAGCGTCGCCAGCCTCTATCTCTGGGCCATCTCCGGCGGTGCCATCCCCGGGATGCGGGACTACGCGCCAAAAAAGCCAGCCAAATAAAAAAGAAGCGGGAGCAGCTTTGTGGGAAAGCTGCTCTCGCGTTTGGGTTATGATGGGTAACGGCAAGGCCGCGCAGACGGAGCAAAGCCACACCCCTATATTTCGCTAAATTCGCCTTTAGCGAAATTAGACGTTGTTCTCCCCCTTCACCCCTGCATCTGCGCCATCATCTTGTGCAGCAGCGCGGTGTATTGCTTACGCTGGCTGCTGACGGCGGCAGGGGTCACGTGCTGGTAGGCGGCTACGCTGCTGTCCCGCAGGGGGTGCGCCAAGGGCGTGTCCGGCAGGACGCGCAGCCGCGCGGGGTGGGCGGGGTCAAACAGGAAATCAATGTACCCGCGCACAAAAATGTGGCTCCAAAGCAAGTCCTCCTGCTTTTCCAGCAGGGCGCAGTAGCGCTCTGGCGGGAAAGTCGGCTTCGCAGCGCAGAGTGGTCCCAGCACGTCGGTGGTGAAAAACAGCCGCGGGTAATCCTTAATATCCTTACCCGCGAACAGCGCAATCACCCGCATGGCCTCGGTGGTGCGCTCCAGGCGCAGCTGTAAATCTTCTTGCCCGGGGTCGGCCATGTCGAAGGCCGGGCCGTTGTCGCCGCCGTCCTCGTTCAGCGAGAAAGTGCGCCGGGCGTTGGTGGCGTTGCGGATGAGCCGTCGCAGCGCGTCCTCGTCCAGGCCCAGGCTGTCAGCCAGTTGCTTATAAAAGGGGGCTGGCAGGCGGCGGGCGTCCAGGCCCTGCTTGTCGCACAGATCCAGCACCCGCTTCCACAGTTTGCCCTCCCGGGAGGAAAGCCCAATGTCGCCCTGGTCGCGGTTGGCCTGCTTGTTGACGTTCTCGTGCAGGGCGTTACTGTAAATCGCGTCAAAATACGCCAGAAACTCCTTGCCGGAGGTGGTGTCAAACTTGGCCACGGCGGTGCGCATGGCCTGGGTGAAGGTCAGGGTGTCCAGCTTGCCTCGCAGCTGGCTGCGGCGGGTGTAGCGGGCGTCCAGCATGGCTTCCTCGTCCTGGGTCAGGGCGCTGGCGTCGGTGTTTTGCAGGCGGTGCTCGATTTTCTGTAAGAAGTTTTTAAACTCAAACACCAACAGATACAGGCTCTGCCACTCGCGGTTGTGCTGCAGGCGCTCCTCTGGCGGGTACTGCCAGATGGCGTGTGTCTCAATTTCGCGGCGTAGGGCGGCCTGCCTGGGGGTGTCTTTTTTGTAGTCCGGCACGGCTCACACCTCCCGGTCGGGGTGCAGCATCAGCTTGATAAAGGCGCGTTTATCGGCAATGTTCTCTCCCGCTGCCATGTCCACGATGCCGTCCAGCGTGAACAGCGTGCTGATATCGTACTGGCGGGCGGTTTTGACCTGGCCGTTCTCGCGGGTCAGCTCGCGGTAATAGATGCCGCAAACCTCCGTATCATCGAGGATTTTCTCGGCATACCGCAGCGCCGAGGCCAGCACCAGCGGGTAAGTTTTGGTGCCGAAGGTCGCGTCGGCGTAGTAGCAGGCGTCGTCCTGCATGGCGTCGGTCAGCGTCTCGAACAGGGTCAGCAGGGCGTCGCGCTGCTGGTTTTCCGGCGTAGTTACGTCGATAAGCGTGTAGGGCGTGCCCAGGGTGTCCAGTTCGCGGCGGAACGCATCGAGGTTGTCGCTGCGGGGGCTGTTTTTCTGGCGCACGGCCAGCACTGTGATCTCGTCGCCGGGGCGGGCGGTGTCGGCGATGATGGGCGTGATGGGATAGCAGGACGGCGCAGTGTAGGTTTGTTGGTAGTTGGCCGCCTGCGCCGCGTAGGGTGCGATGGCAAAATTGCTGTCCAGCGGGATAGCGGTGATGTAGATACGTTTCATAGAATGCGTCCCTTCCTGCCGTGCACGGCAACACTTTTTTGTATTATAGCAAATTTAGGCGGGGGATTCAATGAGAAAAGGGGCGCACCCTCCCGGTGTGCCCCTTCCCTATTGGGTTACTTGCCTAACGCGGCCAGATACGCGGCGTTCTGCGCGTCGATCTGCTTCTGGAATGCGGCCACAGCGGCGGCGAAAGCGGCCTCGCGCTTGTCAGC
>ERZ1034897.521-NODE-521-length-18887-cov-22.806818_pt1 | contig 18887 bp, 18 predicted proteins | sample MGYA00520629_ERZ1034897 | MGnify/ENA primary metagenome ERZ1034897 (study PRJEB33766, sample SAMN09781789) | gut metagenome | biome: gut microbiome | host: Homo sapiens | place: Madagascar | study: EMG produced TPA metagenomics assembly of the PRJNA485056 data... | reverse complement strand
AGCGTACCGCCAAGGTAATCAATGCGAGATTGAAGGAATTGGGCAGAGAGCCAGTATGGAAGGATTGGGATGCCTCATTCGATTTCTTCGGAAATATCGCAAACGGATAATTTTACAGAGCAGCACGCCCTGAAAGGAAAAAAAATGCAAGCAGCACGCCCTGAAAGGGCAGAAGCTCCTAGCCCAGGGCATCGCCCTGGGTTTAGAATGTGATATAAGAAAGTCGCCCTGTAAGGGCAAAAGCTTTAAATATAAGAAGCTTTTGCCCTTACAGGGCGACTTTCTTGCTTATGCGTAACCCAGGGTGTTACCCTGGGCTAGGAGCTTCTGCCCTTTCAGGGCGTATGGATGTAATCCAAAGGCTTATTCCTTCAGCCATCCCCCAATCAAGTCGATGATTTCCTGTCTGGTTGGCTCAGGGAACGACAGGATGCGGGTGAGATGTGAACCGCCATGACACATATAGACATGCAGGTTCTTCTTGTTCTTGGTGAAAGGCAGACCATAGATGCCCGATGCACCCCATGGGTCGATATCACCATAAATATACACCATCTTCGGATCATTCTTGGTCAGGAAATCCACGGTATAATTGTAAAGCTTTGGCGAGAACTCCACGTTCTCGGCACCCTTCGGCACCATCAGCTTCTTCAGATAACCCTTTGCCGACTTGATGCTCAGGTATCTCTTGAATGGCTTGGTGTAATATCCGTAATATCCCAACTCTTTGGCAGCCTGTACATCGAAAGATGCAGTGGCGTTGTAGTTGGTGAAATACTCCGGTTCACACATGTTGATCCAGTATTTGAACACCTGGTCGTCGGTGGTATCATTCGTAGGAATCTTCTTGATGTCCTCACCCCACTGCCAGAAGGCGAAGGCATACTCGAATACCGAGTAATCGAAAATCTCGGCGATAGGCGCATTGAAGCGATACTGCTTCTCGCTGCAGTACTTCTCGAACATCGGCAGCAGCGCAGCCTTGCGCTTGAAGAGCAGCAGCTGGAAGTTGAGCACCTTCTGTCGGTTCTCCTTGGTAGAAACCTCATGCTGCAGGAACTTCTCGTGTCTGCCATCCTCCACGCCCTTGTTCAGCGGCGCCACGTATGGCACGGAGATGTCCACATCATTCGGGAAGTAGGCGCGGTAAAACATCGTGGTCTGTCCGCCCTTGCTGATGCCCGTGGCAATCCACTTGCCCTTGTACATCGCATGCAGGGTCTGGTTGACGTGGTGCAGATCGTAGAGCGAGTTCTCCACGGTGAGGTAATCCCAGTTGCAAGGACTAGGCATCGACTTGTCGAAATATCGGTACTCCACGGTGATGATGTTGGTATCGAAGAGCTTGGAAAGTTCCTCGATGTATCCCTCGCGCAATGCATACTTGGCATTGTAGCCTTCTGTTACGAGCACGGTAGGACGGTCGAATCCTCTGTGGCAGAGTATCACTCGCTGCTCAAAACTACCCTTGGAAGCATCCTTGGCATCCAGTTGCTGCTTGATGAAGAACACATACTTTTCAGGGAAATGCGTACTCTTCAGCGTTTCCACGTCACTCACTCCAGGCAGTGCCGCCAACAGCTTGCCCGCCTCTCCCAGTTCTGCCGCCAGCATCTGCAAAGGCAGGATGAAGAGCAGCAGCATCAATTTCAAGAACCTCAATTTCAATTTCATTTTCTTCTCTCTTTTATATTTTCTCTTTTTAAACTTTCGTCGGTAATCTTCACATGCTTTAAATGCTATGCAAAGGTAAGGAAATATTCTTGTCCGGCAAAGAGAAGAGCCACCTTTTTATTATTATTGCAGCATTTTTCTTTTTTTTACGGCAAGAATAAAAGTAAAACGAAAAATATTTTGTATATTTGCAGTTGAAATCAAAATATAGGAAATAAGAAATCAAATAAATCATCATAATTTATGACTAACTTACAACAAGCAGCAACTCATTTTGCAGATACCAAACCCCATTATGCCCTGCTCGACGGATTGCGAGGCGTGGCAGCATTGCTCGTGGTGTGGTATCATGTGTTCGAAGGCTACCAGTTTGCATCCGGCTCAGCCATCATCCAGGAAATCAACCACGGCTATCTGGCGGTTGACTTCTTCTTCATCCTTTCCGGTTTCGTCATCGGCTACGCCTACGATGACAGATGGGGAAAGACATTGACTCTTGGGAAATTCTTCAGGCGACGCCTCATCCGCCTGCATCCGATGGTGGTGATGGGTGCCCTCATCGGACTCGTGATGTTCATCCTTCAGGGAGCAGTAACCTGGGAAGGCACTCCAGCTTCGGTACCTGCGATGATGATAGCCCTGCTCTGCGGACTGCTGATGATTCCCGCCCTGCCGGGTTGCGGATACGAGGTGAGAGGCAATGGCGAAATGTTTCCACTCAACGGACCCGCCTGGTCGCTCTTCTTCGAGTACATCGGCAATATCCTCTATGCCCTTTTCATCCGGAGGCTATCCACCCGGGCACTGGCGGTACTCGCAGGAATTCTATCCGTGCTTCTTTTATGGTTCACAGCTACGGATGTTTGCGGATATGGAATGTTCGGTGTAGGCTGGACGCTGGATGGTCTCAACTTCTGGGGTGGACTTCTGCGCATGCTCTGTCCGTTTACGATAGGCATGCTGCTATCCCGTGTTTTCCATCGCATCCAGATCAAGGTGAAAGGTGCATTCTGGATCTGCTCCATCATCCTGCTCTTGCTCTTCCACGTACCTTATATAGAAAGTACATTTGGTAGTTATGAGAACGGAGCCGGCAGCATCATACTGAATGGCGTTTTCGAGGCGGTATGCATCCTCCTGATTTTCCCGGCGATAGTATGGTTGGGAGCGAGCGGAATGACATCCGACCATTTCAGCACCCGCATCTGCACGTTCCTGGGCGACATCTCCTTCCCGCTCTACATCGTGCACTATCCGTTTATGTATTACTTCTATTCGTGGCTCATCGAGAAGCAGCTCTTCACGCTTGGTGAAACCTGGCCCGAGGCGCTCATCACCTGCGGAGTTTCGATAGCAGCCGCCTGGCTCTGTCTGAAGTTCTACGACCTGCCGATGCGCAGATGGCTGGCGGCAAAGATACGAACAAAGAAAGGTACTCGCAAGTAAAACTACGATAAAATTGAAAATCCCCCCATTTTTCTTGCGAAATCAAAATATTCATCGTATCTTTGCAGAAAGAATTTGCAGAAAGATGGATAGCGCATATAAAGCCATCCTGAAAACATAGGAGATTAGATTATGACAGAAATGAACGATAGAAGATTACCGGTAGGTATCCAGTCCTTTGCTGAAATAAGAAGAGAAGGTTACCTGTATGTTGACAAGACTGATATGATATGGAGACTTGCCAACAGGGGGAAAAAGTATAATTACCTGAGCCGCCCACGCCGCTTCGGTAAGTCGATTCTCGTGGATACACTCCAGGCTTACTTCGAGGGGAAAAAGGAACTCTTCGAAGGATTGAAGGTGATGGAGCTGGAGCTGGAGAAAGAATGGACCTGCTATCCTGTCATTCGACTCGATATGAGTTGCGGAGGAGCTACACCAGAAGAACTCAACTCCTATCTCGATGATGCTTTCTATAAATACGAACAGAAGTATGAAGTAGCAGTCCGCCCGGAGGCTTCCCTTGCCGTCCGCTTCCAGAACATCATCGAAACGATGTTTCAAAAGACCGGAAAACAGGCGGTTATCCTCATCGATGAGTATGATTCTCCATTGCAGCATTCTTGGAAAACTCCTCAGCATGATGCCTGCACAGCCATCTACAAGTCCGTGTTTGCCGTCTTGAAAAAAGAGGACGAGCACGAGCGTTTCGTCTTTATCACGGGCATCACCAAGTTCACTCAGATTTCTCTCTTCTCTGTTCTCAATAATCTGAGCAACATCAGTTTTGATGCACCTTACGCCACCATCTGCGGCATTTCGAAACAGGAAGCTGCCGACAACTTCATGCCTGAGATTGAGGCGATGGGAGAAGAAAACGGATGGACTCCTGAGGAGACGCTGAAGCAGCTCACGGCCTATTACGACGGATATCATTTCTGCCACAGAAACATGATAGATATCTTCAATCCATTCAGCTTCATCAATGCCTTGGATGATAGGGAATTGAGAAATTACTGGGCTTCATCAGGCGCCACTTCTCTATTGCCAAAGTTCGTGGATGACATGGAAATGAAGATGGAATATTTTGACCATTGCTTCATCGAGGGCGATACCCTGGAGACATCGGACGTGGTGAATGGCGGAGCCGAGCTCTTCCTCTACCAGTCGGGGTATCTCACCATCAAGGGTTACGATGATGGCGTTTACATCCTGGGCTTCCCTAACTTTGAAGTTCGCAAGGCATTATACCGGGTAGTGGTTCCTGCCTTGACCATGAAGTCGAATTCGGAAGTGGTTTCTGCGCAGAGCTTCCTCAGAAAAATGATGCAGGACGGCAATACCGCTGAAGCCAAGAAGGCATTAAAGGCTCTAATCGCCGATGTTCCATACAGCAACAAGAAAATGGCGAGCATGGATATGGAGGAGCGTTACCGGCTGATAATGAGCACGATATTCAGAGCCTTGGGATTTAGGGTGGAAGTAGAAAGGATGCTGGCCACTGGCAGGATTGATATGATTGTGGAGGTTCCATCCTTCATCTACGTCCTGGAGCTGAAGCTATCGAACAATGGCGGCATTTCTGCTGCCGAGAGCCAGATAAAGGAAAAGAGTTATACCGAACCTTTCAAGGCCGATAAGCGCAAGGTCATCGCCCTGGCAGTGGAACTCGATGAAACAGGCAAGGGATTGATAGATTGGAAAGAAGTGGATGAGTCTTTGTAAAATACAACTTCAAACAAACATCCCGCCAGGTATCCTACCGGATTCAAAATCCATTGGGACACCTGGCGGGTTCTTTTGTTTATCATAAAGACTAATGATAATCCTTTCTTTCTATCCTCCTGGCTCGCATGTTCAGCTTACGAGGATCTTGGCGCAAATCCCAGAGATCCACCAGTCAGAGGATATCTTCCTTTTCATTATAAAAATAGATAATCTTGAAGTTCTTCATGATAATGGCACCACGAAACACCATTGTTTCATTACGGAAATGAGCTACTATAGGATAACGCTTAGGCATAAATTCTAATAAACGCTTAATTTCCTTATATTGTGTTTGCCACTTACGAGCAGTTTTTAATCCAAACTCTTGTAAGGCATACTCAATACTCTTTTTAATTTCCTTCTTGAAAAGGGCATCAGTTTTTATTTCCATTCTGCAATCATCTTTTCTATCTCAGCATCCAAAACGGAAATAGGCTCTCCATAATTTGGATCATCCAATTTATCCAAAATGCTCTCGCAATGCTCCATCACCTGCTCCAGCGAGCGCCCCATTGGATAGGAATCGGTGTCGTAAGCCTCATCCCATGATACTGATGATGCAGATGATACTGATGATGCTGCCGAACGATAGGCAGGCGATGGCTCACAGACCTTATCCCCTGCTATCTTCGATTCCTCGATATGATATTTCTTTTCCTCCATATTTCTTTCGCTTTTAAAGTTCCACGTTACTTATTGGTGCAAAAATACGAAGAAAGATTGGAACTCGCAAGAAAATCTACAAGAAAATAGCTTTTTCTGCATCAAAAAAGAAGCATTTCTCAGGAATATTTTATATCTTTGCACACATAGAAGAAAATGTCGTTCTGATTAAAACCGATCGTTATGAAAGTATATTGGGATAAGACTGCTGTAATAGGTTTGGTGGGGTTTACGATCTCACTCTTGCTGATACTGTGCTTTATGGACAGTCTCAGCCACCCATTGGTGGGGATATTCCTCTGCCTGGTGGTCAGCATTTTCTGTCTTGTTATCGGACTCATCCTAGCCTTTATCGGCAACGGAGAAGCCAGTTATATCTGTGCAGCCATCTTTGGGGTATCATTCGCAGCCTTCCTTCTCGGTTCGTGGTGGAAAACCACCAGCATAGCCTCCAAAGCCGATTGGAGCGACTGGGGGTGGTTATAGAGAAACGTTTAAAAGTTACGATTATGGCAACACAAGTATTAAAATTCAATCAGGCCCAGCAGGCGGTGCTCAATGTTATATCTTGTTTGCAGTCAGAACAGGACTTGGCAGACTTGAAACGAACATTAGTAAAGTTCATGAATGAGCGCTTGCAACGAGAAATGGATAAGCTTTGGGAATCTGGCGAAATGAGCAATGAAAAGTTGCAGAAAATGCAGTCAGAACATTTGCGCACGGCTTATAAATTAACTGACAAATGATCAATCTCCATTACCATTAAAATGCTATTTTTTCAAGCATAAATCAACCTTATCCTCGAAAAAGTGTATGATTTAACATTTGTTATCATCGAAAAAGTGTGCAATTTTCTTGTTTTTATCATCGAAAAAGTGTATCTTTGCAGCTGAAATATTTAAAATACAGATAGTTATGAAAAGAAAGATATACAAACAGCTCTTGAAATGGAAAAGAAATGTGGACAGAAAGCCCTTGATGTTACTAGGTGCCAGACAAGTAGGTAAGACTTGGATTATGCAACACTTTGGAGAAAAGGAATACAAAAACGTAGCATATATCAACTGTGACGATGAGCCAAGAATGAAACAGCTCTTTGAGCTCGATTACAACATAGACAGAATCCTCATCACCATCCAAGCCATTACTGGTGTCAGGATTACTCCTGCTGACACTCTTATCATCTTGGATGAAATACAGGAGATTCCGAGAGGACTCCACAGTTTGAAGTACTTTTGCGAAAAAGCTCCCGAATACCATGTCATGGTAGCAGGGTCCCTACTTGGGGTTACCCTTGGTAAGGGAGAGTCGTTCCCTGTTGGAAAAGTAGATATGCTTACCATGTACCCTATGGATTACGAGGAATATCTTGATGCTACCGGCAATGAAGGATGGATAGAATTACTCCATTCCAAAGACTGGGGACTTATCGACATCATGAAACCCAAGATGACGGAATTACTCCGACAATATTACTTTGTGGGCGGCATGCCAGGAGTGGTAAGCAAATTCATCGAAAATACAGACTTGCAGCAGGTTCGCACCCTGCAGCGTGATATTCTGGAAGCCTATCGCAGGGATATTTCCAAACATACTTCAGCTGCGGAATCTACAAGAATCCGGGAGGTACTTGATTCGCTTCCTTCTCAACTGGCACGTGAAAACAAGAAATTCATCTATGGAGCTGTGCGCAAAGGTAGCAGAGCCAAGGATTTTGAACTGGCCATACAATGGCTGGTAGATGCCGGCATTGTATATAAGGTGAACCGCATCAAGGAGCCTAAAATGCCCCTCAAGTTTTATGAAGACATGGATGTCTTTAAACTGTTCTTATTAGATTGTGGTCTTCTGGCATGCATGACGGATGCCTCAGCAGATCAGATGCTGATAGGTGACAATGTATTCACAGAGTTCAAAGGTGCATTTACAGAGCAGTATGTGCTACAGCAACTATTGGCCTTGGGACTAAAGCCCTATTACTGGAGCAATACCAAGACTCCTTCGGAGATTGATTTCGTCATTCAAGACAGCCAGAGGGTTATACCTATCGAAGTAAAGGCTGAGGAAAACGTACGTGCCCGTTCCCTGGCCCAGTTCATCAAAGACAACCCTGGGCTGAAAGGACTGCGCATCTCCATGAAAGGATATGTAGATCAAGAATGGATGGAAAATATCCCTCTCATAGCCATTGGTACGTATTTTGAGAAATGATATTTTAAGAATTATACGGCTTTTCAGTCAGAATGGAACAAACTTAAGACTATTCTATAAGTTAGCTCGGACTGAAAAGCCATTCTTTGTTAACGTTTAAATCTTAAAAATTAACTATTGTTTAATTCTTAAATTTACACTAAAACACTACTTTTGTGGCAACTTTTGGAATCGGCAGAAACTTAAAATTTCCAAAAGCAAATCATAAAATACAGAATATCAAAGACTTAGCATTTTTTAACGCAAGAAAAGTGATCCATTTCGTTTTATTTCCGTAATCTTTTCGTAACTTTGCAAATGAAAGGAGTAATTACCCCCAACACTTCACCGTGTTAAGATAGTTACAAATTTGTGCCAGGAACGAGATTCCATGGGGAATTAGATTTATTAACCCGCCCCGACCCCTCAGGAGAAGGAGCACAAATTTTTTATTAATGCAACTTAGTAGAGTTACACCCATAAACATAGATGTATTTGAGTTCTTGCTTCCCAAGCTAGAACTTATGCTCGTTCGCCCTTCATACAAAGGCGACGAAAAAACTGCTGAAGCAAGATTTATCAGTTACTTGCAGGAGCTTTCTTTTGACTCAGAACAAACCCAAAAACTCATTAAAAATATTGAGTATTGGCAGAGAAGAGTTGATGATGAGTATGAGTTGATGAGAAAAAAAGCAGATGGCTATGTCAAACTATATGCCACTAATTACAACAAATACTATACAAGAACCAAGGAGTATCAGACTCAGGCTTCAAGAATTTCTAGTCTTATGGCAAATATCTATACGAAGTTTACCAACACGGAGATAATAGAACGGAAAAGAATATACGATAATGGGTTAAAAAGAATCAAGCATTCTGTCTTTGACAACTCCCCAATCAATGCTCCTCATGTGCAAACAGCATTATGGGGATTAGATTCTTTCAGTGACAGCATAAAACTCGCATTCTCTAATCTTCAGAATTTGTTTGCAAGATTAAAGGAAATGTTTTTATATGCCACGAAAGTAGATAATCTCGTTGAAGAATTAAGAAAGGATAAATGCCGTGTTTTGGAGATTTTCAATAAATGCAAAGCAAAGAAAGAAGCTGAGATAAAATATCTTTTAGACGGATTAGGACTTCCATACTTAGAGCCTATCTTTCCTGACCTAGTAATGGATTTGAAGACTATGAAATTTGAGGATTTCGTTGTTAAATACTATCATGAGTTGAATGAGGAAGAATTTACCTACCTCATCCCCCTCTATCGCCTTGTTCTAAAGGAGAACTATGGACTAAACAACGATGAATGCAGCCTATATGAAAATATAACTGATGTCGAACAAAAAGTAAAATTGGGAAGAAGGTTGAGAATACTCATGACCCATATCGAAGAGTTTGACATTAAGGGAAATAAGGTACGTCAACAAAAAGTGTACTACGTTTCTACTAAGTTCATCGCTTTCCTTATGAAAAAGGTTGAAATTCCAAATGGGAAAGGAAAGGAATTTGTCGAAAGTTACTTTAAGCAGCACTACAAAGGCAACTATGTAGTTCCAAAATTTGGGGGTGTTAACGCCGAATATAATAAATATACTACTGACAGCGAAGAATACAAGGACTTCGACAAAAAAGCCAACAAAATAATAGAAGCAGCAATGAATGCAAAAGACAATTCTAAAGAAATTCGTAATACAAATAGAATGGAACGTTCACAGAATAGAGCTTTTTCATATCAAAATCAGATGACATACAATTCTATTATAAATAATTAACACAATTTTGTAGATTCACGCATCTCCATATTCATTAAAGCATAGACTGTTTTACATATACCAGTCTATGCTTTTATTATATTATTTCCTATCCCAATCTACTAAATAAAAGAATTAACTGATTGCTGCCAGCACCCAATCTACTAATCTATCCAAATTAGTAGATTCGCCCTTATTTTTCAATCTACTAATTGAAAATCGTTCGCAAAAAGAACATTTTTAGATCATCTTACGAATCTACTAATATATTTGGATGAGCAAACGATAATCAGTAATTTTGCATCAAGAAACCTTTATGGGTGTACAACCATATTCTATCTTTCCAGATAGAGCACGGCGGCGTAGAAGCCATCTGCCAGTGTAGGTTTCATTCGCAGAAGATGCTCATGTGGCTTTGGGACAAACCTTCTGCTATAAAGATATGAAGAATATACTTCTGTCAAATGAGCATACCAATACCGGCATGCACGCTCCGCAAGGTTTGCAAACTTTGCAACCGATGCAAACTATGCAAAGTCAGGAAAACCAGGAAGTGACTGAGCAACTGACGCCACTTTCTGAGTGGCACGACAACTACGAGGTGATGGAGATGTTCCACATCAGTGCTAGAACCCTGCAGACTCTTCGCTCCAACGGCAAGCTGCCGTTTGCCAAGATGGGCGGAAGATGCTACTACAAGGAGAGTGACTTGCAGCGACTCATGGACGAATCGTACAGAGACAGCCGCATGAAAGGAGGCACCCTATGACGATGAACATTGAGCAGCTGAAGGAGCACAAGATGCAATACTACCGTCATCCTATCTCCAATGTGGTGAGCCACAACCGGGTAGGTATCTACCACTTGTGGCAGTACATTACAGACCCTACCCTCTTCAAGAATGCTACGGATACGCTCCGTGGCATTCCGGAGGAGGAAGAGAAAAGACGCAAGGCATATAAGGCCAAGGAGTTTGACTATGTACTGGCCAGCGGAACCTTCAATGCCCGCAAAGACCAGGGACTCATACAGCACTCCGGCATCATGTGCCTGGACATCGACCATATAGGTAAAGACCAGGTGGAGGAACTGAAGCAGGAATTCATCCACGATGAAATGATGCAGAAGAACTTCGAACTGGAACTTGCCTTCCGCAGTCCTTCGGGCGACGGATTGAAACTCTTCGTACAGATAGACCTGCAGCAATGCGACCACCAAAACTGGTTCCAGGCATTGGAGCACTATATCTGGCAAGCGTATGGAGGCATCAAGATTGATGCTGCCTGCAAGAATGTGAGCCGGGCTTGCTTCTTGCCTTACGACCCCAACTGCTACGTGAATCCTCTCGTCTGCCCTTTTTAAGTGAAGAGTGAAGAAACAACGTTCGACAGTCCGCAGGGGAATGACAATTCTATTGTTTAAAAAATTATTAATTTTGATTAGATTATGAACAAGATAACAAGTTTCAACCCAATTCAATGGGCAAAAGTAAGTAAGGCGGAGCAAATCCGCACAGTAGCCAACCTTATCGTTGAGATGAACATCGACATCACAGAGGGATACAACAACTGGCGCAACATCGCCTTCGGCTTCTCTCTGGAGCTGGGCGAGGAAGGAAGAAGCATCTTCCATGACATCAGTCGGTTCAATGCCGGCTACAAGTACGAGGAGTGCGACAAGCTGTACTCCAACTGCATCAAGCGCCTGCATGATACTACCGACCACTCTGGTATCACCATCGCCTCTTTCTTTAAATATGCCAAGGAGGCAGGCATAGATATCAAGGTGGCTCCTAGCCATGACGACGTTGCCAGAAACGGAAACTTTGCAAGCCTTGCAAACCCTGCAAAGGGTGCAAACATGACAAACATGGCAATGGCACCGAATGCTTCTACGGCTATCAATGGCACGACAGCAGAAGCGGGAGTAGAGCACGAAGTGGCAGAGGCTATCCCTCTACCCACCTTCTGCGACAAGGTAACAGGCTCCCTGCCCCTCATCTTCAGAGACATCTCTTCCCTCGGCAAGACGCTCACCGAGAAAGACATGCTGCTTCTCGCCTCCATCACCATTCTGAGCGGTGCATTCCCCGAGGCCTATGCCATCTACGACAGCTCGAAGGTGTATGCCAACCTCTTCACCTTCCTTGTAGCCAATGCCGCAAGCGGAAAAGGCAGAACCACATCATGCCTCAAGCTGGTAAGCCTCATCGAGCAGGAGGTAAGGGAAGCCAACAAGCAGGAGATGGATGATTATCAGCAGGAACTTGCCGACATCAGAGCCATGGGCAGGAAGGCTTCGGGCATGCCGCTGCCTAAGGAGCCACCCTATCGCTCGCTGATAATTCCTGCCAACTGCTCTTCTACAGCCATCTATCAGGCGCTGCACGACAACCACGACCAGGGCATCACCTTCGAGACCGAGGCCGATTCGCTTGCCAACACGCTGAAGAGCGACTACGGTAACTTCTCGGATGGTCTGCGAAAGGGTTTCCATCACGAGGATATCACCTATCGCCGAAGAAAGGAGAATGAGCATGTAGAGATTCACAACCCGAAATGGACGGTGTATCTGACGGGTACGCCAGGTCAGGTTACCAATCTGATTCCATCGGCAGAGAACGGTCTCTTCTCCCGCTTTCTCTTCATGAAAGTGGATATTCCAGCCAAATGGCACAACGTGTTCTCCAAGTCAAACCGAACCATCGACGAGGAGATGGAAGCCATCGGCAAGCGGGTGTATGACATTCATCTGATTCTGAAGAAGAAGCAAGGTGGCATCGAGTTCAAGTTGACGGAAGAGCAGGAAGACAAGTTCAACGATTTCTTCAACAAGCTGGTAGAAGAATACAAGGATATGCTGGGCAGAGACTTCGTAGCCAACATCTACCGAATGGGATTGAGCGCCTATCGCATCGCCATGATTCTGAGCATCACCCGCCTGGAAGATACCACCTCTCTGCCAGAGTGCATCATCTGCAAGAACGAAGACCTGGAGTGCGCTCTGATCATTGCCGATACGCTGATGCAGCATGCGGCACGCATCTTCTCTACCCTGCTGCCTAGCAAGGAGGGAGACGATGTGATGGGCATCAAACTCAGCCCAAAGAGCGAGAAACTCTTTGCTGCCCTGCCTGCCAGCTTCAACCGCCAGATGGTACTGGCCGCTGCACAGAAACTGGGTATTGCCAAGAGAACGGCAGAGAAGTATGTGGGCGAATACGTGAGCAGATACAACCTCTGCAAGAGAGTGGACAACGGCAAGTATGAGAAGGCGGATTTGACTGGAAATCTGCAGGATTCTACACCGCGTTAAAGCTTTAAGCAAAGGCAACTACGCAAACAGACGCAACGCTGCGCAACGTACTACTGATGCTTGTAAACAAGCAAAAAAAGTAGTATCTTTGCAATGTGGTTAGAAAACGAGGGCTACGGAAGACTTCAATCGACGAGTAGCGATCGGACTTTGAGAAAGACCGCTCCGTACCCTCTCCGTACCTGCTCCGTACCAACTCCGAGAAACGCTGTTTTTAGGGGTTTTAAAAGAAGGGAGAAGGGAGCCACGAATTGTACCCTGCAGAAAGAAGGGGTGCAAAGAATAGTGTTCATTGACTTTTTTATTTATGTTTAACCCATTAAAGAAAGAAAGGAAAAGATTATGGGAAAGATTAGACAAGGTATTCTTGGCGGTTTCAACGGAACCGTAGGAACAGTAGTAGGTGGCAGCTGGAAAGGCACAGCTTATATGCGTGGCAAGGCTCAGAGTATCAAGAACCCTCGCACCGAGAAGCAGATGGCTCAGCGCATAAAGTTTGGCTTGGCGCAGAAGTTTGTGAAGGTGATGACGGCTTACCTGCAGGCAGGTTACCGCAACTACACCCAGCATCAGACTGCCACCAACGCAGCCATGAGCCACACCGTACGCAACTGCATGGTGGGCAAATATCCATCCTTCGGTATCGACCCTAGCAAGGTGCTGGTAAGCAGCGGTTCTCTGATGCCTGGCAGATTCTGCACTGTAAAGGTAGCGAACAACATAGCCACCTTTGCCTGGGAAGACAATTCTGACGAAAGTCATGCCAGCATGGATGATTTTGCGATGCCGCTCATCTACAACTTCACGAAGCGCGAAGCCATCTTCACTACAGAGGATGCCAGCCGAGTAGATTGCAAGGCTACCCTGAAATTACCTACAGACTGGGATGGAGACATGCTTTCCTGCTACATTGCTTTTGCATCTGTGCAGAACAACAGCGTAAGCAACTCTGTATATGTAGGCGATGTGAAGCCCGACGGTTCGGTAGTGGCAGGTGCCAATGGCATTCTTTACAATGATGGCGTCATCGACAAGACACCAAACACAAACACCGGGGAGGATGACAACAAAGATAACACCAACCAGGGAGGAGGTACTTCGCAGGGCGGTGGAACTTCTCAGGAAGGTGGCGGAACCAACCAGGGAGGTGATTCCAGCCAGGGTGGCGGCACTACCGAAGGCGGAGGAGGCGACGACAACGTAAGTCTCTAAAAACAATGTAGAGCTCTAAAATCATCAAGGTGTGCCAGATCACAAGGAAGTGAATCTGGCGCACCTTTTTTTATCTTTTTCTCCTTAAAAATGGTCTTTTTGGAAAAACCTCATTATTTATTCAAGTTTTTTTTGTAACTTTGCACGCGAAATCAATAGCCTGGAATATCAAACAGGCTAGAATATCAGATAGACTAGAAATATCAAATAGACTATAATATGAATATGTATTTAAAATAAGATATAAGATATGAAATCTCACATCAAAATTTATCTACTTGTCTGTATCGCCGCCCTGCTCCTTACGGGCTGCGATACCGTATTCGATGTTCACCCCTACGATGTTCGCGTAAAGGGCGAAACCGATCTGAATGCCAAGAACATACAGAAGATAGAGCAGACGGTGAAGAGCAAGGATACCATCCGGTTTGCCGTGATCAGCGACAGTCATCAGTGGCTCGACGACCTCGTGGATGCCGTAAATGATATCAACAGCCGCCAAGACAGCATCGACTTCGTAATCCACTGCGGCGACATCTCCGACTTCGGCGCTACCCGCGAAATGAAGTGGACACGAGAAAGAATGCTGAAACTCAAGATGCCTTCGGTGGTGCTGCTGGGCAACCACGACTGTCTGGGCACGGGCAACCAGACCTATGAGGCCATCTACGGCAATCCCGACTTCAGTTTCATCGCCGGAAAGGTAAAGTTCGTTTGCCTCAACACCAATGCCATCGAGTACGACTACTCCCGTCCAGTGCCCAACTTCGACTTCATGGAGGCGGAACGCTCTGCCGATTCGCTCGACTTCGACCGCACCGTGGTATGCATGCATGCACCTCCCTACTCCGAGCAGTTTAACAACAACGTAGCGAAGGTATTCAATTATTACATCCACGAGTTTCCTCGCCTGCTGTTCTGCCTGGACGGTCACGGTCATCACACCAAGAAGGAAGACCTTTACAACAACGGCACCCTGTTCTATATGGCAAGCAGCGTACACTTCCGTCAATATTACATTTTCACCATCACACCAAAGGATTATCATGTTGAAGTCATCGATTTTTAAGTTCAGTATATGGGCGCTCCTCCTGCTATCGGCAAGCACTACGGCAAGCGCCGGCGAGGAGGGGTTAGGAAAGGAAAATTTAGGAAAGGAGAGTTTAGGAAAGGAGAGTTCAGAAGAAGATTCACTCACCCGATACGACAGGCGCATCCTCCGCTATCGCAAGCACTGGGATGTGCTGATGCCTACGCAGAGCGTGATACAGACCTGCGGCAACATGGGTATCATCTCGCTGGGTATCGGATGGGACTACGGCAAGCGAAGCCAGTGGGAGACGCATCTGCTCTTCGGCATCGTTCCGAAATATGATTCGGATGAAGTAAAAATGACAATCACGCTGAAGGAGAACTTCATTCCCTGGCGAAAGGACTGGGGAAAGGGATGGCAGTTTGAACCCCTGGAGTGCACGCTGTACCTGAACACGGTGCTGGGTCACGATTTCTGGACAAAGCAGCCTACCAAGTACGAGAGCGGATATTATCCCTTCTCTACCCGAATCCGCCCGAATCTGGGATTTGGCGAACGGTTTACGTATCAGATTCCGAACAACAGGCGCAAGCGCGTGAAGAGCCTCACGCTCTTCTATGAGTTGAGTACGAATGATATCTATTTCATGCGATTCTACCGCAACGGCAATGCCGGTTTCTGGGATGTCTTCGGACTGTCGTTTGGCGCAAAAATGCAGATACTCTAAGTTATTTTAAAAGAAAAAATGGAAACAGAAGAGATTATTCATAAGCTGGAGGCGAAGGGCATCAAGCCCACCTCCAACCGCATACTGGTGATGAAGACTCTGATGAATGAGCAGAATCCGCTGAGTCTGAAGGATTTGGAGCAGAAGATGGTGTCGATGGATAAGTCGAGCATCTTCCGCACGCTGACGCTCTTTCTGGAGCATGATGCCGTTCATGCCTTCGAGGATGGAAGGGGGATATTGAACTACGAAGTGTGTGAGGAGGAAGGAGAGTGTGATCATCATGATGGTCATATTCATTTCTACTGCGAATCATGCCACCGTTCGTTCTGCATGGAGGACATCCATATTCCGAGCTTCGAATTGCCGGAAGGATTCTATCCCCACTCCGTCTCCTTCGTCATCAAGGGGGAATGCCCTGAATGCAGGAAGAGGCTTCGCTGAAAGCAATGCCTATTCCAAAAGAAGAGGCTTCGCTGAAAGAGGGTGTGTCATAAGCCACATCCCATACGCCCTGAAAGGGCAGAAGCTCCTAGCCCAGGGCAACGCCCTGGGTTTTAGAATAAACACAGCAAAGTCGCCCTGAAAGGGCAAAAGCTTTGTATATTGCTCAATATTTTAAAGCTTTTGCCCTTACAGGGCGACGGGTTTGCGTTCATAATTACCCAGGGCGATGCCCTGGGCTAGGAGCTTCTGCCCTTTCAGGGCGTATTGGGTAATTTCAACCGTACAGGTCGAAAAAAGATGAAACAAAAAAAGCTCCGAAGAAAGATGAACTTCTTCGGAGCTTTTTTGTACACCCTTAGGGATTCGAACCCTAGACCCACTGATTAAGAGTCAGTTGCTCTACCAACTGAGCTAAGGGTGCATCAAGCTTAGCATTTGAGTTATTTCTCAAAAGCGGTTGCAAAGGTACTGCTTTTTTCTGACACCACCAAATTTTTCGGCAACTTTTTTCTTTTTCATGCGCATTTTCCTGATTTTCCATACATTTTCAAGAGAAAAAGTGTATCTTTGCAGCCACTTATACATTATTATATATGTAGAGCATCAAAGAACATAAGAGAATATAAGAGAAATCTTATCAATTAAGAAATCAAAAACATAAGAGAATATGAACGGAATATACACTATCCTGCTCCTCGTGCTGAGCAACATCTTCATGACGCTCGCATGGTATGGACATCTCAAACTCCAGCAGACGGGCACCAGCAGCAACTGGCCACTCATCGGAGTCATCGCCTTCAGTTGGGCGATCGCCTTCTTCGAATACTGCTGCCAGGTACCAGCCAACCGCATCGGATTCATCGACAACGGCGGTCCATTCAATCTGGTACAGCTCAAAGTGATACAAGAGTGCGTGTCGCTCATCGTCTTCGCCATCATCGCCAACCTCCTCTTCCAGGGGCAGGACCTGCATTGGAATCACTTTGCCGCATTCGTCTGCCTCATCGCTGCCGTGTATTTCGTCTTCATGAAATAATAAAGCTTTTGCCCTTACAGGGCGACAGACTTGCGTCCTGAATACCCAGGGCGATGCCCTGGGCTAAGAGCTTCTGCCCTTTCAGGGCGTTAACAACAAAGAAAGAAGAACAATTATAACAACATAAAAGAATAACCGACAATGGAAAAGAAATTACGTGTTGCTTCCCTCTGCGTGCAGGGAGGCTATGAGCCGAAGAACGGCGAACCGATAGAAGTTCCTATCTATCAGAGTACTACATTCAAATACGACAACTCTGAGGAGATGGCGATGCTCTTCGACCTGAAGAAGGAGGGCTACTTCTATACCCGACTCCAGAACCCAACCAATGATGCTGTGGCAAAGAAGATCGCTCAGCTCGAAGGTGGCGTGGGTGCCGTATTGACCTCAAGCGGTCAGGCTGCCAACTTCTATGCCGTATTCAACATCTGCGAGGCTGGCGACCACATCGTTACCTCTAACGAAATCTACGGCGGCACCTTCAATCTCTTCGGCGTTACCCTGAAGAAGCTCGGCATCGAGTGCACCTTCGTAAACCCTAACGCCAGCGAGGAGGAAATCCAGAAGGCTTTCCGCCCTAACACCAAGGTAGTGTTCGGCGAAACCATCAGCAACCCTGGCTGTGCCGTGCTCGACATCGAGAAGTTCGCCCGCATCGCTCACAAGAACGGCGTGCCTCTCATCGTAGATAACACCTTCGCCACACCTATCAACTGTCGCCCATTCGAGTGGGGTGCCGACATCGTTACCCACTCTACCACCAAGTATATGGACGGTACCGCATCGCAGGTAGGCGGCGTAGTAGTGGATAGCGGCAACTTCGACTGGATGGCGAATGCCGAGAAATTCCCTGGCCTCTGCACACCGGATGAGAGCTACCACGGCTTGACTTACGTGAAGGCTTTCGGCAAGATGGGATACACCACCAAGCTCGTGGCACAGCTGATGCGCGACCTGGGTTCCATCCCTGCACCGATGAACTCATTCATCCTGAACCTGGGTCTGCAGAGCCTGCACCTGCGTATGCGCCAGCATTGCGAGAATGCACAGAAGGTGGCTGAGTTCCTGCAGAATGATGAGCGTGTGGCTTGGGTTCACTATAGCGGACTGAAGGGCGACGAGTATTACGACCTTGCCCAGAAGTACATGCCAAACGGCACCTGCGGCGTCATCGCCTTCGGATTGAAGGGCGACCGTGAGACTGCCATCAAGTTCATGGATTCATTGGATATGATCAACATCGTGACTCATGTGGCAGATGCCCGCACCTGCGTGCTCCACCCTGCCAGCCATACCCACCGTCAGCTTTCAGACGAGCAGTTGAAGGAGGCAGGCGTTGCGCCAGATTTGATTCGATTGTCAGTAGGTATCGAGGATGTGGAGGATATCCTGGATGATATCAAGCAGGCATTGGATAAAATCTAGAAAATCAGTATGATTTAGGCAATGCCCGGCATGTTCCAAGTGGTGTTTGCATCCAGCACGCCCTGTTTGCATCCACACGCCCTGAAAGGGCAGAAGCTCCTAGCCCAGGGCATCGCCCTGGGTACATAGGGATATAACAGAGTCGCCCTGTTTTACTCTAATTGAGCAAGCTTTGAGCGTATTTTTTAACGTTAATTA
>ERZ1034897.520-NODE-520-length-18921-cov-28.857415_pt1 | contig 18921 bp, 27 predicted proteins | sample MGYA00520629_ERZ1034897 | MGnify/ENA primary metagenome ERZ1034897 (study PRJEB33766, sample SAMN09781789) | gut metagenome | biome: gut microbiome | host: Homo sapiens | place: Madagascar | study: EMG produced TPA metagenomics assembly of the PRJNA485056 data... | reverse complement strand
CCCCGGAACGGTGGCACGAGGCGCTGCTTCGCCATGTGCTGGCGATTTGGAATGACCCGATGCACATTGATGAGGAATCTGGCCTGCCGTCTCTGTGGCACGTAGCGTGCAATGCGGCGTTTTTGTGTGCACAGGATAACGAGGTGAATCCGTACACGTTTTGCAAGGCGATACCTTTTGCAGCAATCATCGACGGATAGAGGATGGTGACAGCGATGAAGAACTGCAATAGCTGTGAATTCTGCATCGCGTGGTGGTGCGATCTATACGAACGGTTTCTGGATTCGGATGAGAACGGGCCGCTGCCGTGCGAGGAATGTCTGGAGAGCGGAGGCGATTAAGTGACAAGTCAAGAGAAAAAGCAGTATCTTTCCCAGTATCTCTATATCTGCGATGAAATTGAAGATCTTCTGCATGACCTTGAAGAATGGTATACAATCGCTGGAAAGGTAACGACGAGTTATAGCGGCACGCCGGGGGGCGGTTCCTCAGATAAACTGAACAGCGTGGTTGCAAAGATTCTTGAGATCAAAGATAGTTGTGCAGAGCGATTGGAGCGCATGGAGGGTTTGAAGCACAGCATCGAAAAGGCGGTCGCTTCGGTGGATGAAATCGAACTCAAAAGAATCCTACGCCGCCGGTACATTCGAGGATGGAATTTTCAACAAATTGCAGACAGCCTGAATTATTCGTATAGGCAAGTCACGCGGCTGCATGGTATTGCGCTTCGGAAAGTGGATGAAAACCTGTTGATTTGAGAAAACGTGTCCTAGTATGTCCTTGAATGTCTTATCAGATATGGTTTATGATTATAATGCCAAAACAAACAGATGATTCATTCCTCCATCATGAGAGCTACGGAAACCGCACTCCGTAGCTCTCAACCTTTGATATGAGAGATATTCGGACACTGTGTTATAGATGCCAGCAGGATTATATATCTGCTGGCTATTCTGTTATACGGACAAAGAACAGATTTAAGGAGCCGTGTGATATATGCGGCAGACTTGGTAACGATGTCGAGCTGAAAAAGAATGGTGTTAAAAATGAACGTACAAAACAGGAAATTATCTGAACTCACCCCATATCCGGGGAACGCGAAAAAGCACGACAAAAAGCAAATCGCTATGGAGAAATTCATCAAACGCCAGCGAAGGAAGGAGGGCGTATATGGCAAGGCCGAAAAAGGAAATAGATCAAAAGCAGTTCGAGAATCTATGCGGCCTGCAATGCACGCTTGAGGAAATCTGCGGCTGGTTCGGTGTAGCAGATAAAACGCTTGAGGCATGGTGCAAACGTACCTATGGTGCTGGTTTTTACGAAGTTTTCAAACAAAAGCGTGGAGCCGGGAAAATATCGCTCAGAAGAAGCCAGTGGAGACTGGCGGAGAAAAATGCAAACATGGCAATCTGGCTCGGGAAGCAGTATCTCGGCCAGAAGGACAACCCGGAGGAATCGGTTGACATGGAGGACACTTCCGCGTATCTGGCGGAAGCTGGTATGGAATGATTACGCAGACCCTTCAACCGAAGTTCGGCGAGAAGCATAAGGCATATATCGCGGCGGCGACGCGGGCGACGATTTCCGTAGCGGAGGGCGCTGTCCGTGCCGGTAAGACCATCGACAACATTGCGGCATTTGCCTATATGATTGAGAAAGGGACGCCAGACCGCATCCACCTTGCAACAGGCTCCACGGCGGCAAACGCGAAACTGAATATCGGGGACGCGAACGGCTACGGATTGGAGTATCTTTTCCGTGGCCGCTGCCGATGGACGAAGTATAAGGGCAATGAAGCACTGGTTATCCGCTCACATAAGCGGGATTACGTCGTGATATTCGCGGGCGGCGCGAAAGCGGATAGCTTCAAGAAGATTCGCGGCAACTCCTATGGGATGTGGATTGCAACCGAGATCAACCTTCACCATGAGGACACAATCAAGGAAGCATTCAACCGTCAGCTCGCGGCGCGGGTTCGGCGGGTGTTTTGGGATTTGAACCCTTCGGCACCCGGCCACTGGATATATGAGCACTACATCGATAAATTCCCGGAGAGCATGGGCGCGCGGTATAACTACCAGCATTTCACCATCCGGGACAATGCGACGATCACGCCGCAGCGGTTGGCGGAGATCGAAGCGCAGTATGACGCGGGAAGTATTTGGTATCGCCGGGACATCCTCGGTGAGCGGTGCATTGCGGAGGGCCTTGTCTATCAGTTTGGAGAAGAAAACATCACAGATGAGATTCCGGAAAGTGGCGAGTATTACATCAGCATTGACTATGGCACGCTCAACCCGTTTTCTGCTGGACTGTGGTGTGTGAATGAAGATAAAGCGGTTCGCATTGCGGAGTATTATTACAGCGGACGCGACATGAAGGTGCAAAAGACCGACGAGGAATACTGCAATGAGGTTGAAAAGCTGGCCGGGGATCGATATATCAGGTCGGTGATCGTTGATCCGTCCGCAGCATCTTTTATTACGGCACTGCGACGCCGCTCCGGCTTTTCTGTACGAAAGGCGAATAACGACGTGCTTGATGGTATTCGTGTCACTGGGCGGCTTCTGAAGAATGGGAAACTTAAAGTACATCGGAGCTGCAAAGACGCAATTCGAGAGTTCGGCCTATATCGCTGGGATGATGAGAAAAACAGCGACCAGGTCATAAAAGAGTCAGATCACGCGATGGATGATACACGTTACATGTGCAATACAGTATTGCGGAGATATTACAAGCTCGACAGGAGAGAAGATGAAGAAGTTCAAGAGATGGCTGATTGAACGGTTCCTGCCTACATATTGCCGGAACGAGCTGCTTGAAGAAAACAAGCGGCTTGCAAATAAGATCGCAGAGCTTCAGGCGAAGAATGACCGGCTTAACGCCTATATTGACGGCATGGAATCAGCCTTGCGATACCAGAAAATCACGATTCGGAATGAGGTGACGGATAGATGAGCATTGCGGCTGCGCTTTTTGATAATCGCGTATATAACTTTGCACAGGCGTTCGGTGTAGAGGATACAACAACCAATGCCATGAGGGGCGCAATCAATGACTGGTTCAATCTGTATTATCAGAGTGTGCCGGTAGAAGGCGAAGACTCTAGCCAGCGTCTCCCTGTCACAATCGTATCAAAGTTGTCAAAAACTATGTTCTCCGAATATGAGACGGACGCTTCCGATGAGTTTGCGGAAACGCTCCTTTCTGCGCTGAACCGGGAACGGAAACAGGCCGTACAGAAAGCGATGGTTGGCGGCGAGTGCTTTATCAAGCCGATCATTGTAAATGGCGTGTTTGCGTTCCGAACCATCGACCGGCGAAATTATGTTGTGCTTGGCCGGGATGAAATGGACAATATCACAGACGTTGGGACAGCGGAAAAGACGGTTGTCGGGAAATACACCTACACGCTTTTGGAACGCCGCTCTGTTGACCACAACGGCTATCTGAGGATTGAAAACAAACTGTTCAAGGCGTCCGACAATGTGACGCTCGGCGTAGAAGTTCCGCTCTCGGAGCTTCCGAAGTATAAACAGCTTATGCCGGAAATCGTGTATCAGGAGCCGGTTTATTCCACTGGCTTGGTTCATGTGAGAATCCCGCTTGTGAATTGCGTGGATGGCTCTCCTGATGGAGCGTCGGTGTATGCTCCGGCTGCTGGGCTGATCCATCTTATCAACATCAACGAGGCGCAAATCAACGGCGAGTTCGAACGCGGGCAATCTCGAATTATTGTGTCTGCCGACATGATGAAGCGCGACCGTAACGGCAATAGAGCTTTTGATGATAAGGTGTTTACCGCGCTTGATGATGATCCGGACAGCGTTGGTATCACGATTTTCTCCCCGGAGTTCCGGGAACAGTCATTCCTTGCGAGAAAGACCGAATATCTCAGAAACATTGAGAACATCATCGGCATGAAGCGCGGCATCCTCTCTGAGGTCGAGGCCGCAGAGAGGACTGCAACGGAGATCACGTCCAGCGCTGGTGACTACAACCTGACGATCAAAGATCTTCAGGAGATGTGGACGGCTGCGGTCAATGAAGCATTACGTGTCTGTTCTGTTCTCGGGAAAATGTATGGGCTTTACAGCGGCGCTCCGATTGAACCAGATGATATTTCGATTTCCTATGGCAATGGTATCCTCTACGACGAGGACAAGACCAACTCTGAGATGATGTCTCAGGTTCAGGCTGGCTTGCTGGCCCCGGAACGTTATCTCGGCTGGTACTACAACCTCCCGTGTGACACTGAGGCGGATCGGGCGAAGATCCGAAAGGAGTATATGCCGGAGGTTGAAGAGGTCGAAGAATAATGCTTACCGCTGAACAGATCGCAGCGCTTCGGGACTATGCCGGACAGATGACAGACCAGATCAACGATTATCTCATTCGAGACATCGCGGAGCGGGTCGCAAAGGCCGGACAGTTCACCTCCACCGCACAATATCAGATATGGGCAGCGCAGCAGATTGGACTTAGTCAGGCCGAAATCAAAAAACGCCTGAAAAAGTTGCTTGGTGTCTCAAATGACGAGATCACGAAGCTCCTGACGCAGAGCGCGGAGGTTGGTTATCGATTTGATCTTAAAGCACTCCCAACTGCGGATGCGATTCCATTTGCAGATAATCATGTGTTGCAGGAGATCGTGTCTGCGGCGGTGAAGCTGGCACAGGATGACTTCACGAATATCACGCAAACAATCGGCATGGTTGATCCGTACGGGCGGGCGCTCCCGCTGCAACAGGCATATAGAAACAGCATGGATTTCGCGTTTTCTCAGGTTGCAACCGGCGCGGCGGATTATAACACCGCCGTCAGGCTTGCAGTGAAGAATCTCGCGGAGAAAGGCATCCAGACGATTGATTATCAGTCTGGCATCCACACAAGTCTGGAAGCGGCTGTGCGGCGTTCTGTGATGGGCGGTCTTGGCCTGATGCAGGAGCAGATTTCCAAGCAGACGCATGATGACCTCGGTGCAAATGGATGGGAAATCAGCGCCCACGCGGCCAGCGCACCTGACCACGAACCGATTCAGGGCAAGCAGTATAGCGACGAGGAATATGAAACGCTCAACAACAGCCTTGTCCGCCGCATTGGCACGCTGAACTGCGGCCACGCTGCATTTCCTATTATCCTCGGCGTCACACCTCCGCAATACACGAAGGAAGAACTTGAAAAGTATCGCCTGGACAACGAGCACGGCATTGACTACGCTGGAAAGCACTACACAATGTATGAGGCCACCCAGCGGCAGCGCCGCTTAGAAGCCTCCATGCGCCGCCAGAAGCGGCGAATCCTTGCGGATGAAGCAACCGGAGATCAGGAGAAAAAGCAGCAGGATCAAATCAAGCTGCAAGTTCTCAATCAGGAATACCGGCGATTCTCTAAAGCCGCTGGACTTCGGACACAGGATGCGCGGGCGGAGGTGGTCGGTTTTTCTGCAAAGCATGGATTTACGAAAATTGCAAATACTGTTGATGTTTCGTCAAAATCTGTTACAATGGATGTACAAAACGGCAGGGGCGATGAGGCAACAGTGCACCAAATTGGACGGATTGACACTGAAAAATATAGTGTGGTATCAAAACAAATTAGAACGGATGAAGTCGTAATCACAGACGAGCGCATTGAGCATATTCGTGAGCACCATCCAAATGATTTTGAACGATATTCGCAGTATACATCGCAAATGTTGTTTTCTCCACAGTATATTCTTGAAGATCCTGTTCCGAATACGGCTGTGTTATTGCAGGAGTTCTCAGAGAATGACGAGCGGTTTAGGCTGATTTTGAGATTGGCTGTGTTTGGAGATGACCAATATAAGAAGAACTCCGTTATTACGTTCTTAAAAATCAGCGAAAAGAAGTTTAGAAAGTACATTAGAAACAAGAAAATCCTTTACAAATCCGAATAATGCTGTTATACTTTGAATAGAATAGAACGGTTCTTTGAGGTAGAGATTTAGTGTCGCTACACACCTCTTTATGGGGTTAGCAAGAGATGCGGGGACAGGCACACCCGCCAAAGAACCACTTTCCTTGAGGGAACTATGGAAACATAGTTCCCTTTCCTATGCACAAAACCGAATGATTCAAGCGCGACGCTTCTGCGCCGTGCTTTTTTCATACAAATCTTGACCGGGATGTCGTAAAACGAACGACCGCATGGGGACGCGACCCCCGTCAACAAAGCGTAGCGGAGAGAGGAACACACAATGAAACGTGAATTTTTGCAGAATCTCAAGGTTGGCGATCAGGCGCTTCCGAAGGAGATTATTGACGCGATCATGGACGAGAATGGCAAAGACATCGAAGCTGCCAAAAAGCCGTTTGCGGACTATGAAGCGATCAAGGAGCGACTGAAAACCGCAGAGGATGGCCTAAAAGCTTTTGACGGTGTGGATGTGAAAGACCTTCAGGGGAAGATTGACACACTGAAAGGCCAGCTCTCGGACAAAGATAAGGAGTGGCAAGCGAAGCTTGACAATATGGCCTTTGATGGCCGCGTCAAGGACGCGATCACAGCCGCAAAGGGGCGGAATGCAAAAGCCATTTCCGCTCTGCTCGACGTCGAAGCATTGAGATCGAGCAAAAATCAGGAAGCGGACATCAAAGCGGCGCTGGAAACCCTGAAGAAGGACAACAGCTACCTCTTTGAGACACAGACGCCCCCTCCGTATAGTAACGGAGCCGGGAAAAACCCGCCTGCTGGGGAACCAAATGACTTGCGAAGCGCGATGCAGGCGCGTTACGCAAATACGAAATGAAAGAAAGGGATTAAATTATGCCTATTACTCTCGCAGAAGCAAAGGTCGGCATGGCCGACAAGGTAGATCAGCAGATCATTGACGAATTCCGAAGATCGTCTCTCCTGCTCGACAGAATGACGTTTGACAATGCCATTTCTCCGGGCACCGGTGGTTCCACGCTGACCTATGGTTACATTCAGCTCAAGACCCCGTCCACTGCCGCCGTCCGTGCGATCAACACCGAGTACACCGCAGGTGAAGCGAAGCGCGAGGAAAAGACCGCGAAGGCCGTGATCATGGGCGGTTCGTTCCAGGTCGACCGTGTTCTTCAGAACACCTCCGGCGCTGTTGACGAAATGGCGTTCCAGGCACAGCAGAAGATCAAGGCGACGGCGAACTATTTCCACAACCTCGTCATCAATGGCACGTCCGCATCCAGCGGAACCGGCTTTGTGACCGGTACGTTTGACGGCCTCCGGAAGCTGCTGAATGGCACCAGCAATGAGTTTACCACCGACATTGACCTGTCGGATTCCTCGAAGCTGGACAGCAACAGCAACGCCTTTATTGACCAGCTTGACGCGCTTGTTCACGCCATCGACGGCGATGTCTCCATGCTGCTGATGAACGGCGACATGCTGCTCAAAGTCCGCGCGGCAGCACGTCGAGCAGGCTACTATGAGCGCACGAAGGATGATTTTGGCCGCGTGGTCGAAATGTTCGGCGGCACTCCGCTTGTCGACCTCGGCAAGTATTACAACGGCACCGCCTCCGTTGACGTTGTCGGTACGTCTGCGCCGACCGCGTCCGCAGCAGGGACGACCAGCATCTACGCTGTGTCCCTTGCGCTCGATGGATTCCACGGTATTTCCCCGACCGGAACCGGAATCATCAATTCGTATATGCCGGACATGAACGCTCCGGGCGCGGTGAAAACCGGCGAAGTGGAGCTTGTGGCCGGTGCTGTTCTGAAGAACACGCTGAAAGCGGCGTCTCTGAACGGCATTGTCATGAAGCCCAAGACTGGCGGCTGATAACGGAGGTGACGCCCATGCCGAACTACGCATTTTACCTGTCTGAATACATGGGCGACGTCGTTGACGAAGAATCGTTCCCCCGGCTGGCTGCTCGCGCTGACGAGCAGCTTTGCCGGTATGAACGGATCTACACCGTGACGGAGCCAGAAGAAGGGGCACGGGATATGGCAATCTGCGCGATGGTCGATGCGCTATCTGCAATCGAAACAATGCTGTCCGGAGACGGCAGCGCGGTTTCCTCTGCCAGTATTGGGAGTGTGTCTGTGAGCTATGGATCGCCTACGACTCTTGGCGTTGACCTGTCTGAAAAGGGGCAGGATCGGCAGCTATACAAGGCGGCGTCGCGGTATCTGGACATTTACCGAGGTGTGTCATGCTGAGAGTATCAAAGCGTAATCCGGTTGACTACCGCCTGTGCAGCCAGACCGTCACGGTCTATCACAAGCGTGGGGACGCAGTCACGCGGACTGTGTATGACAGGGCGTTTCTGGACTTCAAGAAAACTGAAAATGTGGACAAGACCGGCAGCAAAGAAACAAATTCTTTCCTGCTGGTCATTCCATGTTCGGAGCAGTGCGTGTTTCCGGAAGACAAGGTTCTGCTCGGCGTGGGCGAGGAAGTCACGAAATGGACGTCGCTGATTCCGACGAAGGTTCCCGGCCTTGTCGTGGTGAAATACGTCGACCCCAAATACTGGAACGGCCAAATGGTTCATGTGGAGGCAGGCGGATGAGCACACGGATAAAGGTCGAGATGCAGCCGATCCAACAGATTTTGAAAAATCATGGATTGGATAGCAATGGCCGGGTGCAGCTCTATGTGACCAACATGATCAGCCGCCGCATGACCCGCTATATGCCGTTTCAGTCCGGCGCGCTCGCTACGAAGCTAAAGTTCGTGAAATCTCCGACCGAGATCGAAGTCAATGCCCCTTATGCCCGGTATCAGTATTACGGGAAAGTGATGGTCAATTCCGTTACTGGAAAAGGCCCAGCTTACATCCCCAATGTTGGGTATCGGTACAAGAAAGGAACAGTTCTTCGTGTTACGGATCGGGATTTGGAGTACGACAAGACGAAGAACCCGGACGCTGGCCCATTTTGGGACAGGGCGCTTCTCGCCAAAGAGAAAAGCCAGATGATTCAGGAGGTGCAGAACTACATTGACGGCACTGGATAAAATGAAAAACTGGCTTGCCACGTTCCCACGATATGACGCCCTGACGGACTTTCAGATCGACTATACGGATAAGGTACCATCCAATGGCGGTATCTTCCCGAATGGCCTTGTGGAGGTCAGCAGGGCGTCTGACATTATGGGGAATGTGACGGTCACGAATCAATACAACTTCGGACTGTACTATGTGTTTGAAAAAGCACCGGGCGAAGAAGCATCCGCAAAGATCAACGCAGATTGGGTGTCCGCGCTCCAAGAGTGGGTACAAGAACAGTCTGTGATACGGAAAGCGCCGGTATTTGGCGACGTTCCGTGTAAGGAAAAAATCACCGCGCAGAACGGAATGCTCTACGCGGCAGACGAGGAAGGGACTGCAACCTATATGGTGCAGATCTCCGTGCAATTTATAAAAGAATATGAGGTGAAAAACGAATGGCAGACATGACTTTTCTGACTGATTCCGGCGCGACCATTGAGAGAAAAATGATGATCGCGTACCTGAACACCGGCGAAGCCAGCACTCCGGTATGGTCTGCGATTGGCAAGCGCGTCGAGGACAGCTCCGTTGAATACGACTGGCAGGATGAATCCAAGAATGACATTCTTGGCAACACCTATTCGACGATGAAAACGCCGATCATGACGCAGACTTTTGATCCGTGCGAATTGGACGCGGGCGACGCGGCGCAGCTCAAAATCTGGAACCTTGCGGTCAAGGAGCAGAACGCGGCGAAGCTGTGTAATCTCGATATGCTCATCGTGCATACCTACGCTGGCACGTCCGGCAATGTATTTGCGGAGCGTTATTCGAGTTGCATGGTAAAGCCGTCCGGTCTTGGCGGCAGCTCCACGATTGGCATGCCAATCGACGTTACCTACGGCGGTACGCGCACCACCGGCACGGCAACTGTTGCCGCTGGCGTGGTCACGTTCACAGCAGACACTTAATAAAGGGGGGCGCAATGCCCCCTATTTTACTTGGAGGAAACTATGGAAAACCTGAATTTTGACAATGGCTTAAAGACATACTGCGTAAATGGTGTTCGGGAAATCACGTTCAATCCGACCGACAGCGCGTTTGTTGAAAAGATCTTCGATGCTTTTGACGAACTCGACAAAAAGCAGGACGAATATAAGAAAGAAATCGCAAGCGCACAGGATGTCAGAAATGTATTCAGAATCGCAAGACAGCGGGATTCTGAAATGCGAGAAATCATCGACGGCATTTTTGGGGATGGTATCAGCAACGATTTATTCCACGAAATGAACGTTTATTCACTGGCTGGCGGTCTTCCGGTTTGGTGCAATTTCATGCTCTCTGTTATGGATGAGGTGAACACGTCGTTCGCACAGCAAGAGAAAGAAACCAATCCGCGCTTGCAGAAGTACATCGAGAAGTATAGAAAATGATTCTCGGTTTGCCGAAGAGCGTTGAAATTGACGGTGTTGATTATGCGGTTCGATACGACTACCGCGTTATCGTCGAAATTTGTATCGCGCTTGAAGATGTCGAACTGACGGAGCAGGAAAAGGCAATCGCCGCGCTGGCTATGTTCTATCCCGATGTAGAGCAGATCCCGGCAGAACGCTTACAAGAGGCCGTCGAACGGTGTATCTGGTTCATCAACTGCGGACAGCCGGAGGACAAGCAAAAAAGTCCCCGCCTTGTGGATTGGGAGCAGGATTTCCAGCACATTGTGTCCCCTGTCAACCGCGTCCTCGGTCAGGAAATCCGCTCCATTCCTTACGATGTGGAACGGAACACAGAAGGACTGCATTGGTGGACGTTTATCTCTGCTTATAACGAAATCGGCGGAGACTGCGTTTTCGCGCAGATCGTTAGAACACGAAATAAACTTGCGCGCGGGAAGAAACTGGATAAGCAGGATTCGGAATGGTACAAGCAAAATAGGAATTTGGTGGATTTCAGGAGAAAGTACACCGATGGAGAAAACGACGTTTTGAAGCAGTGGGGTGCAAAATAAAACCGCCTCGATTTCGAGGCGGTTAAATTTTACTGGACGCCCAACCGGAGCTTTAAGCCATCTTGAAGAACTTGTGAAAAGCTAAGTCCGGCTTTTTCGGCCATATCGTTAAGGTAGCTCGGAATGGTGACATTTTTTCGAACGGAACGCATATCATTCGCTTTGCGATATGCGTCAAAATCCACCACGGCAAAGGCGGAAACTTCACCGGGGGCACACGTGGGAACAGCGCCGGATGCGTCTGGAATTGATTTCCCAATGTCCTGCATGGTGATTCCCCAAAGACCGATTGCATCCTCGGCCATTGAGATAGCGTCTGCAATGGTTTCTCCTTCTGTGTTGATGTCGAGGTCAGGAACAGAAACCACATACCCGCGTTCTGCGGGTGTCAAGATGATCGGGTAGGCTTGTTTCATTAAATTACCTCCTAGAGATTTCTGCGCTTGATAATCGCGCGTGCAAGCTGTTCGTTGATTTCTTTATGACGGGGGACGGGTTCAATGTCGATGCCGTTTGTCATGATGGTATGATTTGCGCCTTGCCGCAGTACCCACCAGCCTTTTGTATAAAAACGCTTCAGTAAATCGCTCTGTTTCATTTCACATCCCCCTTACGTCTATTATTATACGCATAAAATGCGCATAAGTCAAGAACTATTTCAGCAAAGAAGGTGAGAATTTGGCTGACGGAACAATCACGTTTGTTACTGATCTGGATAACAAGCAGTTAGAGCGGGCAATAGCGAAAACGAAGAAAGAGATCGCAGACTTAACGCTAAAAATCTTTGATACAAAGACAAAGAAAAGTCTTCTGCTTGAACAAGTCGAAAAATTAAATTCAGAGCTGGACAGTGCAAGAATTAAGCAGGATGAGCTAAACAGTCGAAAGCTCGCACCTGTTTCAGATAGCCAACGTGAAGAACTGATTGCACAAGCTGAACTCATTGAGAAAATCACGAACAACATTGAGGATACGCAAAATGCCATTGAACAGTGCGACAGAAAGATTAAAACCTTTGAGACCAATATTGCAGTTGCTGAAAAGCGCGGTGGTGCGCTCGAACAGGCTCTTGCAAAGGTCAATACAGAGACGAACGATGCGACAGACGGCGCGGAGAATGTAGCGCAATCAACTGAACAGGCGTCAGCCAGCGCGGAAGAAGCTGCGAAGAGCACCGAAAACATGGGTGAATCTATGGAAGGTGCTGAAAAATCTGCGTCCAGCTTCAGCTCCGCTATGACGATTGTGAAATTAACGGCAAAAGCCATTGTGACAACCATCAAAGCTGTTGTTTCTACAACCTACAAAGTCGTTTCATCGATTGTAAAAGGCTTTTCGACGGCGACAAAGGCAATTGTGAAAACTATCGGTCGCCTAAATGTATTCAAGAAAATCTCTGAGAAGATCGGCCCCATTTTTTCTCGGATCGGGAACCTGATTCAAAGAGCGTTTGTTTTCTCCACGATCACAAGCGGACTGAGGTATCTGAAGAATACGCTTGCCACATATCTGAAAGCGAACACAGAGTTCATGCAGGCGCTCGGAAACGTGAAGGGTGCGCTTCTGACCGCGTTTCAGCCAATTTATAGCGCAGTCGTTCCAGCGTTGACAACGCTGTTGAATATTCTGACGAAAATTATTTCTGCAATCGCATCCTTCACGGCGTCGCTTTTTAGCTCTACGGCAAAAGCGGCGCAGAGCAACGCCAAATCGTTATACGATCAGGCAAAGGCCACGGAGGCGGCGGGAAGCGCCGCAGATAAGGCCAAAAAGCAGCTTGCGGCATTTGACGAGATCAACCAGCTTACAGACAACAAGGAATCTGGCGGCGGCTCCGCTGATACTTCGGCTCCGGCGTTTGACCTCGATATGGAGGAAAAGCAATATAAGACGTGGGGCGAGGCTTTTGATGCGTTTTTGGATAAAGTCCTTAACAGTCTTCCCAAACTGGACGCAGCATTGCAAGTCGCAGCCGAAAAGATCAATGAGTTTTCCGCAAAACTGCTTGAAATGTTCACATTCCCCGGCGTTGCGGAAAAGGTCGCGATGATTGGGACAGAGCTTGCAAATAGCCTGAATCGGTTCGTAAACAATGTTAATTGGAATCAGCTCGGGCAAGCAATCGGCGCTGGGATTAACCTTGCGTTGACGTTTGCGGTGTCTTTCCTTTATACGTTCGACTGGCAGAATTTCGGCTCAAAGATCGCAGAGTTCTTAAACGGCGCTATATCGCAAATCGACTGGTCGCAGATGGGGCAGCTTTTGTGGTCTGGATTCAAGATTGCAATAGAAACGCTCGCGGGGCTGATTCTCGGGATGGATATGTCTCTCGTTGGAAATGCGATTACGGAATTTGCAACGGGATTCTTTAATTCCGCGGCGGAAACGCTCGAGAATATTGACTGGCAGGGCATCGGAAATCAGCTTAAAACACTGATCGTCAATATTGATTGGGCGAGTATTGCTGATGCTGCGTTTAGGGCGCTCGGTGCTGCGTTTGGCGCTGCTGCTGGTTTCTTGTGGGGCCTGATCAAAGACGCTTGGGATAATGTTGTTCAGTGGTGGCATGACAACGCTTTTGAAGATGGGAAATTCACGCTACAAGGGCTGTTGGACGGTATTGTCGAAGTCGTAAACAACATCGGTACATGGATCAAAGAACACATCTTCCAACCGTTCATCGATGGATTCAAAAAGGCGTTTGGCATCAATTCCCCGTCTAAGGTGATGAAGGAGCAGGGCGGATATATTATGTCTGGATTGCTTAACGGCATCACAGAAGGATGGACGAAGCTGAAAGAATGGTTCAACAGCACCATTAAGCCGAAGCTGACATTGCAGTATTGGAAAGACCAATTCAAAAATATTGCGGAAGGATTCTCCACGAAAATCAAGGACGGTATCAACGTCGGTATTGATTTGTTTAATAAATTCATTGACTGGATCAACAGCAAAATGACGCTCAGTTGGGGCAGTTTCAGCCTGTTTGGAAAAGAAATTATTCCGGCTGGCAGCTTGACGCTTCTAACTCTCCCACATATCCCGCGCTTGGCACAAGGCGCGGTCATCCCGCCGAACCGGGAATTTATGGCCGTTTTGGGCGACCAGACGAGTGGGAACAACATTGAGGCACCGGAAAACCTGATCCGTCAGATCGTCAGGGAGGAAACGCAGACGAGCGCCAGCAATGACATTCTCCGTGAAATCCTCTCGGCGATTCGTGAGGGCAAGGTTATGATGGTCGATAGTGTCCAGTTCGCGAAGGTCACGCAGAGAAGCCTTTCCAATGCGTCCAGAGCGTCCGGGGCACCGCTGACAGTGAGGTGACGCATGGTAGCAGTATTCAAAATTGACGGGAAGGACTTTACCGACATCCTCCCGGAAGGGGCTTTGAAATGGTCGAGAAACGACCTAGACAGCGACCAGACCGGGCGAACGCTCGACGGCATTATGCACCGGACGCGAATCGCAATCAAAGCAAAGCTATCAATCACAACAAAACAGCTGACGACGCAAAAGCTCATGGAACTGAACGCGGCACTGAAGCCGGCGTTTATTTCCGTCACATACCTTGACCCCATCGACGGGATCGTGACGAAGAAATTTTACGGCTCGTCCGTGGAGAGCACAACGCAGATCGTTATGGGCGGAGAAACGTACTGGACGGGTACGACCTTCAATCTCATTGAACAGTAGGTGATGTAATGCAGACAGTTCCGGCAAAATGGAATGACATACTTGCGGGAGACTATCAGGTTGACTTCAAGGCGGTCATAAACGGAAAAACCTATACATACGGCGAGATCAAATCTGCGCGGATCACCAAATCCATGATGGACAAGCTGACAATCGGACAGGCCACTTCGGCCATGCTGGATATGGTATTCGAGCCGGATGGGACAATTCCCACGGCAGCGGAGATCAAGTGCTATATCCGGCTGGCGAATTACGACCCAACGATCATCATTACGGACGAGTTCTCTAACATCATTCAAACGGATGACGGCTATGTCCTTGCGGAGAGCTATTCCCAATATTCAGACTGGCTCCCGTTCGGGACGTTCTACATCGACACGCGCTCTACGGATGCTTCCGGCTGGATGACTATTACGGCCTACGACCGGATGCTCGCAGCGGAGAGGGATTTCCCTTCATCCGCTGGCTCCATGACGATGAGCGCAGCTGTGACCCACATTGCAAATCAGCTGGGAATCACAGTGGACAGTCGAAATTCAATTGCACCGTATAGCATCGATAGCCCAGTCGGTGTCTACACGATGCGTGAAGTGCTTTGCGGCATTGCGGCGGCGTCCGGTGGGAACTTCATTATCACGGAGAACAATAAACTCCGGCTGATTTCTCTTGGATCTCCGTCCACTACAGATGATGTCCCGGTGATGTCCTGCGACGTCCTCGGCGATGCAGTCACCATCAGGAAAGTCACGCTTTATCCGGATTCCGATACGCAGTATTCCTCAGGCTCTTCCGGGTATGAGATCCAGGCGGATTGCATCTACGCAACTCAAACGATATGTGATTATGTCAAGAATCGTTTGAACGGCGTCACATACCTTCCTTACAGCGCTGGGACGGCGTTCTTCAACCCTGCGTTAGAATTGGGGGACAGCATCAAACCGAACGGAAAAGCCTCTGTGCTGGCCTCTGCGGCCTTTACAGTGGGTGCTTCCATGAGCGCGGATATCGATGCGCCGATTGATACGGAGATCAACCATGAATATCCGTATCAGACGAGGACGAGAGAGGAACGTCGGACGGCACAGTCCTTTTCTGAAATCAAGAAGACCACGGAACAGATTGCTCTTTCTGTCCAGGGCAAGGTAGACAGCACACAGGTTCAGTCAGCAATCGATTTGAACCTCAACTCCCTGTCACTGAGCTATTCTGCTGGTACGAACGGCGCATCCATTACGCTCTCAAAAAACGGCGTAAGCATCACAGGGGATGTCAAGATCGGCTCTATCGATGCGAGTCAGATTCAGGTTACCAACCTGAACGCCTCGAACATTACAACCGGCTATCTGTACGGCATGGATATCGTCGGCTGTACCCTGAGAGCAACCGCCGGAGGTTATGACTACGCGCAGGTTTCCAGCGATGGAATGAGAATCTATACCGGAAGTGGGCTGAAAGCGGTACTCGGCATAAACAGCTCCTACCCTGCTCTGATTCTCGGCGATACGTCATCCGCTTATGTGGAAAAGCTCTATCGAGGCAACGGACATGAAATGTGGATTGGGGACGGCGGCATGGGAACCGGCCTTTTAATCAACTTTACGAATGGAACAGTAAAGGTGGTTAAAAATGGCGCACAAACAAACTTGTGAGGTACATATGGAAAGCATGAAAGAATCTATCAATCTGATTCGTACAGCATTGAACCGGGTGCATGTTTCCGGACGTGAAGATTGCTATGCCATCGTAGCGATCAACAACGAACTGGACAGGATAGAAAAGGCTGTGGAGAGAGCAACGGAGGGCGAAAATGGCTGATACATACAAGAAAATATCGGACTTTTCGACAGCCACGGCGTTCGGTGACACTGACCTGATTCTTGTTTCGCAGAACGGCACGACCAGGCTTGTGACCGGTGCGATGCTCAAAACCTTTGCAAAGAACGCGGGTATCGAGGCGGCGAAGATCAACGGCGCGACGGTGAACACGTCCGGCCATCTGATTCTGACCACAACGGACGGTTCCACAATCGACGCCGGACAGGTCAACGGCGATGACGGCGTTTCCGTCACTGGCGCGAGTATCGATTCCCGCTATCACCTGATTCTGACCCTTTCGAACGGGCAAACGATTGACGCAGGCTATTGTCGCGGCGCAAGCGGCGCAGGAACCGGCGATATGCAGGAGACCGAATACGACCCATCCGGAAAAGTAAAGGCCGCAGGCGGAATCCCTGACTACGTCAAGGCCACCTATACGGCGGTGACGCTCTTATCTTCCGGATGGAGCAATAAGACCTATTCCCTCGAATCGGTCTATCCGAATGCCAGTTACAACATTGTTGTAAGCGTAGCGCCGAATGCGACAGTCGCTCAGTACGACGCGTTTTCCAAGGCAAAGATCTGCGGGAGCGCAACCAGCAATATATTGACGGCGCTCGGGACTGTTCCGACGGTCAATATTCCAGTCATTGTAAAGGCGGTGAGAAAATGAGTGTAGAAGTCATGGGCGGCGGCGGAAGCGCCAACCTTCAGAGCAAATCCATTCTTCCGCCTTCTCTTCCGTACACGGCCAATCCGGACAGTGGATATGACGGCTTTTCCGCCCTGACAGTGCAGAAACCGAGCGCGCTGATTGCCTCAAATATCAAGAGCGGAGTAAGTATTTTTGGTGTCAGCGGCACATATGAAGGTGATTCTGCCACTTCCGCTAAGCAAATCGTAGAGTCGTCCCCAAGTTCTTTTTCACAAACCAGCCTTACCGTACCTGTTCCATCATCCGCGAAAAAAATTAACGGGATTTCTTTTTACTTTTCGGATTCACAGGGGGGCTATGCAAGCCCCGAAACTACGGTTGCTATGGCCTGTGCTGTACTTGTCCTTGAAGCACCAGTTTCAGTTGGCCAAACCGTTACTGTTCCGACAGCGTATGAGGTATACGGTGGACATAGTTCAAACACTGGGTATGCACTGTCTATAGTTGAAAATAGCATTACGGTTGCTTTTGCAGAAGGATCTATCGTTGTAAATGTTGTCAAAGGCGCAAATTTTGGGCGAGGCTATTACACATTCGCTCTCGGTCTTGGATGACAGGAGAAGGGAGAAATAATGAGCCTAAAAATCATGCAGGGCGACCAGTACGCCATTGTATTTACTGGGACGCAGGACGGCGCGCCGCTCGACCTATCAAAAATCGAGATGATCGAGTTCATCGTCGGCAAGCTGCGCAAAATCTACCCCGGCGAGGTCGCGACGGACACAGACGGAAACTTCCTGTTCCCTCTGACACAGGAGGAAACCTTTCAGTTCAAATCCGCTTCTCAGGCAGTCCAGATTCGCGTCAAATTCACCGGCTCCGCGCCGGTGGTCATCGGCACCAGCATTGAGGGCATCCGCGTGAGCGATTCCATCAGTAAGGTGGTGCTGTGATGATCCGCTTTGACATCGGCGGGAAGCCGAATATCCAATTCAGCCTGCCGCCCTTGCGGGTGTCACCCGGCGGCAGTGGCGGCGGCAACGTCTCATCTGCGCAGATCAACACCATTGTAGTCCTCGACCGGTCGGAATATGACGCGCTGGCCGTCAAGGACGCAAAGACACTGTATCTGATTCGGGGGTGACAGAATGATCACAGTAGGGGGCGAACAGCTCAAGGAGTTGTTTGTCGGTGAGATGGGCATCAAGAATGCCTGCATCGGCGAAGAACCCATCTATACCCGCCCGGGCGGATATTTATACATCGAACTGAGCGAAAAGAAAGGGGCATAACCTATGGCAAGTTTTTTTAATCTAATTCTTGATACGCTTGCACCGTCTGGGCTGGTACTGAAGCTCAACAGCGGCGCGACGTATGCAACCAGCAACACCGTCACCGCAACGATCACGCTGACGGATGAAACCAAGACCGGCTACCAGATGAAGCTCTGGGGCATCAAGGCGGCTGCAACGGAAGCGGACGCATCGTGGGAAACCTTCGCGGCCAGCAAGTCTATCGTCCTGACGGAAGGCGATGGCCTGAAAACCGTGCATATCAAGGTGCGGGACGACGTCGGCAACGAAACGGCTGCAGTCACAGCGTCTATCACGGTCAACACGGCAGTTCCGGTGGTCACGATCACTGGCCCAGACAAGACCAAAATCTCCAAAGTCTCCGGCTTCGACACCTGCGCGTTCTCCTTCGTGTCCGATGTGGACTTCGAGGAATACACTGTGCGTGTCGTGCCGAGCACCAGCAGCCTACACGACGCCGGTACGCAGATTCCCACCACTGGCGGTT
>ERZ1034897.519-NODE-519-length-18921-cov-36.006520_pt1 | contig 18921 bp, 27 predicted proteins | sample MGYA00520629_ERZ1034897 | MGnify/ENA primary metagenome ERZ1034897 (study PRJEB33766, sample SAMN09781789) | gut metagenome | biome: gut microbiome | host: Homo sapiens | place: Madagascar | study: EMG produced TPA metagenomics assembly of the PRJNA485056 data... | reverse complement strand
AATAAATAATAAAAAGTGTCATCATCTCGCTACCTCGTTCATATATTATAATGTAAAGAGGATTTGATAGGTTGCCTCAAGAATTAACCTACTACTATTGGAACGAATAATCTCACATGAGGTCTTAGCCTTTCACCTCAAGAATTGCAAAGGCACTTACTACCTTATTCATTAAAAATATAGTTTTAAGAGGTGATAATTGGTGCTGAGTATAGGATATAAATTAAGAATGACAAACGGGGATACATTTTATATAAAAGCTGATGGAGATATCGATGCTGTTGCAATGTGGGTTACTAAAAACTCGAATGGTCATGGGTTTACAGTTGATGATAACGGTACTTATATAAGAATTAGAGATATTGTTAGTATAGAACAGTGTGTCAAACAAAAAGTCCCAGAAAATTGTTCAACGTGCATTCATTGGGAAGATGATGAGGACAGTAACGACTTTAGTTGGTGTTGGGAAAAAGAACATCCCACTTTTGGGATAGAAGAGTGTGATTGTTACAAACAAAGATTTTTCTTAAAATATTTGAATAATAAAAAGTAAATTAAAATTGATGATTTAAAGGAGAGATTCACCGTGAAAGACCAACTTGAAACTTATTTTACTGAACACGAACGCTCCAATATCGGCTTAGTCATTAAAACTCGTTTTGGATACGTTGACCATAGTTATTTAGATGACCTATGGGACTTAGGATACTACGCAACATGGATGGCACGTAACACTTATGACGATGAAAAGGGTAGAAAGTATTCGACCTACCAATATCAGTTAGTATTTAATGAGATTTATAAATTTGTTAATGCCATGTACGCCCAAAAGCGTAACATGAAACAGAGTATTCATATCGAAGATATGCTAACTGCCTTACCTCAAGACAGTAAACTAAACAAAGACGATAATCAATGGGTAAGACAAGACGTAGATTTTGACTATAATTTGTGGATTGAGAAAATGCGTTCATGTTTGGATAGTCGCAACTTATACATCTTCAATCAATTAATGTTAGGTTATGACCAACGTGACATAGGCAACGCACTAGGATGTTCTCACCAGGCTATTTCTCAACGAGTAGCTAAAATTAAAAAGATTTTAACAGAAAAAGGTCTTATTTAATGAAATGAAACATATATTATATTGAAAGGCGGTGATGGTCATGGGATTACTTGGAAATACTGAGTATATTAAAACTAAATCAGGTGATTATATTGAAATACGTCGAGGGATGTTCCATACTCATGTGACGCTGTCTGATGGTAGTGAACTAGAGATGGATACTGATTTTGATGAATTAGTTAAAATTTTAGAATTAGGGGGATTATTATGAATAAATTACACATTATGATTTCAAAAGATTTAGAGGATGCCATGTTAGTTTATATAGGTGAAAACGTTGTTCGCTTTACGATTGACGGAAAAGAAATTGAATTAGACCATTGGAAAGTCCAGTCTTTGATTCAAATCTTAGTTGATTTTGATAAAGGAGTGAAATAAGATGAGCTTTTGGGATAATTGGTTATTCTATCTATTCTTAATATGGCTCACCTGGAAGGCGTGGTGGTGATAATGAAAAATATGCATGATAGACCACTAATTACTTATAAAGAACACTTCTTTCGAAAAGGTGATAAGGTTCGAGTGATGTGGAATAAAGAATTAAAGTCACTAGGTTATGATCCGTATTTCAATGAATATGGCGATCTGATGGATGGTTATTTAAAAAACATGATTATGATAGCGGATGAATCAGGATATGTAGGTACGTGCTTTACCATCATCAACGAGCCAGGTTATTCCTACGATTGTCTATTAAAGTTTGGTGATTACGTGACTTATTGTGATATAAGATACTTATGTTTATGGGATGGTGAATGAGATGACTTGGGAAGAATGTCAAAAGCAATATAATCCACTCTGTTGGAAAATGGTCAACAAATACAAAAATTTAAAACTAGAAAATGATGAACGTTATAATCTGGCATTGTTTGGCTTATGGAAAGCCTACAACAGTTTTGACGAGGAAAGAGGAGCTTCTTTTCTAACTCATGCAACAAACGTTATTTATCAGGTCTTTAACTTAGAATATCGGGACTCAAACGCCAAAAAGCGACAACACGAGATCCATCTAGACATTAACCACACGGATGACGAGGGCAATGTGTTTGCTGAGGTATTAGAGGATAAAAACGAGTTTGGGTATGCACATCGTCAACGCATTTTTGAGTTTATGTGTGAGTTTGAACAAATCGCAGATAAAGACGGATTAATGTTTATTGATAAGGTTAATGGAATGAAAGTTGATGACATTTTGATTAAATACAAATATTCCAAACGGAGTGCTTATACTCACATTAGTAGAGGTCGTGACAAGTTCATCAAATATTTAGAGGAAAGGGATGTGTTATTATGAATGTCACGGTTAAAGTTATTAAGCGTAAAGCCTTAAAGAGAGGGATCCAAGAGTGCTATGACCATTACACGGTAGCAACTGAACTCTATAACCAGGTTTTATACGACCATCAATTTGAGAGAATAGAAATGGCACTATCTTACCACATGAGCCTGATGAATGATTTAAAAAAGACATTCAAACTCCTAGAGCCTATTGAAGAAAGCGTTGACCTATTAGGACTTGAAAACTGTCTATTCAAAACACGCTCCGAACGTCTAGTCCTTGATAATTACTATGCATTACAGGATTTAAAGGAATTATACAAAGAGGTGGAGCAACAGTATTACACGCTCAAAACTGTAACTCTTTTGGAGGATGACCATGATACGGATTAATGAGGGAAAAGCCATTGAAAAATATTTAACACATATGTTAAATAAATATTCCACCGACGAAGAGGACTTATTTGATAACTATTTATACTTTACCCACCTTTTAATAAAATCATACGAAAAATTATCACAAAAAGATAAAAAAGAATAAGATGTAAATGTGAACGTCATCTGAAACTGTCAGACGTTCATAATATCATATCTGAAGAGTACTTACCTAGTATATTGTTTAAGAATGAATATCTCTCCTTTAATGTTACTTATCATATTAAATCCCTCTTAGTTCCATTCACATTAATAGTCCCCATTTAGGGGACTTTTTATTTTGTATTATAGTAAAGGATAAACTAACTCAAAGAACGACGCCTTTACCTGTTGGTTTTCAAAGTATAACGCTCCAACTCCCCATGCGGTCTTGATTTTCTTAATTTGTTGGATTTGTTTCATTTCTTTGATATAAAGTTTATTGGGCTCATGTGTATTAGTCGTTAGCGTGTACGTTCTACCATAGCCATCATACTGTGAACTAATGTATATTTTTCCATTTCTCAGGTCAAACCATACCCCAAAATATTTATTTTCATATTGAAAGTTATATTTGAATTTAGCAGTTGGCGATTTAGGCTCAATAAAGTTCATGTTATCTCTTAACGACTTATTCTCTAATGAGAAATTTCCGTAGTTCGTTCCTTTAATGAGTTGACCGAATGGCGTTTCTAAACGCTTGTTAGCAAACGCTTCGTTCATGGTATATTCAATGGCAATCGTTTCGTTACTCCAAAACGTTGTCCCATGTGGGATGGTAATTTTAAAGTAGTCAAAATATGGATTAACCACACTCATGTTATTTCCAATGAGTAAGGCACGACAATCGGAACGGTTACGTACCACCGTGTCAAAGAACGCTAGAAAGGTTTCAACCTCTTGAGGCAAGTAACGGATATTTCCTTTTTCAATCATAAATTCATCAAAGATAATTTTATCCACATTAGGATAGGGAACTGATTTTTTATTAGCCGAAACAGATAAGGCAACAAAGTGCCCCGCTACGTTTCCGTCTATATAGGCTTTCTTTCCTTTAACCTCAAGGGAGTGAGAGTCAAAATAACCCTCACTTACAATGTCGTTAAAAAAGCTATCTAATTCTTTTAACTCTGTCTTATAGCGTCTAATCCATATGAACTCCTTACCTGTTTCAATAAATTTCTTAACGGCCCACTTTTTAGCTTGGAATGTTTTCCCGCATCCACGTTGACCGATCACAATATTCATGATTTTATTTCTTCCTAGCAGATTTCCTAATTCATAAAAGTCAGACATGAGATCACCCCCTGATAAATGACGCTAGATTTTGTGTAATGGCTTCAACAGGGATTTCACCACTAAATAAAGGTTTGATGGTTTCTCCTGATGTGTTTAGATGCATCGTTCCCTCAATCGGTTTAATTTGTTCCAATGTTTTTCCGTCTTGGTCAACAACAGATAGATCAACTGTTTTAACAGACTTTTCGGCTAATTGATATTGAATAATTAAGTTGCTTACAAGGTTTTTAATTTCTTCCAACGTTGCTCCTTTTTTAAATACAACAACATTGCCAGGATTATTGTAAATTCCACAATCAAGACCATCAGTAAAACCTTGTTGACTCGGAACTAAATTAGCCATTATTACTGACGATGAAGCCTTATTATTTAAATCGATAACAGCGGCATAATAACCGTTAAATAACGTCGAGCTATAACTGCATTTAGTAAAGTTTTCCGAATTACTCTCGCCAATGCGTTGCGTTAATTCTCTGGTTAACAAGTTAAGTTCATCACAAATATCCCCGTTTGAACGTAACGTCACCTCTTCGTTTACCGTTAAAATGTTTGTTTTAGTGCCATCTTCATTCGATGTTGTTAAAGCAGGCATTTTAACAGATTGCATACCGGTGAAGTAAGGAATATCCCGGTTTTCCATACCGTCTTGATATTCAAGGATAATAATATTGCTTATTTTTACGTTAAAATCACTACCAACTTGAAACCTTAATCCATTTGCATCTTGTTCCAATATGAAAGATAAAACGTTTTTACCTTTTGTGAACCCTTTGACGATGTGGTGCACAAAAGAATACCCATTTCTTGCCTGTATGGTTAATTCAGAATTATCACTTTCTAAATCAAAAGACACAAAATATTTCTTGCCACTTTGTAAAGCGTTCCCCTCAATAATTTTTCCTTGCCACGCGTTTTCGAATGTTAGTTCTGAGGTTGTTGATTGATTAACCAACGTCTGACCTTTTAAAATTGCACGTTTATAGGCATATGGCACAACGTTATCAAGCGTCGCATTTGTTACATCTGTCAGTGATGTATATGGAAAGATGCCCACTTTATTTTCATTACTATAATTTAACCACTCAGGTTGGTAATCACATAATTTGGGATACGCCCCCTCAACCTCTTTAACCCATTCATCTACACATTCTGACTGATAGTGGATAGAGGTCTTTGTATGACCTCTACTATCCACAATCTCTTTAATAATCTCGGCTTCAAATTTCATTCTCTATCCCCCATTTCATTTTTAAGATTTTCAATCTTTTCATTCATCACACTGATGGCTTCCGTGTTTTTATCAACAATTTGTCCTAACTCTGCAATCTTAGACGAGATTTCTCGTGTAAGTTGCATGAGATTATTTTCACGTTCCTTGCTATCGGCTAACACTTTATTTAACATTTGATAAAAACATAACCCAACCGCCACACAACAAACAATAGGAAAACCTAATGTAGGGATTAGCTCAACTAGCGCTTCCATGTCCTTTACCTCCTAACTTTAATTATTCTGTTACAACCTCAAACCCACAAGTATATTGACATGAGATTAGTTCAATGTAAAATGACTGCTTCGGAACGTTTACATCAGTTGTCACTTTAAGGTTATATCCATCACTCGTATTTTCCACTGAAACGGTATAACCTGTGCATGTTCCATCAATTTTAGTGATTTCGGTTTCCTCATCACCTTTTTTAACCATGTAAGTAGCATTTAAATAGCGTAATCCACTCCAATCTGCACAACAGACTAATTTAACCATATGATAGTTTGTTGCTTGACATAAAAATTTCCCAATAACCTTTCCACTAGTAGATAACTCATATTCAGGCGTGATAATACGCTTTAATGTTTCTTTTTTTCCAACAACCTCTTTTATCCCGTCAGTTGAGTCAACGTATGTTCGATTAATATCACTCACAAGGTTTGTGACCGTTGTATCTGACTCGGTATAATATAATTTCGTATTTCCACTTGTCCAAAACTTATTGTGTAAAATATCAATGTCACTTACGTTTCCTTGGCATTTCACTCCAAAATAATCCTGAGAGTAAGAGCCTTTGAGTGTGTTATTCAAGACACTGATACAAGTTGCGTCTTTAATGTGGAGCATAGTTGACCCCCCAGGAGCGTGAATGACGGATGAACCGTTCGCCACCGTAAAGACCACATTATTTCCTTTAATAACACTAGGATATAAGTAATCGGCATTTATCTGTTCTTGAGAAAAATAGATACCTAAAATTGGTTTTGATAGGTTAATCCATTTTTCAAGATTAACAACGAGTTCGTTATTTTCAACCCAGCATCCTTGGCGATTTTCACAATTAATACCAATTAGACTATACATATCGCAGAATAAAAATCCATCATCTTCAATATCACTTTTAAAAATAATTTTATTTCCTCTAATGACGTTGAATTGTGTTTGGCTAACGGTTGTGCTTTCTCCTTTTCGGTCAGCAATTGAGAATTTACAATTTTCAACGATATTGTTCTCACAAATACAATTGCGCACATCTGCCTTCATATCAATTCCAAAGTAATAACCGTAGATATAATTTCCTCGTATCATACATGAGGTCGAACCTTGGTCATTACAGATGGCTTGTCCTGAGTGATAAGTGTGATTACTTGAATCATTATATCCATAACCAAATAGCATATTATTTTCAATTTTAGCGTGTTCGCCACCGCCACCAAACACAACCACATCCCCGTCACGCGTTGCTCCATAATGAACGCTATTCATTAACTGAAACTCTTGACAACTATGAAACTGTACAAATCCATATGGAATAGCACTTGATTGAAATGGCTCGTTTTTATAGTAATCATGGTGGTTAAAACCTTTATCCACAATGATTTCACTTGAATTAAAACCAATGGCATGATATTTTACATTTTTACTCCAACAACTTTCTACTAATACCTGTTTACATTCTTTAAAGTAGAACGCAGAACCTGTATATAAAGGCGTATCAGGTTGTGATGATAATCGAACGCCAATTCCTTGAATTCGGACTCCTTTAATTTTAACATCCTCACATGAATGAAAACTAAAAATGTTTGGTAGTTCGTCTGCATTATAATTAAATGTGATTAATGCACCGTTATGTCCCTCGATTGTGAGGTGCGATTGGTTTGCTATCTTAATAGCGTATCCTCGGTTGTCAACGTCTTTACCTTTTAATGATACATGGTATGTCCCTCCACTAAGGACTAATGTTTTTACTCCGTCATCAAAGGCTTGTTGAAAAGCTTTTGTCCAATCCTCGTTTTCTACTAGGTGGCGATATTCTTCAATGCTTTTCTTATCTCCTATTCGGTGGTTAAGAATTTCGTAAACTTCATCTGCCAATAAAGAGCTAATGGTTCCATTATCCACTAATTCTGAAATAATAGACCGTAGTTGGTTGAGTAAGTTTTGGTCAATATGATTTATTTTATCGATTACCTCATTTAAGTGGTCAATAATTAACATGATAAGTTCTAAAGCGGTATGTCTTTCTAGGTCATTAGCGGTGATAACCCCTAAATTAATAGCTAGACATTCTATCTTTTGCATGGTATAACCCTCTTTCTTTTAATTTAATTTTATTTAATTTAGTACAATTTCATAAACAGATCACGACAATCTTCGATAATGAGTTGGTTTATATTAATAATAATATTCCGCCACTCTGTAATGGCATATGCGGGAGTTTGTATCCCTATATCCCCGTGACTTTCGTTAATCGTTGTTTCCTCTAAAATCGTTTGAGTGTTTGATGAATTTGATAGGGTTGAGTTTGAATGGCTTTCACTTTGGTTGCTCCCTGTTGTTTCATCCGTTGACTGGATGACACTTGTCAGATACCCATCCGTTAGTGTTGCAGAAGAAACGCCGTCTGCTAGGTTGGATGATTTTCCATTTGATGATGAATTAGAATTGGCGTTTAAGGTATCTGATGACTGATTGTTTTGTTTCGACTGTTGTTCGCCCTTTAGTGTTTGAGTTAAAGTGTGAGTGGTTTTATCCACTAAATCTTTTTGATTCATCATATCTTTACCCACACGTTTCCATTCCGTTTGATAGAGTTGTTCATAATAAGGCATAATGAGTTTCAGTTTTCCTAATAGTTTTTGGTTGAATAAATAAGGCGTTTCGAAACCTATTTCATTCGTTAAATAGTGGAGAATAAATGTTTCTTCAAATTCTTTTCTACAACGTTCATCCTCACAATAAAAAGGATAATCAGACGGAAAGACTTGTGTTAATGGATTATTCATCAGTTCGTAAATCGTCATGGTATAATTCGCCATCCTCGTTCACCTCACTTTCAAATTCGTCTTGGGTTTCTCTAACCGTCACTTGAAGACCAAACTTTTGATTCATCTGTTCACAAGCAAGTTGTCGTTGTTTAAATCCAATGTCGCTTGACATTTTAATGAACTGATTATTCGAGTTTGTTTCATCCTCTAATAAACGCTCTTTCTTTTCAAGTGTGTTATTAATCCCTAAGAACGTTAATAGTTCTCGTTCCATTTCTTGCTTTTGAATTTGTAGTTTATCCACGAGGTAGGGGGCAACGGTAGGAATGACCATAATATTTTCAGGTTGACCGTTTAGCATTTCCTTATCTACAAAGATAGCTGGTTCGCCTTGATAGATACGGTCATATAAAGTTTTCATTGAAAAGGCATTATTTTCGTCTGTTGCGAACATGTATGGTACACGTTGTTGACGTAGGTTTTGCATGATAATGTCGTCTATTTCCGCCATCCGTCTGGCATAGTAGAGAATGTTTTGTTGAGTTGGCAATCCTAAATCATTGTTCAGGATGCGGATACAATCATCTATCATAACCGTGCGATGTTCATTAAATCCCGATAAAGTTAATTTCGTTGGTTCCCCGTAGATATTAAGGTTCTCACGACTTGAAGAACGTAACACGGTCAAACCTAAATCAGGATGGTCAAATAACGCACATTCCCCATTATCATAGAGCATTTGTTCGATATAGCGTGATTCGATACCGTTGGGTAGGTTTTCCCATTTATAGCGATTAAGAGCCAACATCTGATAATGTTTAGCTAATCGAACGGTTTCTCTTTCAATGTTATCATTGATGACGGGTTTTCTCTTTCTTCCCACTTTTATTCACATCCTTTCTAATTAGCATAAAATGAAAGGTTATGCTCCTTTCAATTTATATTAATGAAAAAAGATAAAAAAGTGCAATAAAAGAGGTTTATTTTTGTTTATTCTTACATATACTATACTATAAAGAACGAAAGGAATGGTAAATATGAAAGATACTAGAAAATTAAGTGTGGTTTATTTTATGATTAGTTTGGTGATGTTACTCTTTGTTTGCTTTGGATGTAGTAATCCAACAACTATCGATTATGTTCATGAGGTGAACGGTTATGAGGTTTATTATCAGGAAGCCAATAACCCTGACGAGGTATTAGGGACAGCCCTTGAACTGATGAAACATTCCGATAACTTTGTTCTCCAATCTGATTATGGGATTATTGAAGTAGAAAACGGTGAAATCATTTACAATAATATAAAATAACATACAAAGCTGAACCGACCGCTTTTGAGGTTGATAAGGTTCGATCGAAAGCGTTGTAGGATGCAACGCATCCAAAACGTCTTTCGAGAACTTTACTTAACCGAAAGGGAGTTGAAGCTAGACTAAAAGACACCTTTACGGTGCCTTTTTATTATACCTCTACGTTGTCAAAGTCTAACTTTGTATACATTTCCGCATTTTCTAAGTGCCAAACGGTCACGCCATTATCAAAAATAGATTTCATTTGATTTAGATGATCTTTTGGACAGTTTTGAATTCTTAATCTGACGTCTTGTGTTTTGACATAGTTCCAATATTTTCTTCCTGTAATTGGTGGCGTCATCATCCGATTTTGGGCGTAACCGTATAAATGAAAATATGAGCCAATATTATTCATGTAATGTTCTAACGGTTGTTGATAGTAAGCGGTCATTCCTGTGACAAATGATAAGTCTAAAATACTGTCTGATCCACTTGACGATAAACTGTACCCGCTATTCATGGCGTTGATTTCTCCTTGATACGTGTCCCCGTAGTCAAATAGAGTTTGACCAACTCCCATGAGATTACCTGTAAATAAGTTTGTTAATCCATCAACGACCGTTTTCATGCGGTCATTTTTTAATTGATAGCGGTTTTGGTTCATGTAGTCGGTATACGAACTAGAGATGACGGGTAAGGAGTTTCCACCTGTTGTTGATCCAAAAAGCTTTCCTTGTGATAGACCTTTATATCCATCAATGTATAACGTGTATAACCCTAAATGGTTAAGGGACTGACGACAACAAATTTTAAAAGTCGTATTGTTGTCATTGATTAACAAAGGGTTCACGCCAAAGGGTTCGCTAAATCCATCATGACAAACAATTTGAGTGAATGGGGGTAGCCATAGCTTACCCTCGTTACGCCAATTATATGTCGCACCAATGGTTGTTCCACTCACGGGGTATTTACTAAATTCCCCAACATCTACTATTCCGTCTTCTCCAAACCCAATGACTCGGTTCATGGTATAACTGGCTTGTTGAGTTTTGTTTGCACATAAAGGAAAGGTTTCCTCGTCATAGTCAACCTCCACTTGAACGAGGTGCGAGTAATCTAAATATGGAAAGAAATAACAACTAATCACCTCAGAGGTCTGAGGGACAAACATATATTCCTGATTAGGGCGGCCATCCTCACCGTAAGTTACATTAAGTTTCATTAAGTTGTCACGTCCAATCGCATACATGGATAAATCCCCCGATAGTATCCCCTGTTTAGATAAACTCGGATTTCCATACCAATCATTAACTCCTGGCATTTTACATTCCTCCTTGTCCTCGTGTAATCGTCATTCCTACGGATAGCGTAGGACTCGCACACGGGTTAATTTTTGTTGATAAATCGCTATCTCTAATTTCCCAATGTAGGTGAGGACCTGATGAATTACCTGTTGTTCCAACATAACCAATACAATCGGTATGATTAACCGTTTGCCCCTCGCTAACTAGCGGGAGTTCATTTTGGTGCGCGAAATAGTGGTAAGTCCCCGTTTTAGCATGATATAAAATACATAAATTGCCATAACCCCCGGTATTCCAACCTGCTCGGTAAACGGTAAATCCATCTTCAGGGGGATAAATGGGTTGTAAGTTATTACCCGCGATATCAATCGCCCCGTGATACGTTCCATCAGGATAGTTTGGGTACGTTGAGGAAATTCGACCACCAACAGGGAATAACCACTTATTCCCTTTTCCATCTATGCAGTCATGAGCGGTAATCGTTCCTGTTCCCTGACACTCATTGGTAATTAAACTAGGAGCATGAGAATTAGAAGCCTCTAGTCTTCCAACCACACTCCCAGCTTGTCCATAAATCACAATCGTTCTTAACTCATAGCTTGATGACTTGAAAATATTAGCCTCAGCCTGTCGTCTTGCTCTTAACCCTGTTTCAAACTGAGTTCCTTCCATGATGTTTTGAGTGAGCCAGGCGTTGTAAGCACCGTCTTTATCACCACTTAATAAGTGGGTACGGATGGCACTACGTTCCCAACTTCCTAGTCCCGCGTTATAAACAAACGATAGAATGGCGTCAAACTCGTTAGCTCTAACGGTAATCCCATCACTTGCTAAACTATTTTTAAGAGGAACACCATAATTAGTCACTAAACTTTGCGCCATAATCTCAGAAGCGAGTTCGTCTGATACAGGCTCGTTAGCTTTTAACGTGGTATAGTTATCGCCATCGTAAGCGTCGGTACATCCATAACCAATGGTCATGACACCATCCCCTATGTTATAGGCGTATTGTGCTAACCCCTCATATCCTTTAATAAACAAAAAACCTTTAGGCGTTGGAATTCCCTCGTCAGGATTTCCACATTCCCCTCCTGGAGTTGTTCCACCTCCTCCACTACCGCCTGATGGTCGATTGCTTACCTTACCGAGCGGCGTGGTTGATGTGATGATATAAACCCCTTTATTATTAGGAACATTTTCCTCTTTAATAACGGTAGATTCATAGTTCCCCAATGGTTCGGATACAATCTCTTTGGATGGAATATTTGTAGACGCCCAACGTTTAACGTGACAACGCTCAACAAACGAGGGTAATAAAACAAGGTCTAAATGATATGTTTGCCAGACATCTAGTTCTAAATAAAGTTTAGTGGTTGCCGTTGTATTTTGTTCCATGTTAGTGATAAAGAAAAAGAAATATCGACCATCGCTCCCTTGGGCATATAAGTAGTCACATTTTCGCATATTAACATTAATCGTATAATTAAGGGTGATACTATCTGTAAAGTTATCGATTTTAGTGTTTGTCGGGAGAGATAAAATACATCTTTCATTCATATAACTAAGTTGTTTGGCTCGTGATGTGAAATGACCGACATTCTTATAATCAGATGAAAAAGTAGGGATTTGACATAAATAGACTGTTGTCAAGGCGTTCACCTCCATATATGTTGAAAGGTATGGAGCGGGGTCCCCAGTTGTTTTAATCCTCAACTACTGGGGTATGACCTCCAACCCTATACCTCGTTTAGATTTTATTTTATTTTATCCTTTAGCAGGGACACTATCAACTAAGTAAACGATTTGTCCAAAGTAACAAGTTGACATAATTCCTTGTTTATGGAAGAAATAGTTGGTATATAATCCCTCACCATTATCAAACGTACGTGATTCGATTAAGGTATCGTAAGCTTGGATAAAGTCTGAGTCCATTAAAATCCCACGACATTTACAAGTACGGTCATCACGAGTTTCAGATAAGGCACATGATAAAACAGTCCCATATTCTGACTGTTTAGTTGCTTTTGCAGATTCAATGCTAAATGTAGATGGTAATTCATCAACCACAATCACACGCACATTCACGTCTGCTTTGTCCATATGAAACGCATTCGCTAATACCTCAACGTCTAATTCCGCTTGTTCTTCAGGAGTTGTAATATAAATAAGTTGGTTACGTTCTGACCATTGTTTAACCCCTGCACTGTTAAACTTATCCGTAGGGAACGCCATTTTACCCGCCATTGTACGGATAGCTTTTGAGATAGCTTTTCCTTTTGCTTCATAAGTTGCATATTCACCTAAGACCATGACAGAGGCATTTTTACCGCCAGGTAAAACCGTGTTAGTTAAAGCTTTCTCTGAATTTTTACCTGTTGTGGATTCATATCCTAGATATTTAGCTTGGGCGTGAGCAGATAAGATGCGCTTCATGTCGTTAAATTCATCAAAATAAGCTTTTGAATAAACAGAAGATACCACTTGCTCCACTAAGCGTGATAACCCATTTTGGTCGTGGAAAGCAGTTCTTAATTGTTGGTCACTAATCGTTGTTTTGTATTTGTAAGCGAAGTTTCGTTCAATGTATAATAATTTGATGTCGGGTTTTTTCATTCCAACTAAGTCTTTAACTGCATCACCTGATCCATCCCAATGTTCCCAAAAACCTTTACTTTCTGCCATATTGACAAAAATTTGTTCTAATGAATAACCATAAGGCAACATCCCTTTATGTAAGGCTTTTAACGGATTGTCAAACACTTTTGAATAAAATAAGGTTCTAGCAATTTTATTTGTTAATGCAGTTAAAAATTCATTTTTCATCGTTGGGTATTGTGTAAATACATTTGAAACATTACCCCCAACTCCTAGTGCTTCAGGGACTCTCTCTTGATATTCGCTAGAAGCGTTCGCACGGATGGTATTTAAAATTTCTGCATTTGTTTTCACTGAATTCATCTCCAATCTTTTAATAGGTCGTCATACGATAGAGGTTCTACTGTTTCCTCGATAGGTTCTCTTTCTTCAACTTGAGCGTCTTCTTTCTCTACCGTTAAACGTGTAAAATATTTCATATTTAACTCTTTCAGGCGACTAATTTCACTCGCATTTGATTCAAGTTTACTCTCATAATCCTGTCTTTTAATTTCATAACTTTGAATTTGGTCTTCCAATTCTTTGTTCTTATCAGTAAGTTCAAGTATCTTTTCCATAGCGTCTTCTAAGTTCATCATTAATCACCTCATTTCAGTTAAATATTTGTATAAAAAGGTGACATTTAAGCCACCTTAAAGAGTAGATAGCCATTAAAGTGTCGACTTTGAGTAGTTTGTCAAACCAATGAATGTAGGTCGCACTCCCATGCGTTGACCTCCCACATTTCCCTCTAATCTATTACACAATATGACTACACTTACACAGTATGCATTTAATGAAAAATTGTGATGAAAATTTAAAATATTTTTCCTTGTTTTATTTGGTAGGTCGTTTCTCTTAAGACCACCCCACCTTTAATCCGTTTTGGCATGAGTTTCCCGTCAAACTCTGCTCCGTATTCAAAGTTTTCATAGGTGACAAGCGATTTACAGTTTTCGGGCATTCCTGCACATTTAACCTCAGGCTCTAATGACTTGATACACGTTTCGTCTAGTTCTGATGGATTCTCGACAACCTTACCACCTTTCAAATAAGGAGATTCTAAGTAGGTTTTAGCACGGACATATTTAGCTTTATGAAAGACCATTTCACATTTCCATTTCCCTAAATCAGAGTCGTGAATGTGAAAGAGTTCGTTTTCTTTTGGTGACTCTAATCCTGATAAGTGAATGCTATCGGTATCTGCATAATAGAAACGGTCATAGTTGCATTGTGCCGAGCGGATGGTTTTGTTTCTTGCCCATGCGGTGGTAAATGAGGCGATGGGTGTGTAGATAGATTCTCTTGACTCACCATTTTCACCGTAAAATGAAATAATTCCATTTTCATCTAAATAGGGATGTTTAACAGATGACTCAGGATTTGTTCCAAACTTTCCGTATAAGCTATTTAACATTCTTTTGGCTAGTGAGCGTAAACCTTTATTTCCTGACTTACCAGCTTCTATTTTGATGTGACTCCAATAGTCAATATAATCTTTAAAGATTCCAATTTTACTTTTAAATGCAATCCCATCAATCCATTTAACCACTTCAAAATGATATTGGTCTTGATATAATTTTAAGTCAACAGATGTGAGGTATAACTCCACAGGTTCTTCACCGCTCGATTTCAAATAGACCGTATCTCCAAAGCGAAAATTCCCTTTAATTTGGATGCAAGGTAAATGGTTTTCTTTTATTTTAAAGTTGCATAGGACATGACAAATAAATAAGTTATACTCGTCTTTTATCGTTTCCTCTAATTCCTCATATTTCCCTTGATAGTAATGTGGTTTTCCGTAGGGCAGAGGACACTCATACATGACGGACGGATATAAACTATTCACGTCAAAAACCAATCCATCACCAATCGTCATGGGTTGGTCGTGTTTATAATAAGTCCACCCACCTTTATAGGAGCGTCTACAAAACGTATCGTAGGATTCGTTATAATCGGTTGTAAATAAATCAAGACAAGGAAATAACCGTCTAAAACATTCATCTCTCATTTTAAGGTCACTAATTTTATGACCATTGTATTTTATCTTACGTAGATACAGAGGATTCCTACTTTTAAAATCGTCTAATGCATCTGCACTCGCAGTCAACTTATTTCGTTTCTCTTTGATAATGTCGTTCTGTAAGGCTAGTGCTGGGATTTGTAGGTCGGCTTTCAAATACGCTATTTCTTCGTCGGTTAGTTCTCCGTTACGCGGTCTATATTTCGTATAATCAATCGTTAATTTATTCAAGGGTAAACCGTAGGCTTTTGGAATATCTCGTAAAGGTAAGGGGATCTTTTTCAAACTATCCCTAAACTCTGTTATCCGTTTATTTGAGTCTTTACCTCTAACCTTTTCCTTTGATTCATATTCTTTTATAGTTCCGTCTTTCAATTTCTTTTTGTGTTTTTTAATTTTATATTTAGTTTCACCGTCATTCCATCTAACCCTAATCATGTACCATTGACCCTCCCCTGTGATAAGGGTTGAGTATGATTTCTCACGTTCTAAATCATCATCATAAACAAAACCGTGATTTTCGAGATAAGTTAAAATAAAATGACCATCAAATTTAAGATTATGAAAATAACATTCACACATTCTAAACTGAGAAAGGAAATCATATAGGGGTTCATCGCTGTTCCATATTTTCAAATAATTATCGTCATACGGGTTGTCTATACTACAAACTCCACTTGCCCAAACATAGGTTTCGTCGGTCGCATCTTTTCCCGTTAAGGTTTCAAAGTCTGCCATAAAACGAGGAAAGGTTGGAGTTTTTAAATTTTTCTTACTCATAATTTCACATCCCTACCGTAACGTTGTTTAAAACGTTTCGACCATTGTTTCTCAGTTTCTTCTCCTGTTTGAGCATAGTAACCTGAGTAAGATTTAAAGCGTTCTAAGTAGTCTAAATCGTCATCCTCTAAATAGACCTCACTAAGTGTATCATAAGCTTCTTCTATGGTGAACAATTGACCAAAAGTTGACAATGGCATTTCTTTAACATATCTGACCACATCATCTAAATCAGGTGAGTTATAACCAACATTAACTAAGGACTTAATCACACGGTCTTTTGCTTTTTGTATTTCTTCTAATTCACCCCCTCGAGTTGTAAATTTTTTCATTTTTTCGATTTCTTTGGCTAATTCTTTTTTGGTTGTTAGTTTAGATGGGGATGCAAGTAATTGATTTTTTGCGTTGAGATAGGGATGTACTAGATTTGTATTAATGCGTCTTCCTTGTTTTTCGGCTTCCTCAATTTCTAGACCTCCTAACGCTATCCATGCATCACGGTTTTTTGCAGATTTCAAACGTCTTGCTTTTGCCATGACATTCTTTCTTAATCGCTTGTATTCCGCTATCTGCTCCTTGGTTGGTTGTTTAGAAATATCTTTTATATCTTTTTCTAGTTTATTAGGGTTATCAGGACTAAAATTCATTTTACCACGTTTTTTAGTCATTAGCTTTCACCTCTCTTTCATATAAGACATAAACGATTTCTTCTAATGCAACCTGTTGCATTTCCTTGTCTAAATCATCAACGTTGTCAATCATAAATAATAATAAATCAGTTGATAAATGGCGTAAGACTTCTAAACGATTACTATTCATAACAATCACCTCATGATAAGATATGAAATAAAAAGGAGGTTGAGAACCTCCCTTTTGATTATTTACGGTAAGATTTTTTAGTTTGCTTTGGTTCTTCTTTAAATTCTTTTGGAATTTCAAAGTCAAAGATAACAACCTCTGTATAGGTTTTCCATTGTTTTTGTTTATCCTGGTATGACACTGATTTAAATGATGATTCTGTAATGTCAATTTTAAGTTTTTCTACATCCATCACGTGTGCTAAATCATCCAATTGTTTTTTAGCTTTTCCTACAATTCGAGCATTAATGAATGATGTTTCAAATTGTGTGTTTCCTTTTTCGTCTTCACCGCGTTTAGTAGAGAAATAGATTTGACCTTTTGCACATTTTTCAGATACTTCCTCTAATTTAAATACTCGACAAATTCCAACTAATTTCATTTATATCTCTCCTTTAAATTTAATTTAATTCACACTCTTTGCTTTACCTATTAACAATATATTCAAATGGTTGTTATTTATGAGTAAAAATTTTATCATATTGGTTAATTAATAAGGTATTGATTAATCGGATGGCAGTTGCATTAGATTGACGGACTTTCATGACATCTGACCATTCAAAGTCATCAATATGGTCAATCATAAATTGAGTATTATCTAGCATTTTATTAATCATTGAAATAATGTTGCATTCAAATGTAATACCAACAAACTCATATTTTAATAAATCCATTAAACAATCTGACAACTCTTGAAATGAATTATTTAAAACATACGTTTTATCCCACATACTTACTCCTCCTCAGATAACTTGTTTTCATAATATTGAAGATAGACAATCGCTTTTCTAATGTCATCAAGTTCTGATCCTTTATATTTAGCACGACAGATGTATTTGATGACGTTGCCTAAATAGAAATCCAACTCCCAGTCATCAATGACTTGAAAGGGTTCAATTTTGTTTTGGTGGTAATGGTCGGCTTTGTATCTATTTTTCATCGTCGATCACCCAGTTTCTATGAACATATGCTTTATGTTGGAAATAGCCTTTTCCTACCTCCTCAGGATAAGGGACAACCTCATAACCTCCTGAATCGTTTTTAATAACTAAATGTTTATCGTAAGCGAGTACCCAGGGTTCGCACGTTTTAGTGTTTATACATTGATAACCACAATAAGCCTCTTTACTAAATCTCAACATCATCTATCACCTCGCACCAATCGATATGAACGAAGATATTATATCCTTTTCCTGATGGAATTTTACCAACCATGAAATTGATCATGCGAACATCCTTCCCGTCACATTCATCTACCCATGAACGTGTGTCAATGTCGGTTAAATACATTTCAGCGTTTTCTTCACTGTCTGATAAAAATTTACTTGCTTTGAAAATGATTTTACTCATTAGCATTCTACCTCCTCACACCATGAACGTAAGACATTGTATTTAATTGGATAGTTGCAACCGTCTTTTAAAGCATAACACACTAACAACCCGTCTTCTTTATCAACAAATACAGTTCGACCGTCAATCACTTCAAATGCTTTAAAACAGTCTGGAATACCTCCTGGATAGCCTTGAATTCTAATGTCTTGAGTTAATAACTCATAACAGAATACTAGTTGTTTCATATGATCCTCTCCTTTGAATATGGTTGTAAGTGGCCTTACATTATAATATATGATCGAGGTAGCGAGATGATGACACTTT
>ERZ1034897.518-NODE-518-length-18928-cov-10.480528_pt1 | contig 18928 bp, 38 predicted proteins | sample MGYA00520629_ERZ1034897 | MGnify/ENA primary metagenome ERZ1034897 (study PRJEB33766, sample SAMN09781789) | gut metagenome | biome: gut microbiome | host: Homo sapiens | place: Madagascar | study: EMG produced TPA metagenomics assembly of the PRJNA485056 data... | reverse complement strand
CCTTTCTTTAATTTAAAAGAAGTTCAACTATTTTCACAAACCATTGAACCTGTATATTGCGTATAGAATCTTTCATATTAAAATAACATAGTTATCTTCACAGACCACTATGTTCCCAAACACTTTAAAACTATGTAATTGTGGGGAAATACAGATTTGCACTGTAGACCTTCTGATTATGAGTCAGATGCTCTAACTAGCTGAGCTATAACCCCATTTTACTAACTCTATTTTCACAAACAAAGTTAGTATATCATAGTAATATGAAACAAAAGTATGTCCAAGGTATGGGATTCGAACCCATGACCCCGAAATTAAAAGTTTCGTGCTCTACCAACTGAGCTAACCTTGGTAAATAATAGTATTATCTTCACAGACTATACTATTAAATACTAAAACTTATCTTTGCAGATGTGTTTTAGAATGTTAATAAAAAACTAGTTATATGGTTCTATTTTATTTAAAATTAACTAATAGCGTACTGTCTTTCTATATACTAAACAGGCAAACCTTGATGTGTAGTCTGTTTTCAAATAGGTATCGCACCTAAACTCCTCTATTAGTTAATTATGAGTGATAGATATGAGATTCGAACTCATATGAACATTACTGTTCAAGGGGGTTTCCTAACACTATAGTTTTCACTACCTTTAATAAGTTTGTGTGCTGGACTATTTCTTAACCGTATCTAATATATTATATAAAGAACACCATTTTCTAACAGCATTATCTGATACTCCGTATTTCTTACCCACTTGTACAAATGATTTAAGTTCTTTAAAATCATTTAAAAGTGTAAAAACATCTGGACGTTTACTACCATTAGCTTTATGTGCACATTCTTGTGAACAATACTTATTTTTACGTTGTTTTCCAATAAGTTCTTTTCCACAAAAAGCACAATATTTTGGTTCTTTAGTTTTTTTAGACTTAGGTTCTGCCTGTTTAGTCTCTGCACCTGGTTCAATAATAACATATTTATTTTCAGGCTCAAGATTACCATTATCTAATAAGGTTTCCTTGAATTTAGACTGCTCTACTTCAGAAATTTCTTTCTGAGCACTCCGATTAATATTTTTACCTCTATAATTATCTGTGTATGCATGACAATTTGGACATAAAAGTTGCAAATTTTCTAGTCTATTATCATTATGGTCTCCATTTATATGATGTAACTCTAATTTAATGGGCTGCTCTAGCCAAGTAGTATTTCCACAACATTCACATTTATACTCTTTTAAACCTGCACTTATCAGTCTTTTTGATAATCTATATGATTGATAAGGTGTATTTTCCTTTAAAATTTCATCTAATGATTTACTAGAACAAAGTAGCTTGTATCTTTTGCCTTTATTCCAAACTTTTCCAGTAAAATGAGAAGTATCTAAGTTGAGTTCCTTAATCTTGTTTTGTATTGTTGCATAATTACCACCTGCTACTTTTATACCCAGTTTTCTACAAACTTCGGCAATAGAAAGACTTGTGCTAACTGCATCAATAAATTGTTCGTTAGTATATGTACTCATGCATAATAATATACTAACTTGATAATTTTGTCAACCTAAATTGTGTTAAAAATACATAATTAAGATAAAAATATTCTGTAAAGCCCCTCGTGTCTACCAATTCCACCAATCTACCAACTGTTATCCTGTACTACTAACAATAAATTATTGTAGAGCATAAAAGAGTCAAACTTTTCCTTCTAGAGTCAAATTCTAGCGTGCAAATCGTTACACCAATGCTCTATTTTAAAAAGAGCTATTTTCACAAACTGCTCTTTTATAAGATTTCGCTAAATCTTTTTAATTATATATTTAATATGGCAAACTGTAAATAGTCTTTAACATATTTTAAGATATGCTTCATAAGCCTTTTTAAGCTTAACTACATCGGCACAGCGTCCTTCATAATAAAGCTCTATATACCTAGCATACACCTCACGGTCTAATTGTAGTGGTGTTTTAGGTAATGGCTTATTAAACAAATCTAAAAACTTACGTTTTGTAATAGATTTGTGTTTAGATGCATCACTACACTTCTTAGCTTCACTAATTAGGAATTGTAAGGCTTCTTTGTATATAGATTTATGCTTATCAAATTTAAAGCCTGTATCTAGTACTTCAATACCTGCAATTCCTGGATTAGCACGCATTACTGTAGGCAACCATCCATTATAAGGAATGCCTTTTAAAGCTTGTATTAACTCTATTGTGGTATATGTACTACCTTGCATTCTAAGATTATTAATCTTAGTACATGCTACTTGCAAATCAATTCTGCACATTTCTCACTAAACATTTCTAAACAATATGAATACAACTGAGCAAATGTAAATCCGCCCAAGTTATTTTTATTAACCCAAATAATAGCCTTTAACAGCTGACCCCACTGAAGTGCTGTAAATTCACTATACTTATCCTCTTTAACAAGTTCAAGAGCTTCTTGCATAGCTTCGTAAGCTGGCTTGTTAAAGGTATTAAATGTACCATCAGCACGTTCATATGTAACTTGTGATGAATTGTTCTTCAACAAGCGTTCAGCATTAACTTGCAAGTCATCCATGCAGTGCTTAATACGCTTGTTTAAAGCATAGGTAATAGTTTCTTTATAGGCTTTAAGAAGGTCATTCTCTGAGAGTTCAGGCAACTCTTTACCTGTTGGTTGAATAGTTCTTACTAATACAACTCCATCGTCTGTAAGCTTAATTTCTTCGTTCATAATTTTAAAGTTTTTTATAGGATTAATTAATCGTTTCTAATATAGCCTGCGCCAAGTGCTACTAATATTGTAATAAAGATACTCCAACCTGTTGAAATACCTATGATAGCGTGCAATATAATAAACACACTTACTAAGAATGCTAAAAAGAACATATTTCTGTTTTATATTTATAGTTAATGATTTTGCAATATGTATCACCAATACGTAATTCACAATTAGCAACTTTAACTATTCTATTAACAGTTCCAACACATTCAAATGTTACAGAACAATCTCTCTCATTTAAAAAGTCGGACAGTATATTAGTTTCTTGATTAGTTAACCAAAGAGGTGTTGTTACTGTAAACACCTCTTCTTTAGAAGTTACTAATTTATAATTCTTTACTTCCATATTATAGTTGTTTTACCCTCATAAAGAGGAATTTCTGTACTATCAAGTGGAATGAATCTACCAAAGACTTTAATATATGCTGTTTTCTTAAGAACTATTTCCTCTTTAACAAGCATTTCTTGTAGTCTTGAATGGTTTTTAGCGAGTTCATTAGTGTGAACACGCTTTGAGAGCGCATAGTTATCTGAACTACACACTCTCGAAGTGTTAAATCTATTTCTAGACATATTGTTTATATTTAGGATATTCTTTTACTGCTTTTTCGTAAAGTGATTGAACATTGGATTCAACAAGACCTTTATATTGATTAAGTATCATTGTGTATAAATCGTATGTTGGGTCTATGCCAAATCCATTTGCTCCATACTTATTACCTTTATGTTCTTCCCAGAAAGGTATTGAGTGTGTATTTAATCCCCAAATACCCCCTAGAAACACCTCATTAGGTGTTAATGACTCTATACTATTAGCACGTATCATTCCATAACGTTGTGGTGCTAAGTTGTAATTTTTAAACTCATTTGCCCAAGCTAGCTTATGCAATTCTACTAGCTTGATTAATGAATTACATTTACATATAGCATCTAGAATTTGTGCGCCATGTTTTAGTTGTTGTTTATAGATAAGAGCCTGCTTTTTAAGTTCGGCAAGCTCTTTCTTATGAAATAGTCTATTGAATAAGTTATTTGCTCTCATTGTTATTACTTTTTATAAGTTCCAATTATCCATATTGCTACACACATAGTAAAGAGAATTGCAGCTACTGCATTGTGCCAAATAAAAGCACTAGCAAGTGCAAGCAAAGAAAGACAAATAAGTGATACAATCCAAAGTATATTTTCTAATGTTTCCATATTGTTTAATCTTTATAATAGTTATAACCATCGAGTGTATAGATATCTGTAGTACCTCTATAATAAGAGTAATCTACAAGATATTCTACAGGCTTTTTAAAGCCCATATTTTTGAAGAAGTTCTCAATATCTGATTCAGATAATTCGCCTTCAAAAGTTACTGCACATTCTGCATTAGGAGCTATATAAAGCTTCTTGAATGTACTTGGGACAAGAGAAATTGCTTTGAGCAGCTTCTCATTAGTAATGTCTTTTAAATCTCTTATAAACATAGTTTTAATAGTTTAAAATGTTAATAATGAATCCTATGTGAGTTACAACCTCACTACAATGCTTTTATTTAATAGGACTAATTCCAATCTTCTTTTAGCATTGATAGCACAACTAAAATCGATATGATAAGACCTCAACATACTTGCTATCTTAGTATATTGTGCGGTCATAATTAATATTAATTAGAGGAAAGTGTTTACACAATACAAATTTGTTGTTTTTAGATAGGCTTGTACTATGATTCTATTTACCTATGTATAATAAAAGAGGAATTTACATTAAATTCCACACACTGCAAGTGCATCTTCAGGTGCATATCCACAAGATTCAATACACCATTGAACATCAGCTTCAAGATTATGTGCTTTTGCAATTTCTAATGCTTCTTTTTTCTTCATTTTATTCTATGATTAAGCGATTAATTTCCTTATAAGCAATAAGAGTTGAAAAGTCAATACTTTCAATCTCTACATAATCCTTATGGAATAATAGTCTATCACCTTCATTTATGGCATAATAACCATGATTGTGAACTCCAATAGTAAGAAAGCCATTACTATTCTTCATAGCTTTCTTTAGTTTGCGAATCTTCATATTTAGTAAGTTATAAAAAAGACTCTATATTCACATACCGAGCCTTTGTAATCTATGAGAAAATGTAACGATATTACTTTTTATATGTTCTAAGTACTGTATTATCATATCTAAAGCCATTTTCCAAGTACTCTATTACTTGCTGTGCTATAGCCTTGCCCTCTTTAGAGCAGAAAGAAGTGTTAACTTTGTACCATTCAAGAAAATCTGGTACATTAAGTTTCTCATACTCATTCATGCCTGCCCAACCTGATGCAATGGCATCTATTAATTCTTTATCTGTCATAATTTAAAGTGTTTTAATACGAAATTTATCTAGCTTCGGTATTACTAGTGTTTTCACAGACACAGAGCCATTATTAATACTATCCAGTGATTAATAGTTTCTCTCTGTGTTTCGTCCAGTCTCATCAGTGTGAATTTTAATGTCTCCTGGATGACAAATTTAATTTTAGCATCAAAGCAACTTTAAAATATAAACATAAGATAGCGTATAAGTCTACAAATCTTCGTACAAATAAAAATTCGGTGACTCATATAGCACATGCCTTGATTTAAAAATTGGTTATAATGGTGTAATAGTGGATATGGAGGAGTTGTGTTTAGTACCACTAAAACCCTCTTCAAGCACTTCACACACTATCCACAATCACTATAAACTCAACATTAGCACTATTACAGCTAATATTTGAGTTTTCACAAGCAATATAATCCACATTATATATACATATAGTAACTATACATACATATAATGCAGATTTATTTGACATCTTAAAAAGTCATTAAAAATAACTATCATATCTACTAAATAGGCACCATACGCATAATATGATTAAGCTTATCTAATAGAACAAAACATTCAATTTGTGAGCAAGCAAAGAAACCAGTAATATTAACACATTCTCCATGCTCACTTACAAATTTGCTACCTTGTAGCACACCTTTGAGGCATCTCACGTACAAATCAGTAATAATAATAAGATAGGTATAAGGATTTCTCCCTATACCTATCTTATTTAATTACATAATAGAACCTGTCATTTCCCACAACGGAATACGAATAAAGTAAGGTCTATTTGTACCACGTTCTACGCCCTGCCTGTAGATGTAACCATGAAATGTAAGGCTTTCAAGATTTTCTAATGAAATATTGCCCGCTACAATTTCACAATACAAGCGTATAGGCGTGTAATTTGGCTTATTTTTCATGTATTCAGCACACGCAACCAAATCCTGTGTATCGGATGTAGGATGTGCAGTGCGAACATCGGGGATGTCTGCAAATGACTTGCCTTTTACGCCTTTGTCTGCCGCGTAGAATGTATCATTAGGATTTGTTGAAAAACCCGTAACAACGGAACTACACAAACATTTTAATGAAATTGTGTCTTTTCCGTTTGTTAAAGCTGGAAATGTTTCAGTAACAATATTGTTAACAAGCACATCTTCCTGCTTTACAGACCAACCGTCACCCTTAGATACAACCGCTCCAATATTGAAGCCAGAACTACTACCATTGATAGAACGTGCACTCATAGCCCCTAATTTAGGGTTACGGCGTGTACGTTCGGCAGCATAAGCCACCAAAGCCTTGTTCACTGCGTCATCTACCTCACCAGAAAACTTAATCTGGTCTTTAGATGCTGCACTCTCGTTAGCTACGTTAGACTTGTTAGTCTTCTTGTTTGTTGTACTCATAATAATTTACTTTAAGTTAATTAATAATGTTATTTTTCAGTTCAATAATGGGGAGGGGTCTGTTGTGGTTGTGGACCGCCGATACATGCAGGCACTAAAATATGTACATACGAACCACCAACACATTAGAATTATATAGACCACCTTTATATCTCACTTTTATATATCGGGGGGGGGCATAATTTTCATTTTCCAAAATATCAGTAAAATTAACCTTATTTTCAAACTAATTTCCATTAAAGGTATGGGAGGGGCTATTTATATGTATATAATAGCATATCTACGATATGCATCTAACAATTAACATTTTTTAAGCTTGACGGTTTGAAAAATCAATATATAATTGTTTGTAACTAAAAACACAAATTTATGATTGAAAAACTTTTAGAATTAGACTCACTTGAAGAAAGCATAGATGCATTTTTCAAGGAGTATGATGTAAAAATGGAGGATGATAAAGTTATTATTACTCCGAAAAAGAAAGATGATGCAGAAGATAAAATAAATGCACTCTCTGATGATACATTTGTAGCTATCTGCGAATCTATTGGTAACTATAAGATTAAAGAAATGTCAGATAATAATAACTATCAAGAGTTTGTTGATGAAGCTATTAAATGGATTGAAAATAAAATTGATAAGCTTACTAAAGAACTTGATATGTTAGAAGCATAATATTTTATAGTGGCATTATTGCCACTTCATTGCCCTGTGTTGTAATTGGTTAGCAATGCGGTCTCTTAAAATTTCAAAGTAATGGAAAATAAAATTTATAAACTTACGGATAAAGAGTTTTCAAACTTAGTTAAGTCAAGTTTGAATATCTCAGAAGTTTTATTTAAGCTTGGATATACTACAGCAGGTAATAGTTGGGGTTATTCACAAGTAAAGCAAAGGATGCAAGATTTAAGTTTAACAGGAAAAGATTTTAGAGGAAAATCTGCAATAATAGATAGTAATAAGAAAAAAGAAGTAGATGCTTCTAAGTTGATGTGTGAAAATTCTAAACATACTAGGCATGTTCTTAGAAGTTATATATTAAGAAATAAACTGCTTCCATATACTTGTGCTATATGCGGTACTACAGAATGGCAAGGGAAAACATTATCTTTAGAATTAGACCATATAAATGGTATTAACAATGATAATAGACTAGAAAATCTAAGATTCCTATGTCCGAATTGTCATAGTCAAACGACTACTTATGGTGCTAAAAATAAGCAAAAAGTAGAATCTAAATATGAACTAACTAATGATTTAAAAGAATTAATTATTAGCTCTTATATAGAATTAAAAAACCAAAAAAAAGTTGCAGAGAAATATAATCTAAATCCTAAAGCAGTAAAACAAGTTTTATCAGAGGCAGGATTAACTAAGCAAAACCAAAAGTATGTTATTCAGTATAACTCAGAACATAATGAAATAAGAAGATTTGGGTGTATTGCCGAGTGTTGTCAATGGTTAATGGATAATAACTTAGTAACTACAAAATTAATGAAAACTTGCAGAGCCACATTAAATAGAAATGTAGGTATTCTTTGGAAGAACTATTACTTTGAAATATTGGATGCTTAAAGGATAATAAATAATCTTTAAGTAGAATCTCTTTTAATTGACTTGGAAGCATATATACTAAGTATAAAGTGACAAGGCGCAAGTTTAAATACAGCGTGAACGACTAAATAAAGAGACTGGTCTTAGGACTGGATGCGATAGTCTAATCCTCTACAGAGGTGTTAAAATGAAAACCGTCAGTCTCAGTTCAAACCTGAGCAGGGCGACTAACCTATCCCTTAGATGGAAAAAGCTAAGGCTCGTCACCCTCTTTAGGGAGGGTGGCTAATTTAATGTTTATGTATTATGATAATAGCAATTTATGAACTAAATGGTAAGAAGCTAAAAACAACTAATCTTACTAAAAAGTTAAAGAAACTAAAACAAGTGCCAACAATTTTATTTCAGCAAGAATTTGATGGAGGTATTAAAGAGGCAGAATCAATCTTAGATGAACAATTAAGAGAAGCAGAAGTTATAGACTATACAAATGATGTTATACTACATCACTTTAAAAACTATAAAACTGGTTATACTATAACTTCAATATATGATTATGTTAATGATGAAGATTATGAAAAGATTGATTGATAGATATTATTACACTAAAGTTAACAATAATCTTGATGATTGTCAAGATATTTTAGAGTTAGCTTTTCTATTAAAAAAAGAAAATTCACAAGGATTTTTAGCATGGGAGGACGCTTTAAATCGAATTTCTACAACTTGGTAAAAAATAAAGGCAGCCTAGCTAATTAGCTAAGTTGCCTTTTTTTGTTACTCATGTGTATTACTATAAAAATCATACATATTAGCAAAATATCCTCCAAGATCCTTTACTAAAGGATTCCTACTAATCATAGGCATTAATTCAATACCATTTATTACTTTATCTTTAGTTTTAGGCTGTGTATATATCTATATTGCATCTACTGCACCACCAAAATACTAATTCCCATTATTTATTAATTGTGTTGGTCTATAACTATTTATTTCTAAAGTATTAGTAAGTAAGGCAGGTGTCTATGCAGCAGTTCTTCTAACTAATCCTGTATTAGCTACTTTATCACCTAATTTAGATAATAGTTTAGAAGCCCATCTATTTTTAGCTATGAACTACCAAGGAACACCAACTAGCCCTACACCAGCAGAAGCAGTTTCTAATGATTTAAGCATTAGATTATAATTATGCAGCTCTTCATCTATTTTATCCTACTTAGCTTGTTCCTAGTTTTTAACAGCTGTATTTACATCTAAGTCTAGAGGTTTTGTATTAGTTACTAATCCTGCAATTCTTCTAATTTTAGAAGGGTCTTGCTATTTAACTTTAAACATACTAAAAAATGCTTCATCCTACTACCGTAGTTTTTTAGCTCTTTCAATATCGTCTTTAGTAGGCTCAGAGTATTTGGCAGGCTCACTTTTGCGTGTTGGTAGCCTCCTACCTCTCTATGCTTTAGGTACTAATTTTAGTTTCGCCATATACCTGTAACACTATCAATTCCTAATAACCCCATACAACATATTAAAACAGTATCAGTAACTTGTGGTGCTTCTATATTAGCAATAGCACATCCTATGTTAATACCCAAACATACTAACCATCCTAATACACCACAAACTCTCTTACTGCTAATACCTGTATGAGCTGTTATTAGTTTTGTTAAAAATTCTTTCATCTTTTATCATTTTTAGTAAATGGTCTTCTAATGGCAGTTATACCAACCTTACCTAAACCTCCTAGTAAATCTCCAATAGGCTAGCTTATAACATTACCATTAACATTGTGTACAACAAATGTTTTACTTTTATCATAAGGGTCTGTTCTAAGTATTCTTCCTGTATGTGTATTCATTCTATTATCGCCATTTACATAAGCCATTTTCTATTTTGGAGATTTATAATAATATAAATCAACTATATCACCTGTCTACAGGTCTTTATCCTCTATATTATGTTTTACATACTCGGCAGCTGCTCTATTATACAAGTCAGCGACAAATCGTCTATAGTGTCCAGCTTTAGGCAATTTATAGCCACTTACTATTGTACTATCGCCGTATATACCTTTTGTAGTCCAAGCATCACCTGCTGTTGGTCTATTTGCCATTACTTGACTTAACTAGTTTGCAACTTTTGCACATTGTTTATCTAGATTTTTAGTATGCCACACATGCTTATTATTTTCGTCCTAAACTAAACCATACATGCCTAATCTAGACCTACCGTTATCTAACAAGTCATTATATATAGTTCCTTTAGAATCTGAATAAGATGGAGGTTTAGTAAATATATTCCTTAATATAGGATTAGCCATTTTAAATAATGGTTTTGTAATTGCATATGTAGTATTAGTTGCAGTGTCTATTACTTTATCACTAATATCACCTGCTATATCTAGTAATTCATTACCATTAAAAGCAGAATGTCTAGAATCAAACAAAGGAGCTTCATCAATTACTTCTACTTCAGGTGTAGTGATAACTAATTCAGAAGCTCCTGCAACATTAGGATTTACATTATACTAAATACCATTTTTTATTATAGTAGGCATATTGTTATTTTATTGAAAATATAATTCATCTTATTTTGTATATTTTTCATTTAAATCTTCTAAACATTCTAAGAAATTATCAATAGTTATATCATTAGCTTCTATAAAAGACACGTCTTTCATTCTATCTAGAAGTCCTTTTCCAATAGTTATATACATAGTAATATAATAATTATCTAAATTAACTAGCCTACCATGCCACCTAGCATAGTAGCTGCCCAATCTAACCAATCCCATTGATTGCCATATTCTTTATCTTTAAATTCTAATCCACTTGCTACACCTAATACACATAATATAGTAAATACTAATCCTATAGGTATAGCATATAGAAAATGCTTTGGTCTGTCACTTTCTTTTAGCCACATAACTTATTTCGATTAAATGTTTGTCTAATTCTTTATCTCTTTGCTTTACAAATTCAAAGAAATTTTCCCATTCTTCTATCATTATAGAGTCTTTAGTTTTATATCAGTATAGTAGCCATTATGTAGTTTACGATGACAATTACTACATAGAATACAAGTTTTATGAAGTTCTGCCATTAACTATTCTTTAGTATATCTAAATTCATTGATACTTTTAAGTGAAAATAATTTATCTTCTGGATTTACATGATGAAATTCTAAACAACAATCTGCCTCTTCACCACATATTTGGCATCTATACTTATGTTTATACTTTTTTAATAATTCGTTAAAAGGTTTATGCTAAATTGTCATTATTATATAAACCTGCTACTAAAGGTAAACCATGTGCCTAATTATATTGGTTTACTATCTATTTATTTTTATTTCTACCTCTACTCATTTCTATATTATAAAAAGCAGGTCTAGGATTATACTTTTTATCTTTAAGTCCTTGTTTAAACTATTGATATGTAGTTATATCTCTTAAATTTTTATATCTACCAGTAGTTAATGAGTCTACAACATTAGTAGTCCAATCTTTTAAATTAGTGGCTCTTTTGCCGAATGAGTAGTACTTATTCTTTCTACCATCTTCTATTAAAGATAAATGTGAAGTATCAAAAGCAACTTGTGGGCTAATACCTGCATTTATCAATGACGTATATCTTTGTAATATCTAGCCTCCTTGCTACATTAATAATCCACCATCTTTATGGTGCCATTTTTTAGCATTAATTGCGAACTATGCTCTCTTCTTTTGAAGTTTAGTAGCTTTAGGATTGTTTAAAACACTGTGTGCATGTTCTTGTACTGACTCTCCAGCTGCTTTAGCTGCTTTAGTAAATTTACCTCTGTTTATCTTTTTAATTTTTATTTCCATCTATATAAATTAATTGTTTTGTGTACAATCTACTATCTGCATTTATCTATTATGAGTTTAAGATTTGATGACACCTATTAATATATATATTATACGAAAGAATGAAATAATTGTACAAGATGATATATTTTAAAATGTTTAATGCTTAATGATTATGCTAGAAATTGACAAGAAAAACGGCTCAGTAGCTTTTAATGACCAAAATCATATTTACTGGAATACAGAAGATGCTTCCATCAAATATGTGTCCGTAACTACAATGATTGAGAAGTTCGGACAACCATTTGATAAGGAGTTTTGGTCTGCGTACAAAGCTTTAGAGAAGTTATTAACAAAAGATGAATGGACAATAGAAAAAAAGTCATTATTAAATACTAAAAAGTTTGATAATGAAATACTAGAAGCCCATAATATAGATATAGATACTTTCAATAAAGAACAACAAGTAATATTAGATGCTTGGCAAGATGAAAATACAAAGTCTTGTGAACGAGGTACTAAAATACATGCTAACTTAGAAAATTCTATGTATAAAAAGAAAAAGAATATAGACTTAGCTAAGTTTCAAGTAGGAGGTAAGTTTGAATGTGTTAAAGATAAAACTGAGTTAGACTTAGAGAATGGTGTATACCCAGAGTATTTAATATCATGGGATTCTCCTTCAGGTAAGTTACATGTAGCTGGGCAAATAGACTTAATAGCTAAACAGGGTAATTGTATAACTATTTTAGATTGGAAAACCAACAAGAAAATAGACACAAAAGGCTTTTTTGATTCTAAAACACATAAGACTGAGAAGATGAAATTCCCTCTAGGTTCATTAGAGGAATGTAACTATAGTCATTATTGTTTACAGCTTAGTACCTACGCATACATGCTTACTCAGAAACATCCAGAGTTTATAATAGATGACTTAGTATTAGTACATTTTGACCATAATGATAATATGACTGTGTACCATCTACCTTATCTAAGGGATGAAGTAATTAGAATGCTTGCTTTTTATGAAAAGCAAGTTGTTCTTGATGAAAGGAAGACTAAAAACAAACCTATAGAATATTAATGTTACTTTTATTATTTGGATTGTTAATACATATAATTGCCTTATTAATTGCCATTATTTTTAATGAGTATTTATTGGGTATTTATGTATTAGCTAATATTTATGTACTACTTAAATATGGAGAATTATATAAACAGACGACAGGAGATTTGTAACCACTGCCCTATACATTTAGCAAAGGATAATGTGTGTGATGCATACAGTTATTTAAATCCTAATACAATGGAGAAGTCTAATAAACCTAAAAAAGGCTTTATTAAAGGATGTGGCTGTATGCTGTCATGGAAGATAAAGAATATTAATAGTAAATGTATAGCTGGTTTATGGTAAAGCATATTATTAAGGCAATATTTACAAAGCCTTTACAGATATTAAAAAGCATTTATTATCGTTCTTCACATCAGAACCAACAATTAGCTGAAGAACGTCTTGCTATTTGTAATAAATGTAAAAATAGATTAACATTTCTTGGGCAAGAAATATGTGGTCAATGTGGCTGTGTATTAGAGAACAAGACTAGATTAGTAAATGAACAATGTGATAAATGGAAATGAGAACTGAATTAAACGGTAAGGAAAAAGTTGCACAAGTTTTGAATGGTATGGAGAGTACAGGAACTCCTATTGTTGTTAATGGCAAAGCTGCAGATACAATTCTTGCAGAAGAAAAGAAAGGTAGATTTAATACACAAGTAGATGAATATGTAGATAAGTTTGAAAAGCATAATAAAGCATTAGAAAGTTATGCTGAAGAACTATCTAAAGATATTAATGGTTTGGAAATACTACCTATGGGTGGTTATGCACTTATTAAACCATTTGAAAGCAACCCATTCCAACGAGTTAAAGTTGAGAGTGGTATTATTACCGATTTGGGCGGTTTTACTCCAACTTATAAATCACATGAAGATGGGCAAATCCACGAAGAAGAGCAATTTATTCATGTAGGTACGGTCATTGATACAGGTTGGAAATGTGAGTTTTTAAAAGCTGGTGATGTAGTATTTTATACTACTGCCAGTGAAGCAATGGTACCATTCTTTAAACAAGGGTTTGTAGTTGTTGCTGAATCTCGTATTATGGCTGTAGTTAATGAAAAGCTCACAGAACGTAAAAATAAATTAATTCATGGATGATAAGATTTTTTTCAAGCCGGGTGATGTAGTAATTCTAAAAAAGTAGGATTATATGCATTGCCCGACAATGCTTGTTATTAAAAAGGAGAAGTCATATTTTAATGATGGCATGCTAGGATTAAGATGCAGATGGTTTACTACAAATAATTTACTTTAGGAAGCCGTGTTTAATACTAAAGATTTAATACTTGTAAATTAATAACTATGATAACTAAATATTAGCAAGGTGGTAATGTGGAATAGCAAATAGTACAATTAGTACAAGCTGCTATGTCAGGAGATTAGAAAGCTACACAATATATAAATTAGATTATGCAAGCTGCTAAGCAAGGAGATAAATAGGCAGTACAAATAGCTTAGTATATCTAGCAAGTTGCTTAGAAATTACAAGGCTCTCGTAAAGCTAGGTTAGGTGCTAAACTTAACTATAATCAAGAAGTAGTTTGTGCTGAAGACGAGATACCTGTATTTATGAAACGTGGTGGCTAGCTTTGTAAGACTTGTTAGAAGCTTAAACAAGGTGCTAAGAAGTTGCAAAAAATGCAAAAAGGTGGTTGGATAAATAAAGATAAAAAGATTTGGAATTGGGATTCTATGGATAGGTTTAATCGGGTTAAAGCTTATTATTAGGGGCAGAGTTATACACTGTCTGATGAAGATTGGAACTATATATATAGTAATCCTGAATTAGAAAGTGCCTTACACAATATCTATAAAGCATCTAAGTTACCTAATCATAGGACTACAGTAAGTGCTACAGAGCAACAGTATACAAATAATATGCCAAAAGGCGCTGACCCAAAAGCAAATATCAGTTCAGTACCTGATAGCACTAATAACTTTAAAGGTCGTTTAGGAATAGGATAGTATAAAATGTTACCTAAAGCAACTTAGAGTTCTTAGCAGTAGAAATCTAAAAAAGGACTTACTTAGCAACAAGCTAATGCACGTAAACAACATTTTCATAATTGGCAAAGAGTTGCTTAGAATAGAGGCTATGCAACTGGTACATTTATACCTTATATGCATAAAAATGGATTTGCCTATGATTGGGATAAAGGAACATGGTATAATCCAAAAGCTAATATATATTTATATCCAGCTACTGATGGCACTGTAATGTAGTATATAAACGGAAACTATGTACCTTATAATGGTATTCAAAGGCATTATAATAAAATTTAAATGACAGATTTTTTTGAATATGATAATGGAGTTCTTGAACTGACTGATTGTAGTATTCTATTATTAAGAGAATTTAAAGCATTGATGACTAGAGATAAAACTAAAGGTAAGACTAAATTAATGAAAGAGCTTACTTACATATATCTAGCCATTTGTTGGAAATCCCCTTATAATGACTATACAGAACAAGAACGGCATGAAGAAGCACTCTCGGATAGTGGTCTGACTGAAAAAGAATTTAATGACCCAGTATTCCGTGAAGCGTGCAGAAAATTTAAAGCTCTACAAGATTCTAATAAATCTATATAGCTATTAAGAGCTGCTAAAAAAGCTGCTGATTAGCTTACTGATTATTTTGATGTTATTGTAGATTTAAATGAACGAGATGTAAATGGTAAACCTGTGTTCTCTGCGGAGAAATTTATGAAGGAAGTAGGTTAGCTTAGTAGTGTGCATGAACAGCTTGTACAACTAGAAAAAGAAGTTAAAGAGTCTGTTACTCAGCAATCTGCTACACGTGGAGGAGTTAATACTGGATTTGACCCAGGAAATATATGAATGAGAATTTAGAAAAACTTAGACTTGAACGTTCTAATAATAAGAATTATTGGGATGTTCCTAAAGGGTAGAAGATAGAGTGCTTTGACCCACAATTAAGTTATGAATTAGTTGGTTATAGACCTATTGATGCTACTCATAGTTTAGATTTTAATCCTGATTGGTTTACTGAAGCAAGAGATACTTTTAAAGCTAAAGGTAAGTATTGTTCTGCCTTACCTAATAGTAAACGATGGCGTGAATTTTGGACGGAAGAATATAAACGCTGTACTTATGGTATGACTTCACACGGTTATACTATTACAGGAGATAATTATTTCTTCCTTAATTATTATTAGCTACCTGTTGTAGATTAGAATTAGGCTGCAGGTAGTGGTACTGAAGATAACTTCCCTAATTTTATGGCTTCTTAGTATATGTTCTTTCATTATCTTAATCTATGCAGAGTATTGCATAAGAATGCTTGTCTTATGAAAGCTAGGTCGATAAAATAACTTGTCGATTTCTATAGTAATATAGATTAAAAAATTTCAGAGATTCGGTAAAAAGCTAACGTGGTTAATTATCATTATGCTAATACCGAAGATAGCATCACTATTAATGCTGTCCGTAACGCATAGGAACTTAGTTCCCAAGAGTCTGAGATACCCAATGATATTGGGTGAAAATATATGCTGAACTTATAAGAAATTATAAGAATCTAAGGATAAAAAGCCTTAGAGGTAACAAACTTGAGGTTTTAGTGAAATTATGGCATCTATTGCTGCTAGAATGTATACAGCCATTAAAAAGAGTAGAACTATTATTACTTGTTTTAAAGATGTATATTTAAAAGGTACTTTTAGTAAGGTTGACCATGCTCTTACTTTCCTTAATATGAATGCAGATGGATTCTTTAAACCAAGGCTTAAAGATACAATATTAGAAATTAAATCTGGATTCTAGATAAAGAAGGACGGTTAGTTTGTTGACAGTGGTTGGCAATCAGTAGTTAAAGGAATACTAGCAGATAAACCTTCTAAGATTCGTGGTGACCGTGTAGATTTACTTATATATGATGAAGCAGGTTCTTGGAATGATTTAACTACTGCAGTTGTTCAAGGTAGAGCACTATGTGAAGTTTAGGGTGTTATTCGAGGTATTTAGGTTTATGGTGGAACTGGCGGTGATGTCGGTGCAGCTCTTGAAGGACTAAAAAAGATATATTATAATCCTAAAAGTTATAAGGTATTACCTTTTAGGCACTCTTGGACACAAGATGGAGCTATTGCAGAAACAGGTTTCTTTATACCATATTTCTTACAATCTCTTAATCCTGCATACATGGATTCTAGAGGAGTATGTAACTAGACTGAATATAAGAAAATATTAACTAAGGAAAGAAATGAGTTACTTTCTGTGCCTGATGATTATGTAAAGCATTGTGCTGAGTATTGTTGGAACGCAGAAGAAGCATTTACTCTTGAAGGTTAGAATAAATTTAACAAATTAAAAATAGCTGAATAGTTGGCAGCTATTAGATTACATAAAACAGGTCCTAAAATACACACAGGATTAATAGACTATACCTATAAAACAGGACTCCATAAACTTGATAATATCAATGGTTTTAAATGGATTCCTATAAGTACAGGTAAAGTACAAATATTAGAGCATCCTGTTTGGTCATAGCTTTATAAAGAAGATTAGAAACTTAAAAAGGAACAGGCTGAAGAACAAGGGTTAGATTATGAAGAAGTTAGTTATAATGAAATGGATAACTTATATGTAGCAGGTATTGATGGTATTGATATTGGAGCTGCATAGACTTCTGAAGAAACTCGTAGTCCTTCTGATTTTTGTATTACAATTAAAAAGCGTGCTTATGGTTTAAGTGAGCCACAATATGTTGCTATATATAAAGATAGACCTTAGAATATTCGTGAGGCTTATAAAATAGCTATGTGTCTTATCAAGTATTATAATTGTAAAGTTAATATAGAGGCGACACGTGTTGGCTTTTTAACTTGGGCAAGAGAGCGTAAATGCTTATCCTACTTTATGAAGCGTCCTAGAGCTACTTTAGGTAATATTAAAAACGGAAAAACTAATACCTACGGCACACCAGCTACTAAAGTTATTATTAATTAGCAAACTGATTTAATAGCCGACTTTGTAGAAGATTATGGTCATACTATATGGTTTGAAGAGATGCTTGATTAGCTTAAAAGCTACAATGATGAGAATAAAGGTAAGTTTGACATTATTGCAGCTATGGGAATGGCGGAGCTTGCTGATTAGGAATTATCTGGTAGGTAGCCTATTAAAGTAGAATAGGATGAAGGTGATAAATTTTAGGACTTTGGTTATTATAAAGATGAAAAAGGCTATATGCATTATGGAGTAATACCTAAAAAAGAATAGCCTATTAATGCTACTATAAAATATACAAATGACCCATTCGGAATTGAAACAAGTGATACTAGATTACATGAGGGAATGTCAGTAGGTCGAATTTATTGGGCGTATTGATATAACTGATTTAGAACCACAAGGTTATAAAGTATCTTTAAATTTAGATGGTTCTGAAAATCCATTAGTAATAATGGCAGATTTACCTGATGATAAATTCGTATGTTTTATAAAAGAAGAATTAAGAAGTAGAAAGTTGCATAAGTAGCAACATTTTAAAGCTGTTAAATTATGTCCAACGAGGATTTATTGAATAAAACAGACGAAACTATTGCTGAGCTTGTTTATAATAAAGTGAAGTTATAGAAAGCTTATAACTACTATAATGGTAAACGAGATAAAGAGTAGTATAAATATTTGGAAGAAAACTTTGGTATAGGTAGTCCTACTGCCGTACAATTTACTCCATTGCTAAAAAAGCATGTAGACGAATTAGTTGGTGAATTTCTGGACACTCCTATATTACCTAAAGTATCTTGCAAAGATGATAATACTATTAGTAATATTGGGCGTGAGAAATAGTTAGAGATTTCTAAATAGATTATTTAGTTTTTAAAAAACCATTTAAATAACTCTCTATTACAAATAGTACAAGGTAGAGATA
>ERZ1034897.512-NODE-512-length-19057-cov-10.148511_pt1 | contig 19057 bp, 26 predicted proteins | sample MGYA00520629_ERZ1034897 | MGnify/ENA primary metagenome ERZ1034897 (study PRJEB33766, sample SAMN09781789) | gut metagenome | biome: gut microbiome | host: Homo sapiens | place: Madagascar | study: EMG produced TPA metagenomics assembly of the PRJNA485056 data... | reverse complement strand
CGCGCCTTGCAGGTCGGCGCTGGGGAACATTTTCGCCGCTGCCGCTAAGAGTTGCCTGAGGTCCATTTTCCTTCAGCTCCTTTACCTGATCGGTCAGATTTTTGATGACCGCGGCCATGTCGCTCATGGCCGATTGCATCTCGCCCATTAGCTCCTCTTGTGTCTTGGGCGGAGTGATGACGCCCAGCTCGACGAGCTTGTCGTAGTACTCCTGCGTGGTGGCTTCCAGCTCGGCGTATGCCGAGGCGGTCTTGCCGATGAGCTGCTGGCGGTTGCCAAAATAGTCTACCTGGTAGATCTCGCTGCCGTCGACGGCGACCATCACGCAGCCGCTGCCGGAATAGCCGGCGATCGCAAATTGCTCCATGCGCTGCACCTCCTTTTGTTCTGCCTCTATGGTACCGCGGTTTCCGCCTTGAAAACTGCCCGCAAACTGCCCGCGTTCTGCCCTCAAACTACCTTAAAAATAATTTGAGAAATTCGGTTTAACCTATTGACAATAGGTTAAACCTATGGTATATTATAGGTACAGTAAAGGAAAGGGGATTACAGATATGAAAAAGCTTGCTACGATGAAAAGATGGTTTCAGATCGAAAAAAAGATGGAGCTTAACGATCGCTACCACTGCCAGAGACTGGATGCTTTTGGTGAGATCATCGGCGAAACCGAAAAGGCATATAAGCTGTCCGTTGAGGCACTTTTTATGAGCGGCGAAAAGAATGTGATGATCTGGTGCCCCAAGTCCTGCGTTGAAAACGTTGTCGAGGCGTAAAGGAGGAAATATTATGAAAACTATTTTGATGGACACTTACAAAATCTTGGGGGAAAACGCAGAGGCCGCTGCCGATTACATCAACGATCAGGAGTCCCGCATGATCTCCGCCGGAGCCGGGAATGCGTATTTTAGCGAAGACTACCGCGAAAACATGAAGCGCTTCAAGAGCGAAGCCACCGAGAGGTTCGGCGTCACCTTCGAGAACCTGTTTTAAGCCATGCCGGACAGCGAAGCGAAGCGGGCGTGGGCCGCGCAGAACACCACGTTTATCGGGCTAAAATTGAACAACAACACGGACGCGGATATTCTCGCCGCGTTGGAGGGTAAGGCCCGCCAGACTGAGATCAAGCGTCTCATCCGCGCCGGGATGGAGGCGGAGAAGAAATGAAACTGGAGCGAACAAAAAAGATCGGCAATAAAGTATATACCTACACGATGTCACCTGAGGCAGCCGCGAAGGAGAACGAGGCGAAGCGGGCATACTACGCCAGGGCCTACGACCGCTTGACGCTCGACGTCCCGAAGGGGATGTTGCAGGAGCTGTCCGATCTCGCACAGCGACGCGGTATCTCGCGGAGAAAATTGCTTATCGATCTCTTTCAGAAAGAATTAGAAAACGAGAGCGCCGACTAATCGTCGGCGCTCTCGTTTTGTCCATCTGCGATTTTGCGGTAGGCGCGGCGGCGCAGCTTGGCAAGGCCGTCCACGCTGAGGTGGAGCAGCTCCGCCGCCTGCACGCAGGACCGCCCGCGCACGTCGCACTCGATGAGGCTCGCGGCCTCGTCGGGCGGCAGATCAAAGGAGCGGATGTAGGAAATGGCCCTGCGCGGAGCCATCGCGGAAAGTTGAGCGCGGATCTCTCTGTGCTGTGTGTCCATGCCGACACCACGGCTTGCAGGCGCCCACGCGAGGGGAAGTGTTGCAGACTTCCCACCGGTTTTCCTTTCCGTGCCCGAATCGGGCACCATTATTTTACGGTCTTGAGGATGTACGCGGCGATGTATTTCCCCCACGCCCTTTGCGTCGCGGGGCCGAACGAGTTGTCCACATCCAGCTTGTACCCGCAGGCGTTGAGAAACTCTTGCAGCTTACCGACCGCCTCGCCCTTGTCGCCGCGCGTGAGCACGGTCTTGTCCGCGGGGTATTTCGGCACGCCGAAGCCCCGGATATAGCGTCCGTTGACAGGGAGGACGCGATAGGCGCACTCGTGGCGGCTTCCCTTGTTTCCCTCGAATACCGTGAAGCTCCGCCCGTCGCAGGCGGTCACGATGCCCGTGTGGTTGGGCGCGCCGGTGCAGTCCGTGAGGGCGTAGTCCTTGCGGTCGTTCCAGCAGTAGAAGACCTGCTCGCCGATTTGGGGGACGTGCGCGTCGTCCTCGATCCATTGGCCGCGCGCTTGATACCAGCGCATCTGCTCGCCGCAGCTGCACTCGATGGGAATGACATCCGTCAGGCCGCAGAGGATCGCCGCCGCGGACACCATCGCCGCGCAGTAGTCGTCGGTGTAGGTCAGCTTGTGGCCGCGCGGGTGCGGGAGGTAGCTGTTGTAGGCGTCCACGATCTGCTTATGCACCGCGTCGCCGCGCACCGCGCCCTCCCACGCGGTCAGGGTCTCAAGAAACCTCTTCATTTTTCTTCTTTTCGGTCTGCGTGCCGAAGTAGAAGGCGATGACGGTGGTGAAGATCGTCAGAAACTCCGTCCCGCTGATGGTGCCGCGCAGGGCGAGCACCGAGAAAACCGCCGTGAGCACGACGGTTACAATGCTCTTGACCGTGAGAAGATTTGCAATTCGATTTTGCATTTTTGATCCTCCTTTACAAAAATCGGACGGCGTAATACTGCCGCTGGTTTGTGTTGATTTTGTTACACGCGCCGTTGATGGCGGCAACATGCCCGCCGTCTAACATGACGGCGTATTCCAGCTTGAGCTTGTCCCGACAAAAGGCGTTGACCTGCTGCGCGGTCATAGCCTTGCAGTAGATGCCGCAGAGCATCCCGCCCTTGCAGCCGAGGACGGTGTGGTTGGTCTTGCGCAGCACGTCGGAGTAGACGCCGGTAAAGCCGTCCAGCTCCGGATCGTAGCCGCCGAGCAGGCCCATACCCCCGACCGCCCACACGACGCCGCTTAGCGCCGCCGACGAGGACACGCGGGCAATGCGCACCGCGCCGTCCGTGGTCTTGTAGAGCACGCTCTCAGGGCGGGGATAGTGACAGCTCCAGTCGCGCACGACCCTGCCGCCGCGCACAAGGATGCTGCACGGCTGACCCTGCCAAGAAAAGCTCCCCGAGATCGCGTTCTTCGGCAGCGGCCCGCTCATGTTGACAGGCTCGATGTCCCGCGCGATAATGCAGGGCTGACCGTATAGCTCAACGTTAAGGGGCCAGCAGTCCGCGCCGAGCTTGGCGGCGATGTCGCTCAAGGTCTGGTTTCCGATCCAGCCGTTGTCCAGCGCCCCGACGGAGCGCTGGATGGCGCGGATCATGCGGATCTCCTCCGAGGTTGAGCCCTTGACGTCTTTCATGACATCACCTCCCACTCGTCGATCTCGCTTTTGATGCGGTCCATAAAGCTGTTTCCGCCGAGGGCCTTGTAGCCCCGATAGAGATAGAGAAAATCCTCCAGCTCGTACTGCCGGATGGTGCGCCCCTCCCTGTGGCGGTAGTAGGTGTGCAGCATGTCGTGCCGGAGCTGGCATTTGAGCGCGTCGGTCAGCTTGTCCAGCCCCAGCAGCTTGTTGCGCAGCGGCTTGACGAGCATGGCGACCGCCGCGAGGATGACCGTCAGCTCCGAGCACAGCGCCGCCAATTTCGATAAACTTTCCATAGGCGTTGTCTCTCTTTCCGGCGGCGCGAAAAAAGCCGCCTTGTCGTGCTTGACAAAGCGGCTTTAGGTGTGCTATATTTAGGCCAGTAAGAACGGCTGCCATTGCTGGTGGCGGTCGTCCCTCAGTGAGTTTATAGCTCGAAGGAAACGCCGCTTACCGCTATGGTGGGCGGTTATTTCTTATGTCTTGTGACCGTGAAGATCAGAGACGCAAGACCGATGAGCACAAGCGAATATGTGAACATATCAGCGTATGTAACCATCGCGCACCTCCTTTGCAGGAAGTGGACAACCTTGCCGTTCTTACCGGCAGGCGAATTATAGCACAGTCTGCCGCGCTTTGTCAATTTGCCGCCCTCCGGGGCGGCTTTTTTACTTGTTCAGCTCCGCGAGCTTCGCCGCGATATCCTCGGGGATGGCGCAGGTCGTCATCTTGACGCAGTAGCCGTCCTCGTCGTAGGTGAGCTTGTAGCACGGGGCGACATAGATCTCCGTTCCGGCGCGGGAAAGGTCGCGCGCCATGACGGGCTGCACGATGCTGTTCTTGACACCCGAGTTTTCGCTCAGACCGTAGGGGGTATCGGTGACCTCGATGGGCTTGCCGTCGGATGCGATACGAGTAGTAGTCATAGTTTTGTTCTCCTTTTCTTTGTTCAAAATTTATTTGTCATCGGCGTATTTTTCGCCGGTGATCTCCTCATAGTCCTGCGCGCTGAGGATGCCCTTTTTCACGGCGCTGCGCACCATGCCGGCGGTCCACAGTTTTTGCGCGTACCATCTTGCGATTTTTTCTTTCATCTCAGCCCTCCATCAGCGTATCGGTCATCATGGCCGTATAGGTGGTCTGTGCCTCGATGCGGTCGAGTTGGGTCGGGGCAGGTTCGGGCTTGCCGTCGTCCTCAATGGTGTATTTGCCGTTGTAGGAGTCTCTTAGAGCAATCGCTATCGTTTCATCCGACAAGTCTGCCATACACTCGTTATACTCAGTATGTTCGATGCCTTCTTTGCTCGTATACACCGTTTTCGTTGTGTATTTTATACGCGTCACAATATTCCTCCTATCAATCCGTATTTTTGATATAAGACATTAGTATGCGCGCCGAATATGCCGAATAGCTTCCAACAGATGTTTTACGAATTACACTCGTAGCTGCTGAGAATATAATCATGTCACTACCGTCCAAAATAGGGGTAGACAAAGTCGAGGAACTCTCGAAAAGTTCGGCGTAGCACCCCACAACATTTGCGATGTTTGCTATATTGTGTGCCATTTCGGAATAACCCTGCGTCATCGCTCCGGTAAACAACAGTAGTTTTTTGTACACCGGCTTGCCGAGATACCGCTCCGTGGTGCGATATTCGACGCCGAGCTGCATGGGAGGATTGATGTATTCCAACGGGTCCCACTGCCCGGCAGGATCGGAGCTGTCACGTTTATACTTAATCATGCGGAATCCTTGCCTATTCTTGTTGTAACTACCGATTGTATAAACCGCGGCATAGTCGTTACTATCCTTGAACAATGCACATATATCCGACCCGGCCCCATAGTACTGTGGAGGATAGACGCGTAAGAATTTGACGGATGCGCTAGGCATTGTCGCTAAGACTGCATCCAGCTTGGCGCAGAATGTGTCATAGCTCTCGCTGGCCGATGAGGCGCTGACCTCTAGGACAGTCTCCATCACGCCGCCCCCGCTCGGTGCGGCTGCGATGTTGCCCCTTGCCTGCTGTTTCTGCGCGTCGGTTAGGGTCTGCGCCGCGTCGTAGCGGACGAAGTTGCTGGAACCGCCCACGGGGCCTTCCGGGCCTTGGAGGTTGCCGACATAACGCCAGTTGGAGATCGTTGGGTCATACATGTAAAACGCATACGGCGGCTCTGTGCCAACACCATAGGTGTCACCGGTCCCGGGAGACGGGACGGCAGCATTGAGTGCGGAAAGTGTTTCGTAGTAGCCTAGTACCATAAAGTTCTTTCCATCCGCGCCGTCGGCTCCCTTGGCTCCCCTCTTTCCCGCGGGCCCCTGCGGCCCTTTGATGGCGGTCAGAGACGTTAGCGTAAAAACGTAGACCCAATTCGCGGAGCCCTTGAGGTAGACTTTGCCGTAGTCCTCCGAGGAGGTGTCGGTCGTCAGGATCAGAACAAACTGACCCCGTGTGACATCCGTGCTGGAGAAATCATCATTCATGGCTGAGACGCTGTCGTATTCCTTGGTGATGCCGATCGGCACACCCGCCGAGGCGAGCAGCGCGTCGATCTCCTCGCCGGAGTAGTCGGACATGTAATAGTCTTGCAGCTTGGAGAAAATCTCCTCCAAAACTGCGACTCTCTGTTCAATCGTCATTCAAATCACCTCACACGATGAAAAGTTTGTTCAGGCGGTCGAAAAACAGCCCGCCGCCACGCTGGACCAGCGGCCCAGATCTTACTTGCCCGAATTTTCGGTAGTAAATGATGATGCAGCCGTCGCCTGCCTCGCCGCCGTCGGAGCCGCGACCGCCCGGGGCGGGTTCGGTGTCCCTCGCAGTTAGCGACGCTTGCGAGACCGATATATTTTCCGATGACGTCTGGTGCGCGTTCGCCGCGCCGTTAGAGCCTGCGCCGCCGCCGCCGTGGCCGCTTGTGCCGCCGCAGCCGTAACGGCTCTCCTTGGCGGGCGGCGTTGCGTCTGCGCCCGCGCCGCCGCGCGCCGCCGTGACCGTCGCGAATGCGCTTGAGGAGCCGATATAAGCATCGCCGCTTCCGTTTGCAAGGCCGTCGTTTCCGTTAGAGCCTGCCGCCGCGCCGCCGCCGTAGCCGCCGAGCCAGCTGTAGCCGACGTAACCGTAAGGCGCAATTTTGTAGTCGCCCCGCCCGTCTTCTCCTTCGACCTCCTCCTTGTTTTTGCCCGCGGAGTAGGTCACACCGTCTACTGTGATGGAGGGACTTGGCTGGTAGGTATACTTTCCATCGCTCCACGTGTAGCCGTTGCCCGGGCTGCCCGCAATGCCGCTTTTGCCTTTGGCGGCAAAAACGTCGCCCGTGATCGCGTCGGTGTAGCCCGCCTCGCTCGACGAGCCCGTGTCGCTCGTTGCGCCGCCCATTGTGGTCGCGGTACCAAACGCGCCCGCGTCGTTGCCCTGCGAAAAGACGCCGCCGTAGCCGCCCCTTCCGCAGGCATAGGAGACCTTTGCGCCCGGTACGGCGTCAGTGACGGTCTCGACCAGCACCTTGCCGCCATCGCCCGCCTCTCCCGGCTCGCCGCCCTTGCCGCCCTCCAGCGAGACGCCGTTGGCAAGGCCGACGTAGCGTCTGAGAGCGTCAGATTTCTCGGTCCATGATTTCGGCGTGCGCACGGCTGGGCTTTCGCCCCGATGGCCGCTGCTGCCGCCGCGCCCGCCGCCGATAAGAACGCGGGTGTAGCTCGTGACGCCCTCCGGGACCGTCCACTCGCCCGAGCCTGTGAGGATGACGCGCTCGTCAAAATACTCCGATGATTCCGGCTGCGGGGGCAGAAAGCCGACGAGCGCCGAGGTGCGGGACTTGAGCAGCCCGGAGATCTTCGTCTCGCGCGAGGCGATGCAGGCGAGCGTCTGCTGTTTGTCCCACTCGTTCCAGAGCGAGACGACGTGCCCGGCGTGCTCGGCTGCTGGGTTGACGTCCACGGTGAGCTGCTCGCGGCAGGCGTAATAGGCTGCCATGCGCTGCGCGACCGCGGAGGAGTTGACGAGCGAGACGAGCGTCGCGTCGGTGATCGGCTCAACATTCTCCGCTACGCCCTCGGTCACGGTGCGTGTGACGACGCGCCGATTGTGGATGTAGCTTTTGCCGGTGAGCTTGCCGGTGCCTGCGGAGATGACGGCGTAGTTCGCGCCGCTTTCGAGGATCGTGAAGCCCTCGGCCGTGAGCGTGTGCGCCGGCTCGTCGAACTCGATCACGTCGCCCTGCTGGGCCGTGCCCTCGAAGAGCGTGACGTCCTCCGTGCCGGCAATGTACTGGTGCTCGGTGACGGCGACCGCGCTGACGGGGTCGAGGTACTTGACCTGGATGTTCGCAGCGTGGACGCTCCCGGGGCCGATGATGCTCGCCGTGCCGTCCCAGAGCTTCTGCACGCGCAGCGTGCCGTTCTCGTCCGTGTGCAGCCACGCGCCGATGGCAAAGAGCACCTGCACAAGGCTGTCGCGCGCCGAGGCGATGGGCAGCCAGCCATAGAGCTTGATGCCGCGGTAGACGGTCTCGATGAGCACGGGGATGTCGCCGCAGATCTCCGCGACGACCTCGGCGACCGTCTGCCCGGTGTAGATGCCGCCGCGGTGCGGCCGGACGATCAGCAGCCCGACCGCGGAAAGCGCAGAGAGCGTGTAGAGTTTTGGCCCCACGCGCGTGACGCTCTGCAGGTAGTAGACGCCGACGCGGCTGCCGGAGCGGAAATACTCGACCTTGTCGTTTTTCTTGAAATTCCGGATCGTGCCCGATTCGGACAAAACGGTGATGTCGAGCGTGTCCGCCTCGAGCGCGTCCGCGCGCAGCTCCTTATACTCGCCCAGCACGCCGGGGATGTCGGTGCTGATGCGCTCGTCCTCGGCGAGAAGCTCGCCTTTGTATTTTACGGTGTTCAGACTCATCACTTGGCCCTCATGGTAACGCGGAAGCCCCTCCACCAGTGCGTGCCGCTGTCGTCGAGCAGGACGGACACGGTGTCGACCGTGGGGTGCGCGGTAATGGTTTTCTCCGCGCCGGTCCGTGGGTCGAAGTAGCGGAAGAGGACTTCGTTTTTGAGGCACGCCGTCAGCAGCGCGGTGATGCGCTCGGTCGGCGCGTCGTTGGTGGTGCCGACGATCGTCGGCTTGATGGCGAGCAGATCGCGCTGCTCCTCGCCGGAGCACATGAGGCCGCCGTTCTCGCCCTCGCGGAACTCGTAGGTGACCTCGTAGCCGTATTTGTGGAACAGGTCGGTGAAGTCCTGCCCGTCTACGATAGCTGGATATTTCGCCATCAGGTGCCCTCCTTTCCGGCAAGCGGCTTGCCGCGCCGGCGGCCCTCGGCCTGCATGAGCGGGTACTGCTTGCGCGCGAGTGTCTGGCCGTCCAGCTCGAGCGTGACGTCAATGGTCACGCTCTCGCGCCGTGCGGCGCTCTGTGCGTTTGCGGGGAGCGCGGCAGGGATATACGCCGCAGGGAGGGCGCGTGCGCCTGAGCGCCCCACAGAGCGCCACAGCGCGGCCTCCTGCGCGTTGAGCACCGCCTCGTCCGCGTGGAGCTCGGCGAGATATCCGTCGTAGGGCACGCGGTCGAGCCCCGCGGCGTGGGAGCCGGAGAGCCACTTAGCGCCCTTGTAGATGTTGTAGGGGATGTTAAGAAATGGGATTTGGGAGACCATTCCCTCTAAGGAAATATCTCGAATCCAGCCAAGGCTTTCTTTTGCGACGCCGACGGCTGCATTTCGCTCGGCAAGCTCATCAATGGCCTGTTTGGCCTCTCGGGCTTTTGTGACGAGATATTCGATTCTCTCAATAATGTCGGCTGCGACGCCGGCAACATCTGCACCAAACTGCACCAAATCAGACGCAAGAGGCGACAACAATTCGCCGAGCTCAGCCATTGCTGCGTTTAACTCGAGTTGAGCATCTCGCATGGCAATAACCGACGCCGCCGCTTCGTCATACTCCTTAGCCGTTTCCGGCAGCGTCGAAGTGGCAAAGAGTGAAAAAATGTACAGCAACTTCTGCGAATTGAGAGGCATCGCCTCAAGCTCTTTGTTTACCCCCTCTTCGCTCATGCCAAGTCGGTTTAAAACATCCGCCAGAGAACCGGTCACCTTTCCAAGGGAGACCGTATCTACGATGGATTCAGAAAGGCTGTCAATCGGAATACTGTCGCCGAATGAAACGTATGCGCCCGATACGGCTTCGATCAAAAGCTGCAGTTGGTCAAACTCGAGTCCAAGCGAAGCGAGATTATTTGCCGCCGTCACGGATGCGCCTGTATCACCTGTTATTTCGTAGAACCGTTTATAGGCAGCCTCTGCGTCGGCGAGCGAATAACCGTTCTGCTCAAAGGCGACATCCAGCTTGCCCATAGACTCGCGATATTCCTCGGTCGAGTTTACAATTTCAAAAATTGCATCGATAACCTCTTTCGCGCCTGTGACGATCGCGCCGCCGACAAGCGCGCCCTTGACCGTGCTGAGGGCGCCTGTCAGATTTGACAGGTTGAAGCTGCCGTCCTCGTTGCGCAGGCTCTTCAGGGCGTTCTGAATGTCGCCGAGCGGCCCGGGCAGCGTGCCGGTCTCGTCCGCGGCCTCCTTGACCGCCTTGCCGTAGCCGTCGATGCTTTTCGCGCAGCCGTCCGCGCTTTCTTCGGCCTCCTTGAGGTACTTGGCGTTTTCCTCAAGGGCATCATTCATTTCAATTTCCGCGACCTTCGCGCGGTTGAGCTGCCGTGTCAAATCGAGCGTGCGCTTGTCAAGCGCATCGACGCTCCCGCCCTGCTTGACATGCGCCTCTGTTGAGTCCTTCACTGCCTTTTCAAGCGCCTTGACGGACTCCCGCTGCTGGTCGTACTGAGCCTTCAGGATTTCCTGCTTTTTGCGCAGCGCCTCCATCGTGTTTGCCTGCCCCTTAAATTGCGCGTCAACAAGCTCCAGCTCGCTTTTGAGCGTGCGCATGGTGGTGTTGACCTCGCTCATGGCTTTTTTGAATTCTCGCTCGCCGTCGACCGCGAGCCGCGTAGTGATTGCACGCACAGATGTTGGCATACTATTCCTCCTCTCTTTTCAGTCCGCGCCGCCGCTCCTCAAGCGTTTGCAGGTCCATGACCTGCCCGGGCGTGAGCAGCAGGCCCTCGCGGACGCTCAGGCGCAAGAACTGCGTCAGGAGCTGGAGCCAGAGCGCGCGCGTCATGGAGATCCCGTTTTTTTTTGAAGCTCCACAAGGCCGAGGTCAAGGTCGCCCGTCTCTTTTTCCTCGCGCCGGAAGCCAAGGACGATGGCGGCGAGGATGGCGTCCTTCGCCGCGGCGACCTCGCGCGGGGCGAGGTTGACGCGGAAAAACTGCTCGGTGAGGACGGGACCGTGCGTCTGGCCCTGCCAGCGCCGATAGAGCTCGCCCTGCTCGGAGAGCTTGAACAGGTAATAGCACACCGCCTCAAAGCTCTTCTTGTCGCTGTTCTTGAGGGGGTCGGTGATAAAGCCCTTGGTGCCGAATTTATCGTAAATGTCGAACAGCGCCTGCCCGTTGAGGAGCAGATAGAGGTGCTGCCCGCAGAGATCAACTTCGTGTAGTTTCATAGTTTGCCTCCGATTTCTGAAAAAGGCGCAGCGGGGTGCTGCGCCTTTTCGGATTCCTTAGCCGCCGACCGCGGCCTTGACCTTGCCGTTGACCCACGTCTTCGCGGCGGCCTCGGTCGTGAGCTCGTCGCTCTCGATGCGGTAGTCGCCGGTGTTGCAAGCATCCACCGAGAATGTCAGCTTGGGGCTGTCGAGCACGATAGTCTTTTGCTTGGTGTTGTAGGTGCGCCCGTCGAGGCTCGCCTTGACCTTGGGGTAGAAGAGGCCCTTGTAATACTTCGAGCCGTCGGCCTTGATGTTGGTCGTGTAAAAGCCGAGGCAGCCGTAGGGCGCGGTGTCGTTGCTGGAAAAGTGGATGTCCTTCGCGCCCTCGGTGCTGTCGATCTGCGCGCCGGTGACGGCCGAGGCGGTCTCGTTGGGCAGCTCCAGCACGCCGACGGCGAGCGAGCCGTCGACAAACTCGCGCAGGTAGATCTTGCGCACATCGTCCGCGCGCGATTCGACCTCGGAGAAGTTGAGCGTTTCGGCGACGCTCATGAGGTCGCCGAGCTTCATCGGCGTGCCGTAGTTGGGCAGCGCGTCCTCCGGCTCGGGGTTTGACGCCGCAAACGGCGCCCACTGGAGATTTTTCGCTCCGTACTGAGGCATAGTTGTGCCCTCCTTTACAGGTTTTTGGATTCGAGGAATTTGTTGTAAACAGCGGCCTGCGCCGCCGTGGTCGCCGCCGCGCTCTTCTCGTTGGCGACAGAGATAAACGGCCGCGCCGGAATGCCGCGGTGCGGTACGCCAAATTCATTGACAAAAGCGATTTCGGCGTTGCGCGTTTTGGATATCTTTTGCTTACCGCGCTTGCGCGTGCCGGTCGGTGTGACGTAGATCACGCGGTAGCCATCCTTGTGCAGCTTGACACGGCCCTTTTTGATGGAAAGCGCCGTTTCTCCGGTCGCATAGGGACCGCTCAAAACCGCAGCCGCTTCCTTGCGCTGCGCCTCCGCCGCGACATCCGCGCCGGCTTTGAGCATGTCGTCGATTACCGTGTCGGGCAGCTCCGCGACCTGCTGCATGGAAAGCATGAACTCGTCGAGGCCGCTTACAGAAAAGTTAGCCATCCGAGCCGCCTCCCATCCAGCAGCCGACCGCCTCGAACTCGTAGACATAGTGCTGGCCGGTCTGGTCGGTGGCGTTGGTGATGTCCGGCGCAGTAAACTCATCGACCGCCGCGAGCGCCTGCCAGAGTTTGCGCCGCGTGGCGACGGTGTTCGCCTTGAGCGGGGCAAGGTAGTGGACCTGCACGAGCGTGCGCATGGCGTGGGCGCGGTTGTCGCCGAGGGCGTCGGCGAGCTCGTTGTAGTTGAAGGTACAATACTCGATCGCCTCTCCGGTATAGAGGTCTTGCACACAGGGCTTTACCACCGGTGTAACGGCGTCAAGGATGAGATCGTCGAGCGTTTTCATCAGCGCTCCCTCCAGGCTGTGCCCGAATCGGACACGGGGCCCTTGGTCTGAGAGACCGTCAGCTCACAGGTGCCGTCGTCCGCGCGGTAGACGCGCAGAATGTGATAGCGGCGCGTGTTATACTCGACGAGCTTTTCGTCTGCATAGTCGTCGACAAAGCTCGGGAGAATGATTTTGAGCTCCGGCGAGAGGTTGATCGCCATCGCGGCATAGGTCTCGCGGGAGGTCACGCTGCGGACCTCCGCATAGGCCTCGCGCCGCTGCTCGGTGATCTGCAGGCGGCCCTCGGCATCGTAGCTCTCCACCTCGCGGATGAGCGTGACGACATCGGAGAAGGTGTAGGGGTTAGCCATCCAGACCACCCGCCTTTTCGCCGATCAGGCGGTCGTTGATGTCGAGGCGCAGGGATTCCGGCATGGCAGGGCCGGCGATCTGATTGCGCCGCCGGTAGAGCCACGCGGCGAGGCTAACCTGCAGGTGGGCGTCGTCGAGCGTGTCGCGCAGCGTGATGCCCTTGCGGGCAAGACGGGAGGCCGCGACGTTGAGCAGGTTCTGCAGCTGGCCGACGCGCCGATCGTCCGGCTTGCGCATATCAAGATCCAGCTCAAGCATGTTGAGCAGAAGCTCGGGATCGGTAAACTGTTTCACATTCGCCATACGCCACGGCCTCCTTTCGCTTAGCCCGCGGAGCCGGGCACGGCAGCCGCGCCGACGCCGATCACGCGGCCCGCCGCGTCAAGGTCGCAGACGGTGACAAAGTTGCCGGAGACTGCGCTCACCTTTTTGGTGGTCGGCAGGACTGTCCAGCTGTCGCCCAGGGCCGCGCCCTTGGGCACGCTGACGGGAACGCCGGAGACCAGGTACATCTGCTTAGCACCGGTCACGCCGGAGACAGTAAGCGTGGTGCTACCGGAGGCGGGCACCGCTGCGGAAATGACCAGCGTGGCGGGATCGCCGTTGTAGTCGGGCGCAAAGCTCAGCGAGGTGACGGGGTTGGTGTTGTTGTAGTTGACGATGACAAACGCCTCGCCGAACACCGGCTTGCCGTCGAAGCGCTGCAGGCCCTTGAAGGTCGTGCAGTTCTGGATGAAAAGCGGAATGTCGCTGTAGTCAATGGTCGCGCCGGAGCGCTCGACCCAGCGCTCGAGATCCATGAAGCCGCCGGCGACGTCATAGTCGGCCATGAAGTCAAGCTCGACGATGGTGCCGCCGATGACGGGCATGGTGTCGTCCATGCCGGCGAGCAGCGTTGCGGCGCTGTTCCAGCTCATGGCGCGGGCCATAAGGTCCATGTGCGTGGTGCGGTTCACGACCCAGACGAGCTGGCCGTTGGAGTAGTTGGGCTTTGCCTTGCCGAGCGCCGCGATCAGCGGACGGAAGAAGGCGACGCCGTCCTTTTCGTAAAGGTCGAGCTTGAGGACGTTGCTGGTGTGCAGGTCGGTAAAATCGGCCTGCTGAGAGCCCCACCAGCTGGGCTTGGAGCTCAGGGACAGGCGGTGAACAAAGCCAACGGGCTTCTTGTCGCCGTCGCCGTAAACAGCCGCCTTATCCACAGCCTTGCCGATGGCCTGGCCGAGGTAGTCAATGACGGTGGCGAGCAGCTCGAGGTTGTCGTCGTCTTCAAGCGTGGAGTTGGGAATGACGACGAAGCCGCCGACCATGTAGCCGTCCATTTCGATCTGGGAGAAGTCGATGTCCAGCTCGTTGAGCTTGGCGGTCGCCTCGGTCCAGACCGCCTCGGGGATCGCGCCGGCGATGTTCTGGCGGGCCTTGCCCTTGAGCGGGGTGACGTGCAGGTGGGAATAGAGCTTGCTGTAGCGCTCGGTGGTGTCGCGCAGGATGGGCAGCAGGGTCTCGGGGATGCCGAGCTCGGCGCCCTTGACGGAGCGCTTCTGGCCCATCAGGTCGCGTACGCGCTGCAGGAAGTCGGTGACGTCGCTGCGCTGCACCTGCGCGCGCAGCGTGCGCAGCTCGATGCCGTGGAGCATTTCGCGGGTCTCAGGGATCATGGTTCTTGCACCTCTTTTCTTGATGTTGCCGCGGGCGCGGTTCTCGTCGCCGCCATCGTCGGCAGGGGGAGTGTCGCCGGTGATGGAGCCGGCGGCGTCCTGCGCCGCGGTCTCCAGCTCGTCGATCTGCTCAGTGAGGGAGTCGATGGCCTCGGTCGCGGCCGCGATCGCGTCCTCGGTGGCCTGCTTCTCGTCCTCAAAGGCGGTGACGGCCTCCTCGACCGCCGCCTTTTCCTCCTCGGTCGCGGCGGCCTCGATGTCCTTTTCCAGCTCGGCTTCGCGCTTAGCGTAGCCGGCCTGCGTGGTGCGGAGCTTCGTGAGCTCCGCATTCTGCTCGTTGAGCTTCTTGCGCAGGAGCAAAACTTTAAGTGCCATGTTTCGTTGCCTCCAGTCTTGATTTCATGGATTCGCGCCAGGCCTGCGCCTCGCGCTGCTTGATGGTTTCGAGCTGCTGCCTGCGGGCACTGACCGACGTTCCCTCATAGGCAGGGAATGTGCAGACGCTGACCTCAAACAGCGGGTTGACCTTTTCGATCTCCCAACGGCAGCGGCCGTCGCCGAGATCCACAAAGGTCTCACGCTCAATATCAAAACCAAACGAGCACTGGTCGACGTCACCCCGCTGGACGCGGGCATAAAGGTTCATGGCGTCGGCGTCGTCCCGATTGATCGTGATCTTTCCCCATAGGCCGTGGCTGTCCTCCTTCAGCTCGAGCGTGCCGGCCTTTGTACGCCCGAGAACAAGGGTGGTATCGTGGTTGACGAGCGCGCGCACGTCCTGCCCGAGGCAGTCGGCGAACGCGCCGGGCTTGACGATCTCTTCCGCGCCCTCCCAGAGGGGATAGGGCGAATCGAATACGGAGAAGTAGCCCTCGATGTAGAGATTGCCGTCCGCCTCGCGCGTTGAGAACTTTTGCGCAAGCGAGCGGACCTGCCGGGCAGTGCGGTCATTCATTTCCATTGCTGCCGTCTCCTTTCAGTTTGTTCTGGTCCCCGATCATGCCGCGGGGGATGTAGTTTTCAAGGATGACCAGCTCGTCCAGGCCTTCACGCGGGCTGAGGTCGAGCCATTCGCGCACCTCGTTGCCGGTCATGATGCCGCGGACGTACTGGTCGTCGCCGACCTGGGCGAGCTCGCTGAGCGAGTAGGCGTAGAGCCGGCGCGTGGAGAATTTGAAGTAAAGGTCCGGCGAGGTGAGGAGCTTTCGCGTGAGCTCCTGCGCGATGCCAGTCGAGAGAGGAACGATCTTTCGCCGGATGTAGTTGTTGTACTCGTCCTGCTTGTACTCGCCAATGCCGAGCAGGAAGGGCGGCGTGCCGAACGCGGCCGCGACGCTGCGCCGGTCGAGCTGGACCGAGTCGTTGATGGCAAGGTCGGCAAGGCTCAGCGGCTTGACGGTCTGAACGTCGATGAGGTCGGAGGGGATCATCCACGGCTGCCCGGCGTCCTCGCTCGCGATGTATCGTTCGAGCAGGCGCTTGCGGCCCTCTTCGGACGAGAACTCGTCGGAAAGACCGTCGACCTTGACAATGACGCTCGGCTTCCACTTGCTCGACATGAACTGGTTGGTCGTCGCCGACGCCTGCTTGAGATTTTGCAGCACGTCGCGCAGCTGGATGCGCACGCCGCGGCCGCGCCAGGGCTGCTGCGGGTCGACGTTGAACGGGAAATTGAGCACCTCGTCCGGCATGAACGTCCGGCCTTTCCACAGAACCGAATAGCTGCCGTCCGAGGTCTCGCTGGCACTTGCGCCCGTCATGGGGACAAGGTCGGCGAGCTGGCCGCCCTGCGTGACCGGCAGGACGTAGGCGTTTCCGTAGGCCAGCATGGTCGTCACGATCCACTCCATGAGCGTTTTTCGCGTACCGAGGGCATACGGGGTAACGTCCAGGAAGCGGCTGAGCGCGTTTTTCACGCGCACATCGCCGTTATCGGTATTGCGCATAAGGTAGATTGTGGTCGAGCCGATGATCTCCGCCGCCGGAGAGATGGCCGCGGCCACATCCGGCGACTGGAGCAGCGACGTGTAGCCGCAGACGCTCAGATCGTCGAGGCTCCCGTCGAGGTAAAGGCCCAGCAGGTCGCTGCCGGAGCGCTTTTGCGTGCTCGCCGCGCTTTTCACGCGGCTGCGAATGTAGGTTTTCATGCGTCACCGCCTTCTTTTTCGTTCGTATCGTACCAGCCGGCGCCCTTGCTGCGAGCCTCAAGGTCTTCCAGATAGGTGCAGGCCGCGAATACCGCGCAGTCAAACACGTCGATGCGCAGATGCGGCGCGAGCTTTTCGTACTGGATCATATCGTCGGCCTTTTCGATGGCGCGGACGTTCTGCACGCAGTATTCAAACGGCTCGGCGTGGCAGTAGTAAAGCGTGCCGCGCTTTGCGCTGTCGCGCAGGTAGGTGAAGCCCTCACTTTTTCGGGTAAACAGCTGCGGCTGGTCCTTAATCGGGAAGTGCTGCTTCTTCATTTCGATGAAATATTCGCGGCAGAACTTCCGGTCGTGCCCGATGCGGCGTATTTTGAAGCCCTCCGTGCGCCGCGCCGCGTACCACTTGACCACGTCGTGGTGGTTGAGCACCTTGTCGTTGCACATATCGAGCCAGCCGTCGTCCTTCCAGCCGAAGAGCGGGATCTCGTCCTCCTGCGCCTTTTGCGTCGCAGCCACGATCGGGAACCAGCAGTGAGGGACAATAATATCCACACCCTTGTAATGCCCGAACAGGCACGCCGCGGTCAGATCGTGCAGCTTCGAGAGGTCCGTGCCGCCGTACCAGCGGATCGGGAGCCGGCGCAGCTCGTCGAGCGTCCAGTTATACTTGCCGTCGCTCGCGCGGAACTCGTCGATGTTGAAATAGGCTTTCAGCTCGGCCGTGAACACGTTGAGCGACTTCTGCAAAAACTCCGGTCGGAGCTGCGGGTCGTCCTTTGCCTGGGCGGCGTCGTTGAGCATATCCTGCGGGCGGATGGACTGGCCCCAGCCGGGATTGCAGCCCCGCAGCACGGTCGGGTTGGTGTAGTCGACGTCGCCGTTGTCCATGCGCGGCGCGCAGGCGAGGAAAATGAACAGGCTGTCGGCCGCGTCGCCGGTGATCGTGCCCTTGAGGACCTTCCGGCAGTACTCCACGCGCCGGGCGAGGAAGCCGTGCGCCAGCTTGCCGCCGGAGGAGATGCCGATGACGAGCTTGTTCGAGTAGGCCTTCGTCGCGTCCTTGAGTACCTGATACTGGCGCGGGTCCTTGTAGGTGTGCTCCTCGTCGGCAATGACGATGTTGCAGTTGAAGGAATCCTGCTTGTCCGTGCTGGCGGCCAGCGCGTTGATACTGATAAATCCCGCGTCGCCGACGTCGCCGGTGATGGAGTGCTCGACATTATTGTTGATGATCCGCAGGCCGTTCTCCGGATCGTCCGCGACCGTCAGGCGAAGCCGCCGGACGTTGTAGGAGATGAAATCGAAGCCCTCCAGCGCCTGCTTGAGCGCGCCGCCGACCTCGTAGACCTTGGACCCGCTGGGCGCGTAGTAGAGCGCCAGGGCCCACGCCAGAGCCGCGGCAAAGGTCGTTTTGATGTTCTTGCGCGGGATGAAATCCTGCGCCTCGGTGAAACGCCGGAGCTGCGTGCCGGCGACGTAAAAGCCCATGATGTTAAACACAATGAACAGGTGATACGGCAGCAGCTTGAACGGGGACCCGCGCAGCGGTGTGCCGTCAAGAAATTCGCCTTGCTGATGGCACATCATCGTCTCGATGATAGCCACAACCTCGCAGGCCGGCTCGCTGCGGAACTCCCATTTTGGATTTTCAAGGTCGCGCATGTACCGCTGACAGGAGAGCACGATCTCCTCACAGGAGACGATCTCGCCGGAGAGCACGCCAGAGACATAGCCGTCCACGGCTGCCTGGTACTCTGCCGCGTGCTCGACCGCGAACTCGCGGGCTTCCTCCAGCAGCTCGTCCAGACGGGACCGCTTCGGTGCGCCGACGTCGGCAAGCTTCGCCTTCATGGCCTTTAGGCTTTTCGGCGTCAGGCCGAGCTGTGCGCGCTGGGCAAGGATGTCCTTGCGCAGCTGGTCCACGACCGCATAATGCGGGTCCTTGGCGGTGTACGTCGCGCCGGTCTTATTGACCAACTCGGCGACCATCTTGCCGCCGTTGTCGCGCCAGACCTTCTCGGCCTTCGCGAGCTCACGCTCCTGCTTCGCCAGGGACTTGATCGCTTTGTCAAAAATCGGGGAGTAGGTGCCGACGGCTTCCATGTCGGCTTTGATCATGGCCTCGCGGCCCATCGGCTCACCTCCGGTCAGATATCCGATGCAGTCCCCAGCCCTCGACGAGCGAGAGCACGGGGGGACAGATCCGTGAAGGCTATGGCCGGCTGCTAAGAGCCGGGGACCACACCGGACGCTTTAGTATCCGCCCCACCGGGCCTACGTCAATACACCACGCATCAAGCGCAGTCCTTCGGCCCAGGCAGGGCGGCGTTTTGCTTTTCTTTGCTCCTGCGCATTCCCCGCCCCTCGCGATTCGAGGGCCGCGGGGTAGGAGGAAATTCATGACCGCCCTGGTCAAAGAGCGGGGAACACGCAGGAGCCATGCCCGAATCGGGCAAAAGTTTACTTAAAGCAATGCAAAGTCTTTCGCGCGCAGCCGCGTCGATCGCGCCCGCGCCGCACGAGAGCGCGGATTTTGTTCTCGCACCCCCTCAAACTTTTTCTCCTCCGTCGGAAGA
>ERZ1034897.508-NODE-508-length-19125-cov-5.102674_pt1 | contig 19125 bp, 23 predicted proteins | sample MGYA00520629_ERZ1034897 | MGnify/ENA primary metagenome ERZ1034897 (study PRJEB33766, sample SAMN09781789) | gut metagenome | biome: gut microbiome | host: Homo sapiens | place: Madagascar | study: EMG produced TPA metagenomics assembly of the PRJNA485056 data set... | reverse complement strand
TAGCCGGTGAGACTGCCGCTAGCGCCGACGACGCGGTGGCAGGGCACGATGATGCCGATGGGATTGTGGCCGACGGCGCCGCCGACAGCCTGCGCAGACATGCGTGAGCGCTGTTGCAGACGCGCGATTTCCTGAGCAATGGCGCCATAGGTTGTCGTTTCGCCGTAGGGAATGGCGAGGAGCAGTTGCCAGACAGCGCGCTGAAAATTGCTGCCGCTGGCGTGGAGAGGCGGTGTGAGCTCTGGATTTTCACCAGCGAAATAGCTGTCAAGCCAGCGCTGCGCGCTGATGAGAATGGGATGCGACGGCATTTTCTGCGCGTTCGTCAGCGCTGGAAAATATTTCTGCCCGTCGAAAGCGAGATGGGTCAATCCTTCGTCGTCGCTGGCGAGCAGGATCTCGCCAAGGGGCGAGGTGTAGGTCGTAAAATAATGCATGATGCGCCCTCCTTTGAAAAATATGATATCAATATTGTAGCACAGCACGAGTACCAGCGGACAGCAGAAAGCGCGCTCGCTGAGAAAATGGTGTCGTTGACACAATGGAACGGTCGGATAACGAGCAGCAAAAGATATAATATCGAAAAACACAATATCATGATGTGGCAATTAAAAAATGAAAGTGGATCACACAGAAGAGCGGGGAAAGATGAAGATACGCGTAAAAGTCGATGAAAAGCGACGAGAAAGTTCAGAATACGATCGCGCATCGTCCACTATATGGAAACAAAAGGCCTGTTGCAGTGCACGCCTGCAAACTTGGTTGGGTTTCAGGTATTGAGTTTTTTGATCGAAAAAAGATGACAAACTGGCAACGATGTGGTAATATCATTATGACAACAGGAGTTTTCTTTTAATCTCTATACCCCCAGATTTTTTAGGAGGCATTCATGAAAAAAATCAAAACCACCATTGTTATCGTTGCTGCCATCGCTGCGATGGCCGTCAGTGTTTGGGGCGACCGTCAACTCGACGCGCGCTACAGCGATGCTGGAACCACTCCAGCAGCCGTTGTTGAAACCATAGCTGAATAAGGAATTTACAAAAGCAAAGAGCCGTTTGCCGATCCCAGCAAACGGCTCTTTGCTTTTGTATAATCTGACGTGGTATTTCTTCCAATAATAAATGTAGGAAAGCACGCCGGGAAGTCCGACCCAGAGCGCCATGGCGGCGATGCTGACGGTTTCGAAATCGTCGAGGGTGAGGCTGGCGGCGACGTAGAGCAGCGCCAGTGGCAGCGAGATGATGCCGAGGATGCGATGGGCGACGTTCCAGGTGTCCTCATCGCGTACGGTCCAGGGCAAACGCAGGCCGGTGTGGCGTTGGAAAGGCAGACGCGGCGAGACGAGGCCAAAAAAGATTATGAGGACGGTGATGAAGCACATGGCTGTGAGCCGTTCCGAGCGCTCGGAAAATACGAGCACTCCGGTGGCGGATAAGAGCCCGATCACCATGGCCACGAGAATAATGCCGATGTTGACGAGCGTTGTCAATCGCAGCACGCCGAGCCGCAGATCGTCGGTGGAAACGCTGGTGAGGAGCGCCAGGTTGCGATAGAGAATGATCACTGCCGCGAGCGCACAGCCGCCGACGAGCACGAGGGAAACGATCGGTTCGCGCACTGCGAGGGCGATAAAGAGCGCCGCGAAACAGAGAAAGAGGATGAGATTGCGCTTGTTTGCTGCTTCTTTTAAGAGTGCGCTGTGGCGCTTGCGGCTGGCGAGCTCGGCGTTGAGTGCAGCGAGCTCTTCTGCCAGCGCGTCGGCGCGCCAGTTTTTTTCTTCGATGCCCAAGAGCGTGCTCACAGAAACGCCGAGCAGATCGGAAAGCTGGATCAGCATATCCGCATCGGGCACTGAGGTGCCGCGCTCCCATTTCGAAATCGTCTGGCGCACGACGTTCAGCCGCACGGCGAGCTCTTCCTGGCTCCAGCCTTTTTGCTTGCGGTATTTTTGGATGTTGTCACTGAGCAATGGGATTCAACTCCTTGCGAATATTTGTGCTCCGGAACTGTGTTCAGTATACGAAAAGCCGGTGCGAATGGCAAGCAACGTAAAATAACATCGACAGAAATGGCGGCGCAGCGCGGCTTTGCGGGCAGAAGAAAACGCTGGCGAATGGTTCGCCAGCGTTTGGGATTTATTGTATGGAAGTTGGCGGCAGAGCGGAAATGTGCGTCAGGATCTCCTGCACGACGGCTGTCTTGGCGTAGATCGTTGTAACTGGATATAAAAGCACTTCCTTTTATAAAAGTGCTCTTATTATAGCAGAAAATGCTCAAAGCTGGTAGTCGTAGATGAAAAAGGTCATTTCGACGCGGTCACCGTCGACGTTCAGCGTTTGCGAGCGCTCGGCGCGACGGGTAAGGCCGAGGTGCTCATAAAATTGCCAGTTGCAGCTGGTGTCGGTGAAGAGATAGAAATTGTGCAGACCATCTAGGCGCATTTCTCTGAGCGCGCGGTCAAAAAGCTGACGCCCCAGGCCGAGACCGCGGCTTTTTTTGTCGATGGCGAAGAAGGCGAGCTCGCCTTCGTATTCCTGGCTGCTTTCGGCGAGCAGGGTTTTATCGACGTCTTGAATGCCGCCGAACATCTTTACGATGCTGCGTCCTTCGGCGGTGAGCAGCAGCGCTGCGAGAGTCGCTGCGATGCGCAGGCAATATTTGAGCGGGCAGCGATAGGTGTGGCGATTTTTCGCCATGATCACGCCGATCGGCTGGCCGTTTCGTTCGGCGACGCAGGTGAAGGTTTGATTAGCGAGGCAGCTGTCGAGAAAAAGCTGCGCCATACGCTGAGCAGTTTTTGCGCTGGCGAAGCGGTCATAGTGCCAGGATTCGCGGATGATCTGCGTGAGCGCTGGGCGGTCGGAAGATTGATAGGGTCGGAAAACGAGCGGGTCGTTCATGATGATTCTCCTTTATGAATGATTGTCAGGATCCTGTGTCTCCTTTATAATAGACCGTACAGTAACTGTACGGTCAAAGAGGAAAATGGAATGGACGGAAAAATTTTTGCCATCGGACAGTTTATCCACTGCACAAAAAAACAGCCCTGGCTGAGCGTGGAGCTGTTTTTTCTTGAAACTGTGGAGAAAAACGAATCCGTGCAAAGAAAAATAGAACGCTTGCACAGATTCTATGAATTGGCCTGCTGGTCGGCCTGTTCTTTTGCAGGACGCTTTTTGAGAGCCATTTTCGCTTTTTCGTAAAATTGATGAAGAATGGCCAGCGTTTTTTGATCCTTTGGAAAGAGCAGTTTTAGCAGCCCCAGGGCAATGGCGAATGTCACAAGCTTTTCCGGTGAGATGGGGAGCCAAAGAAAAGCGATGTATGCGCTGGAGACGGCGGTCATCCAGTGAATTTTTGCAGTTGTCCCGATAAAAAACAGAACGTACGACCAGCCGTTCGTGATCACCCAGGCCAGAGCGATACAGACAAGCAGGCGCGGATTGGCGATAAAGCCGATAATTTTCTTGAGCTTTTCTTTCATTGGCAGGTTTCCTCCTCATCCGTAGTTTGTGGCGAGACGCTCATCAATTGCTGTCTGCTTGCTGCACAATGTACTGAGCGATGGTCTGTGCAGCAGATGTCGTGGAAAGTGGTTCAATATTTTCGTAGCGGTCGGCCATTTGCTTCAGAAGTTTTGGCTTTCTGAGCAGGCGCACTGCCTGTCGGGCGATTTCCTCTGGCGTTTTTGCGGTGGAGGCGACGCCGCGGCGGAGGAAAAAGAGAAGATTGTATTCTTCGCAGCCAGCCACCGCATTGATAAAGAGCATCGGCAATCGTTTGTGCGCAGCTTCGCTGACGCTGATGCCGCCGGGCTTTGTGATAAACAAATCGGCGCTTTCCAGCCAGAGCGCGACGTGGTGCACCAATCCACACACCATGATGCGCTGATCGGCAGCAAAGGTGCGCGTCAATTTTTCGCGAAGCTTTTTGTTTGTTCCGCAGATCACCGTCAGGCAGCAGTTTTCAGGCATGAGATTGGAAAGATATTGAACAACCTGTTTGATCGGGCCGCAGCCCATGCTTCCGCACATCAACACCACATGCCGTTCGTACGATCCCGCGCGTCGGAGTGCCAGTACCATCTTTTGATCGCCTGGCTCAAAAAATTCACGGCGAATGGGAATGCCGCTGACGATCAGTTTTTCAGCGGGCATGCCTTTGCGGATGAATTCGCTGGTCAGGCTGCTGTGTGGAATAAAGTACAGATCGAGATCGCTTTGCGCGCAGCCCGGGCTGCAGGTGTAATCTGTCGCCACAAAACAGGTTTTGACAAAGCGGCCGTAGGTGCGCACAACGTTGGTCATCATCAGTGCAGAAAAAACATGGGGACAAAGCACCAGCTGAAATTGATTTTTGCGGATGAACGCGTACAGCTTTTCGGTGCCGACGGATAAAAACCGATTGACCATGGAAGTGGGCGCAAACAATTCGGGATGTTCCTCCGCAAATTGGTAGCCAAAACGAAACAAGCCTGGAAAATGACGATACATCAGCGTGAACGAATGGTCAATCGTGTGGGTTGTCGAATGTGATATAAATGAAAAAGCATCTTTTATCTGGCAAGAGACGCCAAATTCTGCCAGCGATTCTCGCAGAGCCTCGCTACAGGCGTTGTGGCCACCGCCGGTATCACAGCTTAAAATCAGAACGCGCATTTACAATAATCTCCTTTGCTCATTGGTTGATGGGCCCAGATTTTCCTTGCTGCTGCCGTGGGGCTCCTTCTGCAGTGCACTACTATTATTCTGCCGTCCATAGACAATCCATCCACCAACTAGGCACAGTGGCAGAGCACCCAGCACATCTAGTACAGAATGCTGTTTTAAAAAAACGGTAGATATCGAAATTAAAATAGCAGTCAGTGTGAAAGCTGTTCGCCAGCCAGGAGAGGAAAATCGACGACTGTGCCACGCGCACAGAAGAACCGCTATGGAACCAACCACATGCAAAGATGGACAGACATTTGTGTTCGTGTCAAATTGATAGAAATCTGCCATCAATCTCGTTAGAAAATTATCTCGCGCAAAGGAAACAGGCCGCAGCTCCTGGCAATTTGGAAAGACAAGATAGATCACCATCGCAGCTGTGTAGGTAATGAGGATAAATTGCATCATTTTTTTGAAGGCTGGCGGTTCTTGAAACAGTGTGTACGTCAACATGCCAATCAGAAAAACGAACCAGAACAGATAAGGGATCAGGAAAAATTCGCAGAACGGGATCTTGTTGTCCAGCGAGCAGGAAATCGGATGATAGCTATCTCGTATCCACAGCCGCTCCACGCCTAAAAACAGCAGGCCAAAGACAGGCCAAAAAAGTAGATAGGGCAGATTGCTAGAGATATTTTGCCAGAGTCTGTTTTTCCGATTGATTGGGGACCGTTTCACGATGCGCTCCTTTTGATTTCAGTTTTTTCTATGGCGTGCAAAATGCGCAGTAACCTGGGGCGGTTATAGCGTTGGATGATGATGTAGGGCAGATTTCCCAGTGCGAACAACATCGCCAGCATCCATCCAAACGCCCCGTGCCAGATCAATACGCAGCCGAAACCCAGCACGCACAGTAGGGCGTGGGTCCATTCCGCCACGCAGGTTTCCTGGATCATGCGCACCAGCTTGGGTGCACTGAGATCCGGAGATAGGTGTTTGGACAGCATGATATTAGGAAGGATTTTGCTCATATCTGGTAGCGCATCCTTCCACTTGCGCACGCAAAGGCGCTCATAGAGCCGTCCGTTGTGTTCAAAGGCCAGTTTCCGGAAGGGAAAGCGGTCGTGGTGGAATAAGGATTTCGGCAGCAGGCGCCCGGCAACAAAGGAGAGGGCGCCGATGGCTGTAAGATACAAGATACAGTTCAGGAACATGGCGATGTGATCGTTCGTTTTTTTCCGGCAGGCATTGGCGTTTCGTCATAATCATGCCAGAATTGCAGGAGCGTCTGTTCATATAATTTCTGGTCCACAATATAGCTCATGCCATGTTCAGCACCGGGAACGATCAGAAGTCGCTTCGGTGATGCGCATGCTTTGTAATTTTCGTAGGTCATTTCTACAGGAACAAAAGGATCATCTGTACCGTGGATGAATAGCACTGGGACACGGCTTTCTGCCAGCGCTTCTGTGCAGGAGTAGTCCGTGGAACAGAAATGGATACGGTCTTGGCAGATTGCATCAATGAGTTCACTCATCCATTTGTCGTAAGGAATGTGCAAATTTGTTTGTGCCACGTGGCGCCAGATCGCCTGAGGTGACGTATAGCCACAATCTGCGATAATGCCGTGAACGGTTTTTGGTAGATCAAGCGCAGAAGACATCAAGACGGTGGATGCACCCATTGAAACGCCACAAAGGTAGATAGGGAGGTTGCTACAGTTTTTTTCGTTGGTCCAGCTGACCCAGTCTATCCAGTTGAGACAGTCAAACCGCTCAGCCAGGCCGAAGCCCATGTAATCGCCGCCGCTGTTGTTTTGTCCTCGTTGTTCGGCGTAGAGTACGCTGCAATCGTTTTCCTTGAGGAAATTTGCCAGCAGGCCAAAATCGCGAGACCAGGAGGAACGCCAACCATGCATGGCGATGAGTACGCGCTTCGCATTTGGCGCAGGAATCCAGTGCCCTACCAGAGGGGTGCCATCCCAGGCAGCGATCTCTACAGTTTCGTTGGGCGTGCGTTCCAGTTCTTTAGCGGCTTTTTCCCGCAGTTTTGCAAAGGCGAGCAGTGCTGGGGCGTTCGCACTGGGAATCTGCGAGGTGGGTAGATTCTCTCCGCGATCCAACGCCAGCGCCACCAGCTTTTTGGCAATGGCGTAGGATACAGCGCCGGATATCGCAGTTGCTCCGCATAAAAGTCCTCCGGCGGTCAGGATCTTTTTAACAACAGGTTTCATTATGCTTGCTCCTTTCTGAAGTGTCATTCTATGGCAGATGCTCTCTTTTGATTTCGTGCCGATTTCTGTTTTGAGATTAATGGTCCGTAAAGATGCGGTTCAGGGGTGGAAGTCGTAGAGAAAGAATGTAGTGGTGATGCGCTCGCCGCTGAAGGTCAGTGTGTGCGTGCGTGCAGAACGGCAGTGAAGACCGAGGTGTTCGAAAAAAACGTAGTTGCAGCTGGTGTCGGTGATAAGCACGCAGTTGTGCACGCCTTCTATGTGCAAGGTGTCAGCAGCGTAAGTGAAGAGACGGTGCCCCAGTCCTTGGCCGCGAGCGCTTGCGTCGACGGCGAAAAAGATGATCTCGCTGTCGGAGAGTCTGTTGCTGTCGGTGCGCAGTGCTTTATCGACGATGCGCACGTCGTTAAAAAATGTCAAAAACTCACGACCTTCGATGCTGAGCGCGACAGCGGCCAACGAACGCAGAAAACGCAGGTGTTGTTTGAGTGTGCAGCGATGAAGATGTTCGTTTTTCGCCATAATTACACCGAGCACCTGACCGTTTCGCTCGGCGACACAGATGTAGGTCTGGTTGGCAAGATAGCTGTCGAGGAAAAGCTGCGCCATACGCTGAGTGGTTTTGATGCTGGCGAATCGGTCCAAACACCATGTTTTGCGGATGAATTGCGCGAGCGCTGAGCGGTCGGACGGTTGGTAGGGACGAAAGACGAGATCGTCATTCATAGTTGGATGCTCCTTTGTGGTTACTATTGCCGGTTAAAGGCTTTTCATTTATAATAAACCGTACAGTCGCTGGATGGTCAAGGAGGGCACAATGGATCTTTACAAAAAACAGACATTTACAATTGGCCAATTCGCTGCGCTGCACGGCATCAACAAAAAGACGCTCATGTGGTACGACGAGATTGGTCTGCTCAAACCAGCGTTCATTCGTGAGAACGGGTATCGCTGCTACACCTTCAAGCAGAGCGCAGAGCTGGAAACCATTCTCATGCTTCGCGATTTGCATGTACCGTTGAAGGAGATCGCCGCTTTTATGGAAAAACGCTCAGCGCTAGCGCTCGCTGAGCTGATTGCAGAAAAACTTGTCGAAGTGGACGAAGTTATCATTTATTTGCAGGCGCTGCGTAGAACGATGGTCAGACACCGTGAAGCCATGCAGAGGCTGGAGACGATTGATCTCGATGCGATCACGCTTATTGAAATAAACTCTCCAGTGCCGCTATTCCTCGTGCCAACGACAGCAGAAACGAGCCTTGATGAAGCAATCGTGCATATGCTGACGGCGATCCAAAAGCGGGGACTGAAGCGACCGTATGATGCGGTTTACGGCGCGATGCTGTCGGTCGAAGCGATTTATGATGGTCGGTTCGACGATTATACCTCTTTCACCATCGCGCTTCCGTCAGATGTCATACAGTCGGGCGAACATACGCCGCCAGTGGGCACGTATCTTCGCGCCTATCACCAGGGAGATTGGTCAGAGCTGCCTGCGCGTTATCAGGAAATTCTCGCCTTTGCCGCGCGGGAAAACCTGGAATTATACGGCTACGCTTACGAAACAGGGCTCAATGATGCTGTCGCGAAATCCATGGCAGATAGCATCACCGAGATCTTGATCCCGGTACGGCGCAAATAAAAAGCAGCCCCGATTTTTCGGGGCTGTTCGTCATTGTGGTGAGAAAAGAACGTCGACGGTTGTTTCCAGCTCGCGCGCAAGGGCGAAGGCGAGCGCCAGCGTCGGGTCGTATTTGTTGTTCTCAATGGCGTTGATCGTTTGGCGCGAGACGCCGCAGCGCTTCGCCAGTTCCTGCTGCGAAAATCCGAGGGCTTTGCGTCTGTCGTGGATGCTGTTTTCCATCTCAGCCGCCCAACTTTCGTTTGTAATAGAAGAGGCAGCAGAAATAAATGATTGCTGTCGCGCCGAGCTGAGAAAATGGCGCGGAGATGTCCTCTGGCGCGACAAACATTTTGACGACGTTCAAGATCATCACGCCGACGGTGCCGATGAGGGTAAATGTGCTCGCTTTCCAGACCATCAGCTGCCGCCGTTCGTCGCCACTTTTCACCAACGAAACGACCATCGCAATGTCGAGCACGATGAGCAGCACAACAAAACCGAGAAACAAGGCGATAATAATGTTGTCCATCATGAGAGGCACTCCTTTCTGAGGATGAGTGTCAAATTCTTTTTACACTATTATCATACAGGCGTCGCACACCGGTGTCAAGAACTTTTGACATTCTGTGCAAAAAAACAGACGCCGCAGCGTCCGTTATATATGAAGGAAATTACTCCGCCAGCGCCTGCAGCACGTCGTTGATATCGGCGTTGATGCAGATGGACTGATCGGCGATGGATGGCGGGCAGACGGCGTCGTTCAGCGTGACGCAGGCGTAGATGAAGGCGGGATCCTGTGCGGTGAGCTGCCAGAACGGAAATTTGATGATGCCCGGCGTATTGCCGCCGACGCCGAGCTCGAGCAAGAGCAGATTTGTATCGCGATGCTGACGGATAAATTCCTGGTAACGATTCATGGCGCGGCGCCAGCCTTCGTCCTCGACGAAGGTGTCGTCAAAACGCATGTTCTGCGTCATTGGTGCGCCGCAGACGGGGCAGCGCGGCACGAGCGCGCTTGGGATGCGCATGTTTTTTTGCTCGGCAGCCATGCGGCGGACGATCGCTTCATTGTCGTAGGTTTTTTTGCAGCAGGGAACGCTGCACTGGAACAGGCCGAAATCGCCCTGGGTGTAGAAGAGCCGCGTTTTGTCAAAACCTGTGCGCTGAAAGCAGTGGTCCACATTGGTGGTGATGATGAAATAATCCTTGTCGGCGACGAGATTTTTCAGCACGTCGTAGGTGGCGTTCGGGATGTCACCGTAGCGATCGAGCATGAAGTGACGGCTCCAGAACGCCCATTTTTCTTCGAGGCTGTCGAACTGGTGGAAGCCGGCGTTGTAGAGATCGGTGAAGCCATATTTGGCGATGAAATCCGCGAAATTCTCAGTGAAGCGCGGTCCGGTCATGATGAGCCCGGCTGCAGCGGAAAGTCCGGCGCCGGCACCGATGAGCACGGCGTCGGCGTCGTCGAGGGCTTTGCGCAGCTGGGCGATCTTGTCGGTGAGTGATGTCATGTGTGGTCTTCCTTTCCTGTGAAAACGGCGCCGCTGTACGGACAATCAGCGAGACGATCGTCAGGCAGATGGCAGGCGTGGCGCTCGCCGGCGGCGAGCTGGCGCACAAAATCTGTGGCTGGCGCGCGCAGGATCTCTTCCGGTGTGGCGTATTGCTGGATCTCGCCGTCTGCCATGACGAGGACGCGCGTGCCCAGACGCAGCGCTTCGCCGATGTCGTGGGTGACAAAGAGCACAGTGATGCCGGTTTCGCGGTGGATGCGGGTGATCTCCTGCTGCAAACTGGCGCGGGTGATCTCGTCGACGGCGCCGAAGGGCTCGTCCATGAGCAGGATCTCTGGCGACGCGGCGAGCGCCCGCGCGATGCCGACGCGCTGCTGTTGGCCGCCGGAAAGCTCGGCGGGATAGCGCTGGAGCAATTCCTCGTCGAGTCCGACGATCGCGAGCCATTTGGCGACGGCGGCTTTGGTGCGTGCTTTGTCTTTTTTATTGAGCAGATTCGGCACGTAGGCGATGTTCTCTGCGACGGTCATGTGCGGAAAGAGCACGCTGCCCTGGATGGCGTAGCCAATGTTGCGGCGCAGCTGGATGAGATCCATTTCGCGAATGTCGCTCCCCATCACGCGGATCGTGCCGGCGTCTGGCGTGAGTAGGCCGTTGACCATTTTCAGCACCGTGGTCTTGCCGCCGCCGGAGGCACCGACGATGGTCACGAAATCGCCTGGTGCGATGGCGAGAGAAAAATCGTTGAGCACGGTTTTTTCGCCGTAGGATTTGCGCACGTGTTCAAATTCAATGATCGGTTCCATGAGATCCTCCTTATTATATCAGATCGCGGTCGCGCAGAAAATCCTCGGCGACTTCGCGCGGTTCCTGGCCGTCGGTTTCAACGGCGTGGTTCATTTCTGCCATATCCTGATCGCTGATCGTGCCGCTGAGCTTTTCCAGCTCGTCGCGGAGCTCGGGATGCGCATCCAGCACATCATTGCGCACAACGTTGCCGCAGAGATAGGATGGGAAGAAGCTGAGATCGTCTTCGAGCACGACCACATCTGGTGACGAAAGCTGGCCGTCGGTGGTGAAAACGACTGTGGCGTCGATCTGTCCCTGCGAAAGCGCCTGATATTTGAGCCCGATATCGAGATCCATCGTCTGTCCGAAGTGCATGTCGTAGGCCTGACAGACGGCGTTGTAGCCGTCTTCGCGCTCAAAATAATCGTACTCAGCGCCGAAAGTGAGGCCCCCTGCAACCGCTGCAAGGTCAGAGGTGGTGGCGAGATCGTATTGCTCAGCGATGCTGCGGTTTACAGCGAGGCGATAGGTGTTGTTGAAACCGTACATGCCGATCCAGCGCATGTCGTAATCGTCGGCGTATGCCTGTTTGAGATCGCTAAACCTGTCTTCGCTGTAAACGCTCGTTTCTTTGAGCACAGTGTTCCAGCCGGTGCCAGTGTATTCCGGATAAAGATCAAAGTCGCCATTTTCCATGCCAGGCATGATGTTCGATGTGCCGCCGCCCACGCCCTGGGTGAGCGCGACGGTGAGATCGGTGTCCTGCTCAATGAGAATGTCGAGCATTTCGCCGAGGATGTATTGCTCCGTCATCGGTTTGGTGGCGATGTGAATGGTGTCGCCGCGCTGGCCGGAGTAGAGCGCTGTGCCGCCGACAGCGACGATCAGCACGAGGGCGATGAGCGCGTACATGCGTTTTCCGCGGCGCTGCGCGTGACGCTTTTGCAGTCGTCGCTCAAGCAGACCGAGCAGCCCGTCGACGACGAGCGCCAGGACAGCGATGAGCAGACTGCCGCAGAGCGTCATGGCGGCGTTGTTCGTGGTGATGCCGCGATAGATCCCGACGCCGAGTCCCCCTGCGCCGATGAACGACGCGATACCGGCGAGGGCGATCGTCATCGTCACCATGCTGCGAATGCCGGAAAGGATCACAGGCATCGCCAGCGGCAGCTTGATCTTGACGAGCACCTGCGCCGGCGTGCTGCCCATGCCGGTGGCTGCTTCCAGGATCGCCGGATCAACGCCGGTGATGCCTGTGTGCGTGTTGCGCACCATCGGCAGGAGGGCGTAGATCGTCAGCGCGATCACCGCTGTGACGTTGCCGACGCCGGAGAAGGGAATGAGAAAACCGAGCATCGAGATCGACGGGATCGTGTAGAGAAAATTGATCACCGCCATCGTTGGCTTGGCAGCGCGCTGGAATTCGCTGATGAGGATACCGGCAGCGCCGCCGATGATGATGGCGATGAGGATCGCCGCCAAGGAGATCGCGATGTGTTCAGCGAGGAGCTCTGCGAAAAAATCCCAGCGGCTTGTGAAAAGCTGCAGCATTTCTCTGATCATGGCTGTTCTCCTAAGCGTTCAATGGCGCCGACTGGGCAGGTTTCTGCGCAGAGTCCGCAATGCAGACAGTGCTCCGGCGCGATGACGTATGGTGTGCCTGGCGTGATGCAGTTCTGTGGGCAAGCGCTTGCGCATTTTCCGCAAGCTACGCAGGCGTCGGTGATGTGAAATCCTTTCGGCGGAATCTCAGCGCTGCCGAGACGGAAACGCTCGCGGTTGATTGGCTCCTGGCCGAGATCGAAAAATTCCACGTCGGCGCTGTCGAGACAAAACGCTTCGAGAATGTAGCGGCGCTCGCCCTTGTAGAGATTGGCGATCGCTGCGTTGGCGTCGAAAATGCGGTCGATCCAGTATTTCTGGTCGTCGAGACGTTTCACCGTGCCGGAAATACGGATCATCTGCCAGTTGTCGTTCATCCCGGTCATCGCGACGCGGCCAGTGGCGCGCAGCTCGCGGTAGAAATCCTTGCCGCGGGCAGTGCAGAAATAGAGCGTGTCGTTTTCGCAGAGCATGAGGTCGATGATGCGCACCTGTGGCGCGCCGTTTTCGTCCACCGTCGCCATGGACGCGCTTTTTACGTCGAAAAGAATGTTCAGGCAATCTTGTAAAGTCATGAAAAATTCCTCCTGTTTTCTTAGCCGCCTTGACGGCCCGTCGTTATACTGATACTATAAGGGAGCAACGATCATTTGTGGAGTAAGCACAATAAAGTGCTGTAGGCACCAAAAAGTAACCATTGGGAGATGAAGCCTTATGCCAGATAAAGAAAACCTGCCGCCATGTCCAGTGGAGACCACACTCCTGCTCATCGGCAACAAATGGAAGGTGCTCATTTTGCGCGATCTGCTGGATGGCACGAAACGTTTCGGCGAGCTCAAGCGCTCCATCGGCAGCGTTTCGCAGAAAGTGTTGACGCAGCAGCTGCGCGCCATGGAGAGCGACGGCCTCGTGCACCGCGAAGTGTACGCCGAAGTGCCGCCGCGCGTCGAGTACAGCCTCACCGAGCTGGGCGAAAGTCTCAAGCCCATTCTCGACGCAATGCTGAACTGGGGCATGGATTATAAGGAAAAGATGGCCACAGAATAAACGCCGAAGGGCGACGCTTTCAACAGTAAAGCGTCGCCCTTCGGCATTGTTGTGCGTAAAGATTTTTATTCAGCTTTGTTTTCGTAGATGACGCAAGCCAGCATCACCAGATCGCCGTCGCCAGCGTCGCGAATGCTGTGGGATGCGCCGTCAGCCGTGTAGACCACATCGCCAGTGGTCACAGCAACTTCTTTGCCGTCGTCGACAGCGATGCCGTGGCCGCCGAGAATATAGTAGACTTCAAAATTGTCCACGTGAGCGTGTTCGCCGAGACCAGCGCCTGGCTGGAAGCGGATGACCTTGAAGAGTTTGGCTTCATCTTTGAGAAGCTCCGTTGGCACGAGCGTGGTGAATTCCAGCACGCCCTGACCGCCGGCGTAGCCTTCGATGTCTTCGCGTGGCAGGTCGTTGTTACGAATGATCATTGGTATACACCTCCTGAAAATCTTTCTCTAGTATACCACGTTTGTCGCGTGCGTGCATTCATTTTGCGGCACGATTTTCCAACAGCACACAGCCGAGCACAACGAGATCGCCTGCTCCCGCGTCGCGGATGCCGTGCGTGCCGCCGTCGGTCGTGTAGAGCACATCGCCGGCTGAAACCGGATGCTCAATGCCGTCGTCCACAGCGAATCCGTTTCCGGCGAGCACAACATAGAGCGCAATGTTGCCGTCGTGCGCGTGCTCGCCGATGCTTGCGCCCGGCGCAAATGCCATCGTTTTGAAAAAGCGGCCCTCGTTTTTTAAGAGCGCTTCGTTTGGCAAAAGCGCCGTAAATGTGATGCGTCCGCTGCCGCCGCTGTAATTTTCGTGCGTTTCCTGCGGCCGTTCGTTTTTGTGGATGATCATGGCTGCTCGCCTCCTTTAATGCGTTCAGTATAGCATATTTGTGGACATTTTTGTCCCCGCGTCGTCATCTCTCTCTTGAAAAATTAACAGCTGGGCCAGTCACCAGCGATTTTAAGGTTGTGTTAAGTGCAAGCGCCTAAGATAGGGACCGTAACAAGAACCCTGCATACAAGAAAGAGGTGCATAGATTTGAATTTCCCTTCATCTAAGAAATTAACTGCCGCTGTGCTGTTGGCGGCGCTGACTGCGACATCGATCGCGCCAGGCGCTGTGCTCGCAGCTGATAGCAGCGATAATGTAGCAACTGTGCAGCCTGGCGGCGACCAGCCACCGGAAAAACCACCAGGCGACCAGCAGCCAACGCCGCCAGATGGCGGAAAACCTGGCGAACAGCCACCAGCCAAGCCAGGCGGCGCGGGCACCATGGAATATGACTACACCGGCGAGCTTTCAGGTGCGATCACCGCTGACGGCGAAGAAGTGACGCGCGACAGTGAAACCATTTCTACCGAAACAAAAGACCAGAATGTCGGATTGGCGCAAAATGGCGGCAGCCTGACACTCACCGACGCCACCCTCGACAAGAGCGGCAGCGACACCAATGGCGACAACTGCAATTTCTATGGCATCAACTCGCTCCTGCTTTCTGTAAACGATGATTCTGTGATCAAAGTCTCCGATTCCAAGCTCACCGCAGACAGCACCGGTTCCAACGCCATTTTCGCCACCGACGGCGGCACCGTTTATGCGAACAACAACACCATCGTCACCTCCGCCAGCAATTCCCGCGGGCTTGATGCCACCTATGGCGGCACCGTGATCGGCAATCTGCTCGCAATCTCCACCGCCGGCGATCATTCCGCAGCGCTTGCGACCGACCGTGGCGGCGGCAATATCTCGCTGACGAATTCTAGCCTTTTCACCGCTGGCAGCGGCTCGCCGCTCCTGTATTCCACCGGCAATGTGCAGGTGGACAATGTGAAAGGCACCGCCACCGGCAGCCAGATCGCCGGTATGGAAGGGCTTAACACCATTCTCATCAAAAATTCTCAGCTCACCAGCGAAGTCACCGGCAAGACCGCCAGTGATCCTGTCGCAAACGGCGTGATCATTTATCAGTCCACGTCCGGCGATGCCGAGGCTGCCACTGGCGAGACCGCAGAATTTGAAGCAGAAAATTCCACCCTCGCAAGCGACATCCAGGAAGGCAGCATGTTCTATCTGACGAACACCACCGCCAACATTGTGCTCAAAAACACCACCCTGGATTTTGACAGCGACGCAGCAAATCTGCTCACCATTGGCGGGAACGATGCGAACAACTGGGGCACGCCAGGAAAAAATGGCGCCGATGTCACCTTCACCGGGCTTGATCAGGAGCTCACCGGAAATATCGACGTCGATACCATCTCCAGCCTCGACCTCTATCTGCTGGACGACACCACCTACACCGGTGCCACCACCATCAGCGAAAACGCCGCTGCTTCTGAACAGAGCGACGCACCGATCAGCGTCAGCATTGATGGCGACGCTTCGTGGATCGTGACAGCAGATTCCACCGTCACAAATCTCCACATCGCCGACGGCGGCAAGCTCGTCGACCAGGATGGAAAGAGCGTGAGCGTCAAGGATGCCAGCGGCAATATCCTCGCCAGCGGAGAAAGCGACGTGACCGTCACCGTCACCGGCAGCTATGACACCACCGTCACCACCAGCGACGACAATTCGCTGAACGCCACCGTCATCGATCGCGACGATTTTGACGTCGCTTATACCACCAACACAGAATTTGGCACGAACGCCGGCAATGATCGCAACGACGACATCACCATCCAGGAACCAACCGGCGGTGATGACGTCATGGGCAGCGACCAGCCAGGTGGCGACAAACCACCAGCAAAACCGGGCGACGAAACCTCTCTGCCATTCACCGATGTAACGAGCGACCACTGGGCCTATCAGGATATCGCAGATATCTATAGCGCCGGCCTCATGACCGGCACGTCCGCCGATACTTTCTCGCCAGAACTCAGCGTCAACCGCGCTATGCTCGTCTCCATCCTCTATCGTCTTGAAGATGCGAGCACCAAACCTGCCGACGCCGGCTTCACTGACGTTGTCGTAGGTGCCTGGTACGCCGACGCTGTAAACTGGGCAAAAGAAAACAACATCGTCAGCGGCTACAGCGACACCTTCTTTGGCCCAGAGGACACCCTCACCCGCGAACAGTTCGCCGCCATTCTCTATCGCTACGCAGCGTATAAAGGCTACGACACCACCACCAGCGACAACGCTACCCTCGACAATTTCAACGATGCATCGAGCATCAGCAGCGGTTTTGACAACGTCCTCCTCTGGGCCAACGACAAAGGCTACATCGGCGGCATGACAGAAACCACCCTCGCCCCACAGGGCAGCACCACCCGCGCCCAGGCCTCCGCAATCCTCCTGCGTTTCCTGCGCGCAGAAAATGCTCTGCCAGATACCGACCAGCAGCCAGACAGCACCCTCGACGATAACGGCGAACCAGCCAAACCAGAAGGCGACCTCCAGCCAGAGAAACCAGAAGGAGAAGTGTGAGCAGCAACTCAATAAAGAAGGAAGCCTCCTGTATAAAACGGGAGGCTTTGCCGCATTGTAATTGCGAAAAAACAGTTCTTTTTTTGAAAAAAAGCAATGAACATCGCTTTAGACGATTGTACTTTGGGCTGTGGTGCGATATACTATATGCATAACGACTTGTAGCGTCATCATAATGATGGGAGGAATTAAAAATGATAGAACAGAACGCTATGGTGGATGCGCTGAAACGTTTGGCACGTCTGAAAAACTGGAGCATTGCAAATGCTCAGAACACCTTTGAAGAGCTCACGGCTGCCAGAGAGCTGAAGGCAGTGGACACGTTCCTGCAGGAGACGGGCGTGGATGTGAAGATGTTCTACGAAACGGATGGCCGTGTTTTTGAGATCCGCCTGAACGGAGAAAAAATCTTCGACAACAGAGACAAATCGACCTGGCCAGCTGTTGAGATCGAAAATCGCTGGATGAAGGAATTCCTGGATGCGTACTGTGCAGATGGTAAGTGGGGTCACAGCTCTCAGTTTGATAAATTCATCACTGGCTGGCGTGAAAAAGGCTCTGTTGCTGGGCGTCCTTTCGCATACTCGGTGGAAGTCTGGGAAGCTGACGGTAAATACACCTGCACTGTCGAAGGCTACGACGAAAAGGTCGGCGGTTACAGATTGATTTATGATGTTACGAACCCAGATGCAGCCATCGCTGCGATCCATGATAAGAACGCCGAAGAAGAATAATTTTCCAAGGGTACGAAAAAAGCTGCTCGAAAATGATCGGGCAGCTTTTTTATGCTCAGTTTTCGCTTATATATTTTTCGCGCAGTTCGAGCAGATGATGGACGCAAGGTGCCACAATTTGGTCATGGCATCTCCCATCAGGCTGCACATTCCACCCTAGTAGGTCGCCACAGAGGGTGTGGTGGAAGGTGTCGGTGAACCATTTTGTGTATTCCTGGATGGCTTTGATCATTTTTTCCTTGTCGTCGATGTAGAGGGCGAGCACCATCGCGCCACCGGTGATGGCGCCGCAGGTGAGCTGGGTGCGCGCGCCCCAGCCGAGTCCGCGCAGGGCTTTTTGTGCGACGGGATCGTCGAGATTTAGCGCGTCCAAGCCGGCGAGCTGGTACATGATCTGTGTGCAGCAGTAATCTTTTTCCTTCTTTAAATCCTTGACCTGTTGTTCAATGGTGGCCATTGTCGATCACTCCTTGTTGTTCCTTTGTTTTATTGTAGCACAGAATGGGCGAAATGGTGTAAATGAAAAAGCAAGCCGGAGGATGTGGCTTGCTTTTTCATTTGGAAAGAATGGTTTATAGAGCAACAGCGGCGCTGGCTTTGGAGACGTGAATGAAGCAGGGGGACGCGCCGCTGCGGGGTTCAAATGTTGGTGTCGTCAGCGAGCAGGGCGCGAGCGACGATTTCCATGGGGACGCCGCTCTGCATGCTGCGCTGCTGCAGATAATGATGCGCTTCTGGCTCGCTCATGCCGCGGTTGGCGATGAGCTGAGCTTTGGCTTCGGCGATGGCGCTCTGAGCGTCGTCGCTGCGTTTGGGAATGGTGCGTGCGGCGCGCATGGCGTCCATCTGCAAAAGCATGGTGACGGCACCGATGAGTTCGGAGGAGCGTACGGGGACGTTCATGGTGAAGAGATCTTCCCGGTCGCAGAGTGCGCGTTGGCTGCTTTTTACGAGAACGAGCAGCAGCGCCTGACCGTCCAGCCGGTCGGCGAGTTCGACGGCGGTGATATCGCGCAGTTTTGCTGCGCAGATGACGACGCCGCCGTCCATCTCGCGGACTGCGCGCAGCACTTCGGCGCCGGTGTGGCAGCGATAGCGCACTGCGATGCCGCGGTGCACGAGCGCCTGTGAGATGTTTTCTGCGAGGGCGTCGTCGTTTAGGGCAACGATGGTGCGGATCATTTTTCGCTCACTCCCTTTGTGAAGATGATCGATGATTAAAAGAGGACCATGTACTGTTCAATTTCCCATTCGGTGACCTGGGTGCGGTAGGTATCCCACTCGTGGTATTTTCCGGCGAGGAAGCTTTCATAAGCGTGTGGTCCGAGGGTGTCGGCCATGAGGGGATCGCGCTTCATGAGCTCCAGCGCTTCGAAGAGTGTGCCGGGGAGATTGTCGATGCCGTTGTCGGCGCGGGTTCTGGCGTCCATGGAGAAAATATTTTCGGTGACTTCTTCTGGTGGTACGAGTCCGCGTTCGATGCCGTCAAGTCCGGCTG
>ERZ1034897.505-NODE-505-length-19279-cov-241.863712_pt1 | contig 19279 bp, 31 predicted proteins | sample MGYA00520629_ERZ1034897 | MGnify/ENA primary metagenome ERZ1034897 (study PRJEB33766, sample SAMN09781789) | gut metagenome | biome: gut microbiome | host: Homo sapiens | place: Madagascar | study: EMG produced TPA metagenomics assembly of the PRJNA485056 data... | reverse complement strand
TTTCGTTTACCTAAATCTGACTTTTCGTTTACCTAAATCTGACTTTTCGTTTACCTAAATCTGACTTTTCGTTTACCAACAAAATTATAAATACTTGAATATCAATACGTTAGAATTTTCCTAATATATATAATATAAGTAATACTATAATTTTCTATTTAAAGACTTCGTTTTGAGGTAAACGAAAAATCAGATTTAGGTGGTAAAATTGGTTCCAAGAACTATACCCTTAGGTACCGAAAACTATACCCCTAGGTACTATTTCGGTACCTCATCGAGGTATAAAAGACTTTAGTAAGATTTTACCTCAATCTGACTTTTCGTTTACCTGACTGTCTGGTTGGCTGAAACGATCGATAAACTCCATCACGCCCTGCGCTGCCAAGTCCTGAAGGCTCTTGCCCGTGCAGGCTTTTATCTGCACGAGCTTGAAGTAATACTCCATAGGGAGGGAGATCTTTACACCCTTCTCTGCCTTCAAAGGCTTCATGCCAGATGGCATTCCGCTATTGAGAGGTGATGAGGGACCAGCGATAGAATCGCTGGGAACGGGGGCTATCTCCTCGGCGTTTTTTTTCTCGGCTGGTGTCTGCTCGGCTGGTGTCTCTTCTGCTGGCTCCTGCTTTGCTGCCGGAGCATTCTCTTCTGTTGATTCCAAATCCACTGTCTGGGTCTCAGTCTTTTCCGGCTCCTCTGCTGCCGATGACTCTGAGTCGTAAATATCTTCAATATTCCTCATCGCCTTCGACTTGGTAATATCAAACTTTGAGAAGCCGTTCTGTGCTTGTCTTGCCATAATCGCTAAACATTTAATATTAAACACTATTTAGGCATACTTGCCAATATCTCTTTCGTGAAGGCTGCATAGTCGTTGCCTACCCTGCTGTATGGCGCATAGGTAAAAATATCCTTCGACATTGCCTGCGCTTCCACCATCTTGGTGTCTCGGCGGGTGTAGGCATCAAACATATAGTCGTCGAACTTATCACCCAGATACTCCTTGAACTGCTTGGTAGCCTTCGTCTGATCGTTACTCATCACCATCAACAAACCTCGAATATCCAGGTTAGGGTTCAAGTCTTCTCTCGTCTCCTTGATGGCATTCAGGATTTCAGCAATACCTTTCGTGGCCAGCATTTCCAACTGTACTGGAATAACTACGCTTGTGGCGCAAGAGAGTGCGTTATGGGTGAGCAATGACATAGCTGGTGGGCAGTCTATCAGGATATAGTCAAACACCTCTTCTACCTTCATTCCGTCCTTGCCGGCAAACTCATTTTCTACCTTCTGTCCGTCCTTGTCGGTGAACTTGTAGTCCTGCATCACGGCAAAAGGTTTCGCCAGCAGTTTTGTGAGTGCCTTGCGAGGTACCGGCATCTGATTGAGAAACGGCTCAATGCTTATCAGATTTGCCGACGCAGGTGCAAGATGGATGCCTTCTTCCACCTGGTACACCGTAAGCGGTGACTGCTTGATGAGCGCATCATATACCGTAGGCTTGCCCGGATTCTGCACTTCACTCCATCCGAAAAGGAAGGAGAGACTTGACTGTGGGTCTAAGTCGATGAGCAACACGCGAGGCTTACGCTCCTTGCCATCCTCGCCCTTACCGAAATAGCCCTTGCCATAACGGCGCAAGCCAGTTGCCAAACTCTGAACTGATGTTGTCTTACCTACCCCACCCTTGTGATTCACGAAGGCGAGAACTTCTTTCAATCTAATTTCTGCCATTTCTTGTAATGTATTAAAAACGTTCTACTTCTAGTTTATTCTTTAAAAGTTTAAAAGTTCAAAAGTACAATCGTACCGAAGTACTAATGTACTAAAGAAGAAAAGTGCTAAAGTGGAAATCAGCCAATGTGTTAAAGTGGAAATCCATCAACGAACGAATGAAGGTATCCTTAAATGTACCAAAGTACTTTTCTACTTCGGTGCAAAAGTACTAAAAAATATTCATTCCCACAAATAATTACCTTATTATTTTTTAGATTTTAATCATATTTAATTATTAGTATCTATAATAGTACTTTAGTACTAAGGCGCAAACGTACCGAAGTGCGAAAGTGCTAAGGAACTAAAGTGCCGAGGAACGAATGAGCTAAGGTGTGAAAGTACTAAGGTACTAAAGAACAGATGTACCAAAGTACTAAGATGTAGTTGTACTAAGGTACGAAAGTATTAATGTGCGAGGTATGAAAGTGCGTTAGTACTAAGATACATAAGATACAAATATACGAAAGTATAAAGGTGTAAACGTACAAAAGTACAAAAGTGCAAACATATCACAAAGTACGAAAGTACTAAAGTGCGAATGTACCTTTTTAAATTTCCCTATAGCCTATAAACTATCTACTAAATCTCAACATCAAAACCCTTTTCGCTCCATTCAGTATTCAGCGACATAGAGATGCCCGATTGATGATTGAGTACTGACCCTTAATCGTTGTAATCTTATTGCGCTCAAACTGCACATCAGGAACCGTGAAGGTGGAGTAGGGCTTATCAGTCTGCTGGCTGTCATTGGTGTTCAACACTCCATCGCTTTGGGCGCAAGAGCCGAAGCCAGCACCCGCTGCCATCATCGCAAAGGTGGTGGCAAAAAAACTTCTTAGTTCTCATAAGCCAAAAAATTTTAAAGGTTTGAGTTTATAATTTTGTCGCAGCAGGGCAAAATCCGTGGATTTTTCCTGCCGCAATAAAGTTGCCATAATGCTGCCATAACGTAGCCGATACGTAACGGCTATTACTCCATCAGGTTAGGGTCTTTGTCATACTCGCTGGCGGCTTCCTGCTGCCACTCGTCATGCTTCTTCTTATAGAGTTCATTCTGATATTCTCTGTCTAGAAATTTGTTCCACTCCTTTTCAAATTCCTCCTTCACAAATTTTCGTATCGGTCCGAGATACTTCTTTTCATCCTCACAGATGATGCGGTTTCTATCTTTGCGTAGGTCAGCATCACTTGAGGTTGATTTCCGGAAGAATATTCCAAACTCAACCTTTGAACTCATCAGCTTGCAGTATTCTATCAGGAAAGGAACCAGGTAGTCTTTCAGCGTCCCTAGTACATCCACGTCTCTATCCTCTAAACCGAGATTCGTAAAGCGCAGATTCTCCAATAAAGACATAACTAATACTTCCTTGTCTGTTTCTACCGTCAGTTCGTAGGATGAATATCCGCCATCAGGAAATTCGTCATTAAAGAAATCGTAGTCAATAAATACCTTTAAAGAACCGGTCATATTCGATTTGTCTATATGAACATCATAACTCTTCAGGTCGGGAATAACCGATGAAATATGTTGAGTATATCCAAAGATGTTATGTAGATTTTCAAAAGGTATCGTTTCTCCACGATGCGCGATGACAGGGCTATACTCAAAATCATCATTCGCACCCGCAGGAACACGCCAATAACCTTCTTCGCTGATATAATACGGTTTAATTCGCCTTTCCAAATTGTCCTTGTCTTTCTTCCACGCAAGACCAATACACTCGAACAATATGCCGAACTCATCAAAGAAGATGACGTGATCGTTGCAGGATAAGGTAATTATTTCTTCATTATCTTTCATGTTTCTAGTTTTTAAAAGATTCTATAATTATATATCTGAATAACGCAAAGGGTGCAGGAATATTGCGCCCATTGCGATATTTTTCTATTTGAATGCTCCAGCCAGAAGCGGTAAAAAGAACACTGCGATGCCGATGGTGGAGAAGAGCAGCACGGCTACACCTACGAAGGCGAGAGCTGCAAGGGAATAAGTAATTGCTTTCTTCATAATGCTATAATCTTTAAATGTATTAAAATTGATGTTTTCTATTCCATATCGCTGAGTACCCAGTTCTGCATCATACCTGCAATATCGTTTGCAGCCAGGAGCCAAATCAGATTGATGAGCACACCCACATAAGGCTTTTGTTCTCCCCTCGACTTGTTTTCGAGTTTATGCGAGTTAAAGCAATCTACGACCGGCTGCATCGCAATGATGCAAGGTTGCAGGGTACCGCATTCGTTGGTAATATCCGTGATAGTTTCCTGGCGAATCTGCATTTCATTCCAATTCAGATCATTTGCGAGCTTCTTACAAACAAGCACTTTGATTTCTTCTTTATTCATAGTCTTGAGAATTTTAAAATTGAAGTTTATATTTTTGTCGCAGCATCAGTGAAGTTTCACCGATGTTATAACGAAGGGTTCTCCTGCGCCTGTAAGGTCGCAGCCTTGATAGCGCGGAAGGTCTCAGTAACATATCTGCTGCCTCCATGCTTCTTGATCCAGTCGTGAACGTCATCGGGCACCACATATTTGTGGACGCTGCCCTCTGCTGCTGGTCTGCCTTTCTTATTTGATGTTTTGTTATTCTCCATTTTCTTTGCGGATTTAAAAAGTTACTATAAAATGTTCTATTTTTCCGAAATAGAAGTTTGGCCAAAGCCTTTTTGTGTTCTAATTTTCCTCATCCTCTTCTTCGAGTTCAAAACCTTCAGCTTCGATAATCTTGCTATCATTACCCATTGCCTCGGCTTGTTGCTCTCGGGATAAATAGACCGGCCAACAAATAAGATCATCTGCATAATTGCCAATATCTATTTCTGCCTTATCCTTGTAATTCCAGAACACGGAAGCCAGACAATACACCTCCATCGCCTCTTTATCTGATAGCATAGATACCGCGCCAAGGAGTCGGGTAATCTCCTGCTCGGAACAGAACTCATTTTCGCCATCGCCCGTAAGAACGTAATCGTGAACCTTGTTAAAGAGAGTATCAGAAGCTTTGGTCATATCCACATCGTTAGGAGAGATACCCTTAATAGCCTCAGTGATGACTGTCAGGCTGTAGGAATCGTTCAGCAGCCAAATAGCACGGAATCGGGCAGAAACGTTACATACAGCTAAATCCAGGTGATTCTCACCTATCCACTTAGTGATATTTGCAACGATGCCATCAATATCCTTATTCTTGCATTTTGCTTTGTCGATAACAAAATATCTACAAGTATCAAACAAATCTCCTTCTACGAAAGTGATGCCTATGCCCGACACATTATCTTCAACCGTCCATACTACAGATTCGGTCTTGCTGGATTTTACAACAAATCTATCTTTCTTCATATTGAATCCGCTTCGCCGTGATGCGGTAGGGCTGAATGATTATATTACTTTTTCTTCTTTAGCCAGGGAAAGAACCAAGAACCTTCTAAATATCGTTGCGCCCTGATAACGGCATACTCCCTGGTATGTATGCGCAAATCGGACGGAATCTTCTCTATTATCATCCCTTCTAACTCGTGGTCATAATTCACCCCGCACTCTTTCAGAAGCTCATAAAGAGGATCATCGAAGAATGAAGCAAATATATGATCCTGAGTGTCGAGATTCAGAAACTCGAACGAGCAGAAGGGATAATCAAGGAAGGCGTGCAATATCTTAAACATCTTTATTCTCCTCATTAAACTTAAGCTTAAGACTTGTCAATCTATCAGAAACAGACCACTTTGATCTTCCGATATAAGAAAGTATAAATTTTTCTTTCTCCATAATTTCAAGTGAATTTAAGAAGTTACTATAAATATCTTTTATTTATCTTCATTCTCTATCTGCTCCAGCTTCATATATACCAGCGTATTCTTGTCGTAATACTGGCGAGGAGCAGCACAGGAATAATACTGGTTCTCACTCTCCTTGATACATAGCGCTGCATCTACGATACGTTTGCCGAAGCTTTTCAGGGCATGAGTCTTGCCGATGATGATAATACCAGACTGGTACACCTTACGAACCTCGACAGCAAAACGATGCAGGGCAGCTTTTGTATTCTTCTCCTCCTTCGTAACCTTCTCCAGTACGTTCAGATGATCAGCAGGACGTGGGTTCCTGCGCAGCTCAACAACACCCTTTTTCTTGTAATTGATGCAGACGAAATACTCGCCAGGCTTCAAATTATCCAGATGAGCCTCCAGCAGGTCGTAACGCTGGAGCACATCACGGGGAGTGATGCTGATACTATCTTTCGTGGCAGAAGATGATGCCTGATTTTTAATATCCTCCATAAAAATCCGCTTCGCCGTGATGCGGTAGGGCTGAAATATCTTAATTAATATTAATAATTCGGGTGAAATGATACACCGTATCGTTTTATTTCTTAAATTTGCAACGTCTTCGGAAGATTTAATCGAACATTTATGGAATTGAAAGAGCACTTCCGTTGACAGTCAGACTCTTCAAGGTCTGTGGATTTAAACGCTCTCACAGAGCAAAATTTCTACTATAGTAGATTCGAGCCGGAAGGCTCGCGGTTGCCCCGGCTTAGGTCGGGGCTTTTTTATTCCGACAGTTTTTTCTTCAATAACCGGAATATAAGATTCTCTTCGTCTTCTCCGAGGTCCTTACACGCATGAGGCACCACCGTTGTCTTCATATTACCCTTATGGAGATAGATGATATTTGCGTTCTCGTTCCAAGTACGAGGCTTGTAGCATCGCTCCACCATCTCGGTAAATGACACATTCTCTTTTTTCGCGTCATCCGTGTCCCACATATTGAGGAGTGCAATAATCTGCTTCCAGCTCAAATCGTTAACGTCTATACTGCCATTCTCTTTTGCAACTTTCTCAAGACAATTTTCCATTCTACTGACTTCACCGTGCTGTCGAGGGCTGAATATTTGTTAATTAAGAAATTGTGCCATCGTGAGCAACAATGATATTTCTGCTTTTGATAATATCGTCTGTAAGCTGACAACCATCATAGAATCCGTTACCAACTCTTACTCTTTCGTCTCTTTCAATGAAGAAACGTTTGTTTAACTTTCCGTATTGCTTCTCTAACTTCTCGATAGATTTTTTCATTTTGCTTGAAATCTTCAATCCATCTACCTCGAAAATGACTTCGCTATTAAACTCTTTCATAACTTTCCGCTTTCCGTGATGCGGTAGGGCTGAAAAAATTCCAATTTAACACTCTACTATATAAAGAGATTATTCTTTAGAAACGGAAGCTGCATACGCATCGCCCTCCCAGCAAGAAAACATAATTAAATAACCTGTTTCCTCGTCTTTATATTTGGCAACCCCGTTGCTCCATTCAGGTGATGCTTCTTTCGCTCTCTCAAATGCAGCGAGGACAATATCCTCTTCGTCTGGTTCGTCATCTAAGGTAACCTCTTCGCCCAGCAGCTCATAGTCCTTATTATCGTCCACGCCAGGATCCTCGCAATATAGCAAGCAAGACTTCCAATTATGTCCGTCCCAGTAATTCCAAAACTTACAGTCATAGAAGCATTCGTTGTCCTCTAACCACTCTTTTGCGAAAGCACGAATTTTTTCTATTTTATTTGTCTTTTCAGCATCTGTGAGAACCTCATCGTCAGATTCCCATTCGTCAATATCTATTTCATTGTCCGCACCAAGCGTAAAACGAAGACCTTTAAATTTTTCTTCAAGTTCTGTCTCTAAGTCATTCCAACATGTACTTTCTCCGTTTTCAAGCGAATAGTCATACGTTGTTCCGTCGGCTGCAGTATCATTAATCTGATCCTCGTAAACAACGAGATAATCAGCACCATCACAGGGATGATTTATATTTTTCAATACTCTAACATTGCTCATATCTATTGACTTAACCGTGATGTCGAGGGCTATAATGTTTTATTAAATCCAGTGAAAAATCTTCGATGTTATAACGAGAAAATCTCGTCACCGAGAAGACGCGGAATGATTTCAGCATCCAGGATGCTGTCGTAATCCCAGAGGTGGGCACCTTCTTCTTTCTGTATCTTCGCTACTGTCATTTTATATGCCTCCTCACCATTCTCGGCATAGCCTACGTACTCATAATATTTATATGTAGAATTGACGGTGGCATGAAGACAGACGGTAAAGAAACCCTTCGGCATCGCAGCCAGCTCCTTGCGGCGCTCGTTGATCTCTCTGGCGATGCGCTGCTTTACCAGGATTTCATTGTCTTGTCTGCGCTTGCGGTCTGCTGCCTCCTTCGCTATCACGGCCTTCTCGCACTCCTCTGGAGTATCAGCGAGGGCAGGGTAGCAATAGATGAAGGATGAAGGGCTACAGCCTGTAGTCTGCAATTTTCTGCCCGCATGCTCGTCCTGATAGATCTTTTTCAGAAGGGCGTGAATGTTGTAGTTAACTTCCAGCTTCCTGCCGCCCGGCTCGTTCTTGTCGGTCAGACTATTAATAAACTCCTCGGCTTTTTCTGCTGAGTCAATGATAACTTTCTTGTCGAAATATACAAAAAACTTCTTCATATTCTTCGCGCTTAACCGTGATGCGCCTAGGGCTGAATGGTTATTATGCTGTTTTCTAACGTAATTTATTAACGCTTCTCGATATGGTAAACCACACGTTCCTCTGATTTTACAGGTGCAAAACGCTCCCCGCCATAATCGCTTTCACGAACACCCTTGATAGTAACGCTGTTAATTTCGGTAACATCGTAAAAGTCCTCATTCAATGAGTCTTTTGCTATGGCCAAACTATTCTTAGCAGACTTCATACTATCATAGTGGGCATCCTGGTACCAACCTTGAGATATAGACGTTCTCTTTTTGCTTCCGTCCTCGAAAATATCGAAGTTCTCTTTTGTAACGTAAATTCCGTAAATCATATTCTTATCGCTTAACCGTGATGCGCTAGGGCTAAAATGATTATTATTGTTGTTTTTATTTATCTTCTTGTTTTATTTTCTGATGCAAAGGTACAAAGAATTTTTGAAACTACTAAATAAAATGCACTTTAATTACGTATTTAGGTGCATTTTTAACGTTTATTTTAATTGCAAAGTAAATTCTCAACACCTTTTTATCTTCTTTTCTTCTCTTGTCGCCCACCAGGGATTCGGACCCTGAAGGATGGAATCTTATCATCCTCGGCCAACCATAGGCGAAATTGCTGCTGCTATCCTCACAGACCGCAGACAGCGTGTAAACTAAAACAAATGCGGACGCTTCCGCAAAACAATTAAAATCTTAAAGTTATGTTTAAAATAACGCACCCCGTGGCGGTGTCGCTCCACGCTTGCCGGTCTGCCGGACGGGGTAGGGGATTTCTATGCTACATCAGCAGGGATATAGTGTTTGTTGTAATACTCCTTGTATTCCTCCTCGGCAATCTTAGCCGCTTCTGCTGCCAGGATCTCTGTTTTCTTCTTGCCCGTGATATTCTCGGCTATCTGCCAAAATCTGCCTTCAGGGAAGCACTGAATGACCAGCGCCAAGCCTACATAGGTAATACCCCAAAGGCCTTCCAGCTTGAAGACGTTGGCACTGCCTGTAAACAGATTCACGTCTATCTTATCTACTTCTGCCTGGTATCTTTCCTGCACCTTCAGAAGTTCTTCGTGGCTGGTGACTCGCACCATTTTGCGCATATAGAAGCTGCTGCTGTCCTCCTGGATGTGCCATTCATTATCCATCAATTTGATATAAGAGAAAAGTTTCTCCTTCTTCTCGTGGTCGATGGCGGTCCATCTGATACCCAAAGACTGATTTTTGTTTTTCGCGAGATTCACGTAAAAACCTACACAGCGAGTGCTCGGATCATCGAAGATTCCGTGGACGGTGATTTGTGTCTGATATTTGCAGATAGGGAAGCCCTTTGCCAGTTTCTCCAGAGTCTCGAAACTGCATCCCTTCTCCACAGCCTGAAGCAAGGCTGCCGGAACTTTCTTTTTGCTCAAATTCTTAATATGCTTTTTGTCGTATGATGATGACTTCTTGAATAAGTCTGTAACTTTGTTTGCCATAATTCCTGATATTTTGAATGTTCTATAATGAGTGATTTCCGATTTTCCAGATGGGCAATAATAGGGCAGCGCTTAGGCTGCCTTATTATTGCCAGGGTATGTGATAAACTCGGTGATGCTTATCTGATCGCTGATATTCCAGTAAGTCTGCATTTCCAGGCTATCACTAGTGGAGCCATCTTCTTTATATACTTCTGCCAGTATCAGAAAGTAGAGTATATAGGCTAAATAAGACTCCTGGTATTTTTCGCTGTGATCAAAGAAGGTGCGACGGTTCCAGTCTTTTTTATAATGACTCAGATTTGAGAGAAATCCATCATAAGACGTGAAGCCTTGCTCAATCCAGGTACCTATTTTTTCACGATGTTCTTTTACCTTTGCTATAATAGCCTTCTTTGCTTCGTTGGTAAGCCCGATTTTTACCTGGATGGTATCAGTACTATAATTGTAGAAGAGTGGATGTTGAACGCCTACGAAGGATAATTTAATATCTTTGCAAATATACTGCTGAAGCAAATGCTCCCACTGTTGGGTGTAAGCCTCGCTAATTGCTTTTTCGTACCCGTCGTTGTCAAAGGTGAAATCCTTGTCTTCCTCCACTTCGTTTTCGAGTTCGTAATCTGAGATCTCGAACTCCGGACACCAGATAGTCTGATAGAAGCCTTCAAAGCTTACCAGGTCGATGTTTGATACATCTAATTCCTTTTTCTTTTCCATAACCTTAAAAATTTTAATGTTCTATAATATGTTATTTTATTTATTGCCAGGGAATCCTATTTTGATGGATTCCCTGATTCAGTACGTATGCTATAATAAGGCGTGATAAACGGGTATCTTACCTCGTTAACGTAATACGTTACGGAAGGAGCGCTCAGTGTCAGTGAGTTTTGGCAAATCACAACGCCGTCCATTCCGTGCGCCATCATGTTCAGGGCGCACATTTTGCATACCAGTGGATCTGAATCCTGGGCAACGTTTTTATATGGCCTTCCGGCTGAAGGATCAGGACAGCTCATCTTTGCGAAATGTGACAGAAGCAGACGACCACTACCAGCGGCGCAATCATTCACCCGAGTGCCCGAAATTACCGGGCTGGAAGCCTGTTTTTTCTTCGAGCCTATAATATCACTTATCAGGTCGGAAACGTCGTGAGGAGTGAAAAATTGCCCCGTCTGAGATGCCTTGCCTCGTGACAGATACATATCCTCATAGAGAATGCCAAACACATCAAGCCAGGTGCCGTTCTGGAGTGCCCGGCTAACGTCGATAAGCCAGGTTGTAGCCAGTACGCCAAAATCAGGCTTTTTATTGATGCGTTCCTGATACCAGTTTTTCAGGCTATCGGCTTTTCCTCCCTGGAATGCCTTCACACTAAATAAATCCAGAAGGAAGTCGCAGAAGTCACTCAGTGCCATCTCGTATGGTCTGCCATCCTTCTTTGCCTGATTGCTCAAAATATCTACATACAGTTTCTTATTCATCATAAATCCTCAAAATTAAAAACGTTCTATAATAGGTGATATTCTCTATAGCGGGTGCCCTGGATAGTGCCCAGGGCTGATAACATCTTAGCTACACTTCCAGATACTGGTAACAGAAGGGTATTGTTTCAGGTCGTGATTCATCGCAAATTCCCGAAGGTCTATATCCTCGCAACGAAGTTCCTCGATGAGCTTTTCCACTTTGCGCACCTTTGCCACATATTTTGCATACTCCTTTCTGGTGCCCTGGAGCCTCTTAATATCCTCCTGTAGGTCGTTTAACTTTATATCTATAATAGATACGGCTTTTTCTGCCTCCATACGGTCGCCAGTGCTCCACTGCCAGAAATTCTCCATTTTCCCGTACCATCTATAATTGAGATAAATGTGGTTTTCCCTAGAAGGGCCAGCACAGCTATATCTATCCAGGCTCATGTGGTTATCCTCGAAGTAACAAGAAAAGCCTGTAGCGGCTTTTACTGCCTTGTTGAAGCGCTTGTTTATCACTTTGCCATCGAAGGTGCGGCAAACAGATTTTAGCGCCTCCAGGGCTTTTACTTGCTGCTTTTTGAGTCCCACTATTTTTGCAACATGATCGGCGTACAATTTAGCCTCCATCTTTGCACGGTCGCGCTCCCAGTTTTTCACTGCATTCTGGTAGTCTTTTTCCGTTCCTATAATATAGGAAGTTTTAGGCGCGTGATCACCCAGCCAGCGGCGAAAGCGTTCATTATTCAGTGCCTCAAATTCCCTTGCGTTTTCCTCGCTGCTGAAGGTACGGGCTGAAGGTGGGTTTTCCGTATCAAGCTGCCAGGCGTAAACGGTGCCCTTGTCTGCATGAAGCTCCTTGTAGCGACTCATTATTTTCTCCGTGTCCTCATTTGCCAAATTCTCAAAATCTATCTTTGCTTCCATAATTCCTCAAAATTTAAAATGTTCTATAATATAGTGATATTTTATGCGTTCTATAATCGTGGTACCCTGGAGCCTCCAGGAGTACCCACAAAAACTTTATGCGGCCTTATTTTGTTTTGCCTCGTCGATTTCCTGATAGAGTCTTTTTTGCGTTCTACTATAGCCAGTTTCTCCGTTGAAACAGTGATAAGCAACGCCCAACTCCTCGCTGCAGTAGCAAGAAAAAATGTACTCAGCTTCGTTTTTCAAGCCTTCTATAATAGTATTTAATTTCTTAATAATGTTCTTAGCCTGAAGGTGATCAAGACCTGGATTCCCGGTCCAGTCGTCGTCGGTAACATAGAGCTCATTAAAATCCTCAAATATATCATATTCTGGGCTCCCGGTCCAGTAGTCACCGCCGGAATCTATTGTTACTTTGCCCGAAAGATCCATGCAAGCGCCTTCGTAATAACCGGAGCGCACCAGTGCATTAATTTCGAGTGATATTTCACACCCTCCATAATTGAGGGTCGCAGTCTTATAGGCAATCACGTGCGCGTTGTCTTCGTACCCGTCGAAATCCTCCCAGCCCTTTTTCTGAAGCCCGGAAACTATATTCTGTTTTGCAAATTCATAATCAGTCTCCGTTCCTAACTCGTCGTACTCTCCTTCGAGTTCAGGATCCAGGTCGCATTCTTTTACGTCCTCCTTGGTAAAATATCGATTCATACCGATAACAAAATAGCGGGTGCAATTTGCACTCATAAAATTACATGTAGCCATAACTCTAATATTTTAAAGATTCTATAATATGTTTACTAATTCCCAGTGATATTTTACAGCCACTATAAAGCGGCTTTTATCACCATCTAGAAGGTGCCGGCGGGAATGATCCGCCATGAAGGCCTCGATACCTTTGCACCTTGATATATTTAAAGTTTGAAAAAGAATATCTTATAAAGATACTGATAACAACATACACACGGCCGCGGCAATTAGATTAATGCCTATAAATTGCAGCCCGTTAACTGTCACGCCCTCGTCGCCGTCGCCGGCAAAGTAAGTTTTAGGCGCAAAAAGCCATCTCCAGGCGGTTTTTACAGCCGCAAAGATACATTTATTCAGGCGCACAAAAAGAAGAGCACACACGGCAAATAAAACGCTTACTAGCGCCGCCGTACTGGTACGGCGTGAAATATTGATGCTATTATTCATAACTCTAATGTTTTAAAGATTCTATAATATGGTTATTTTGTGGGTACCCTGGAAGAATCCAGGGCACCGGGTATTTTACGCGCATCTCATGAAGTTGTCGAGATAGTGACGCGTTCCCTTAATCGTGATATAAGGGCGCGGCCAACTGTCTTCTTTTTTGGGGCACGTGTATTTTATCTTTTGCCAACGTGCGCAAAGTTCCTCCGTATTGTTATAACATACCTTATATAAAGCGCGTTCCCCGTTCTCGTCGATCACAAGGGACCAGCCTCCGTAACCTTCTTGCTCGAAACATTCGCCGTATTTTGCTAATTCTTCATACTGTTCTTTTATAGTCTTTTTTGCCATAACTCAAATTTTTTAAATGTTCATAAATAGAAGGTGCCGGCGGGAATGATCCACCGTTTAAGGCCTTGTACCTTTGCACCCTGGAATCTCTAAAATATATTATAATGCTGCCAGCATAGCGACGGCCGTATTAACAATTTTAGCCTGATCCTTGTTTGTGATTTCCGGTGTGTGTTCTGAAACAAATTTCTTTTGTTCAGTACTCAGCGCCGCGAAGTTTGCCGCGAAGGCCGCACAAAATGCCTCCGCTTTCTCATGTTCATTCTTTGCGACGACCTGGATCTCCAGGCGCAAAGGTGCGCGCATACTCTTGGGGAATTTATCGACGGCGTGCAAAAGCGCCGTTTCATACTCAAAAGATTCCCAAGTTCGGTTGTAATATGATACGCGGGAGTGCTCATAATCTTTGCCACCGCCTGAAGTGTAAACATGATGGCAAAAACCATTTTTCGTATCTGTAGTACTACAGAAAAAATAAATCTTTTCGCCGTTAACTGTAAACTCGAAAGTTTTTCTATTATATATTTTTGTTGCCATGATTTTCTAAATTTTAGAATATTAGTACTTTATTTTTTTAACTCGCTTTTTGCCTCCTGATAATTATCTTTAATGATCAGACCAAACCCAAAATACATTAAAGCGCTGATAGCAAGGAGTAAAAGAAGGGAATCAATACAAGCTCCAATTTTTACTACATCATCAAAGATCAGGTCGTAAGCGCAAACAAAAGCGCCTAAAACAAATGGCAGTGGAATAATAGCCAAAATAAAACTCATTGTATCCATATTTGATACTACCTTTAAAAATTCCTTCATGATTCTAAATTTTAAAATGTTCCTATAAAGGGACCACCGGAGCGGTCCCCGTTTATAACTTACTACCTGGATATTACAATCTGATCTCCTCCAAATTTGCAAGATCAAAAATTGCAATTTGTTCATTTGCGCGACCGGCCTCGATAGCTTCAGCGCAATCTTCGAAAATAACGGTAGCATCATAATAATATAAGCCACTTTCTGAATCGTACCAGCCGCCGAACGCCAAAGTGCGGCCGTTTAAATTGCCTGAAGCCTGGAGCTCCTCGATAACATTTGCTACCTTTGCCAGGCCCTCAGCGCCAAAACTGTTTTGTGTACGCTTTAAAGCGACTGCATAACCTGTAGTAACCGGCTGCAAATTTGCAGCGTTAACAGTAAAACCTTCAGGGTTGATTGCTGCGATTGCAGCGACTGTTGAGATAACTAAATTCTTTTTCATGACTTTTTAATTTTAATTGTTTGTACTATGTTTTGTTTTACGTTTGCAAAGATACTACTTTATTACGATACCGCCAAATGTTTTCACAAAAAAGTTATCAAAAAGTATTAGTTTTAACGTTTATATACATTAATAAGGTAGTATTTTACAGATTTTCACAATATGTTAGTAATATATTGGTATTATCTAGGTATTATTTTATTCTTCGCTATTATTATATATAGGGAGAATTAACGGTGTGCCTCCTGGGTGGTGGATGATGCAGACAGCAGGGCGGGAGTTCCTTCCATCGTGGGCGGTGCGCCTCCTGGGTGGTCCGGTCGCATATTCCAGCCGATCCAGACAGGCGGAGCCAGCCAGAACCCCCCAGTGTGGCGGCGCAGTCATCCTCGTGAATCTCAGTCCGAGGGATAGAAATTCTAAATGTAACGCTCTAAATATCAATTATTCTATATCTCCTTTTAGGATATGCCGTGCAACACGAAATTGCAGGAGGGGAGGAAATTATGCTCGGGGAATGATATATAACCATCTAAAACACAAATAGTTAGAGGGGAAAATATATAATTCAGTAAATTATAAACTACCGTCATTTTACATACAAAAATACAATCTTCGCCATCTAAAAGCCAAATTTTACGCAAAAAGTTATGATTAAGTATTACTTTTTATCTATTTTTCTTGCATATATCAAAGAAAAGTATTACCTTTGCAGCGAAAACAGAATAATAAATAACTATACTAATACAATATGAATATAGAATTAGATATTCTCAGATATGTAAAGGAACATAAGATTCCTATGGTAAAGGTAGCACAGGCTGCAGGTATGACTCCTCAGAACATCAAGAAGAGCATTGGTAACAATCCGAAAGGTGATACCATCACAAACATTGCTAATGGTTTAGGTGTTCATCCGAGTGTTTTCTTCTATGATAAAGATGAAGAAAAGGAAACTGCCGATGATTCTGAAACCAAACAGAACGAGGAAGCTGTGGAGGCAACAGATAAGCCAGCCTATCCAGTTCACGAAAGCGGATTGGTATCAGAAAATCAGCAAGAAGAGGGGACGGCTCCTGCAAACGGTATAATTCAGACATCCACCTTCTGCCCTCACTGCGGCAAGAAAGTAAGGGTAGGAGTAGTGCTTCTGCCGGAGGAATGATGGATTTCATATAATTAATAATGTATAACTCTTAAAACAGAATGAAGAAATGAAACAGAACTTTTTATCTATGATGAAACATTCCATGATGGCCATCTGCACAGTGGTGGCTGCGGGAATGGTTACGGCATCGCTCTCGGCTTGCAGCAGCAGCGAGGATGAGTTATCTCAGGACGAAACGGTGACTCCGGTACACAAGCCCGTGGAGAGTCTTCTGGTAAAGACAATGAAGGAGCATCCTGCGGCTGGATGGGAATACATCAAGAATAAATATGGTGGTACGCTGGAGATTCATAGCGTGGCTCCTGCTTTAGGACAACGTTTCGACAGATGGATTATCAGCATGTTCCTAGAGGCTGATCCGGGGCTGGATAAATGGCAGGGCACATACGTCATCTGGCAGGCTGATGCCAGTGTTCGCGGTTATGTGGACGGTGAGTGGACGGAAGTCCCGAAAGCTTATCTCGGTACTGGCGATAACAGCGCACCGGTGAAGGGTGCCTGGATAAAAATGGAAGATATGGGACGCAAGGACCAAATGGGACGTAAGGAATATCATATCCAGCTTCATATCGACGAAATGAAAGAGGAAAACGGCGACTATGCAAAGGATATAAATATAGATATTACAAGTTTCAGAGAAAGAAACGTGTATGAATACTAATGAAACTGTTCTAAAAAGGCTAGGGGGCATCTTCCTCTAGCCTTTTTCTGTTTTCCGGAAGAAGATCCTTGTCTGATGAGAAGGCGGAAAAGAGCGGGCGAGGGGACTATCACTAGTGCCCTAGCCCTTTTTAATTCAGATCGAATGAAAAAAATGAAAAAACAGCATTCTGCCTTTTTTCTTATTTTAGATACATCGTATGAGATACCTGTAATATCACATCTAATTTTCCAAAAGCAAAGATACGAAAAAGCTGCGTGAAACATCGGACAACATCTGTATGATTTCTAAGGGATACTTCCATTATCTGTATGATTTTTATCAAATAATGCTATTATCTGTATGATTTCCACCGGAAAAATACAGCTCATTCTTCGAGATAAGCCCGAAAATTTACAGATAATTTCTTGTTTTTCTCAGATTTTCTGATACATATTCAGATTTTTCTTCGTACCTTTGCAGCGCCATAGCCCTCCGATGGGCTATAATCTTAAAGTGTATTAAAAAACAGCGAAGCCCTGCCGTCCGAGATGGATAGCAGGGCTTCTTTCTCTTGATAGGGGTGGTGACCAGCGAAGGAATCGCTGGGGACGGGGGCAAAAGGGGGACGAACTTTCGCTGCTAAGCTTCTGCCATTACGGCTTCCAAGCTCTCCATATCAGCGAACTTCAAGCCGCAATCCTTAGCAGCCTTGAACAACTCCTTCTCGTCAACTGCCTCGATGGCTACCTCTACCTCGGCATTGGCAAGGTCTGAGAAGTACTTCTCGGTCTTCTGCTTCTGATTGAAGAAATACTCATTGACCTCAGCGAACTTGGCAGAATCGTCCTTGGTGTATTCGTAGCCCTCATCGGCGTGCTTCTGTTCCAACTGCTGGCACTCCTGGAGCTTGCGCTGCATCTCCTCGAACTTATCGTCCTTCAGGCTCTCCTGTGCTTCCTCCACATCCTTGTCGTAGGTATCGGCTACGTGGCGCAGAGCCTTCATATTCTTCCAAACTCGCATAGCGGCATCATCGTTCATTGATGATGTCTTCAATGCCTTCAATGTCTTGTAGGCTGCAACAGCCTCGATTGTCTTAATCTTCTTCATAATTGTTTCTTTATTTTTATGTTTAAACTAAATATTTTCTCCAATTAACTTGCTATATAGAATACCTTTCTATTTCCGTTACAAAGATAATAAACATATTCCAAACTGGCAAGAAAATCAAATATTATTCTTAATCAATAATTCCTTGGCTAAATACCATTTGCTTAGTAGTCAAAACATAGTCCACATACAGCCATAAAGCATAAGTTTTTCCACTCTGCATTTTGCTTTTGAAAAGAACGGTTTCACTAGCACCGCCAGCCAGTGTTGTATTGCTCATAAGAATAGATTCACCAACCTGCATACTACTATTTTCCTTGCTCGAAGAAAAACGTAGTTGCAATGATACAACATGAGACACACTATCAACATTCTTAATCGTTGCGCTTCCAAGACCACTTTGTCTTAGTGTAACCTTGCTAGCATTAATGTCTGTTCTGGTTTTCACCACAAGAGTGATTGGCTGTAATACTGGTATAGGGATATACGAACCCTGTTGTAACTGAGGAAAATCACTGCTTGTATAAGCCACGCTGCTCATAAATGGATAGACTGTGTATGTGCCTGCGTTGATCTTTGTAAACTTAACGGTGTTCGTATCTGATGTTCTCATATACTGTAGCTTGTCGCCATTGTTGTTATAGAGCAACACACCAAAGTGATAGGTTATGTTACCATCATTCAACAAGTCTTTCATGCTTATCCAGTCAGAATCGACACTTTGCAGATTATATGCTGCGCTAATACTTACGGCATCTTCCGCTGATGGACTTGTCGTGCCAATTTCTAGGTATTCACTTCTTGCGTTATGGTTATACCCGCGAAAATCTCCTAGTCTGTAAGGTGCAGATGCCGTCCTATGGGTGAAGCCGTTGTCCGCTTGCGAATAATAGCCCTTTATATCATAGATATTTGTTGCTTTAGGATAATTGATGTTGCAGTCATTCCTCTTACCCTTCCACCCAGTATTGATATCAAGGAAAGCGTTGTCTGAGTCAACGGGCTTATACTTCGCCCACATGTTGATGCCTTCGTAAGTGCAAAGGGATGCTAGGTCGTTGCTACCATAGCCAAGAAGACTTTTAACATCGTCTATACTAACTGGAGCAGTTATCTTTCCATTACTTACACTCATAATTACCTCCTTCTTTATAACAAGTTATTCCACCAGCAACAGTTAAACTACCATTAATAAGAAGATCACCATCTATAGAAACATCACCTTTAATTTCTCCATTAGTTAAATATCGAACTGTCTCTACTTCCTTGATAACTTCTTTAGTAACAACTCGCTCTACTGTTACATTGAATACTTTCGCAAGCCATAAGATAAATCGTTTCATACGCTTAATCTTTAGAACTTAAAACACTAGGCAAGGCAGCTCTATAAGAGCC
>ERZ1034897.498-NODE-498-length-19478-cov-5.599907_pt1 | contig 19478 bp, 17 predicted proteins | sample MGYA00520629_ERZ1034897 | MGnify/ENA primary metagenome ERZ1034897 (study PRJEB33766, sample SAMN09781789) | gut metagenome | biome: gut microbiome | host: Homo sapiens | place: Madagascar | study: EMG produced TPA metagenomics assembly of the PRJNA485056 data set... | reverse complement strand
ATATTTATGTTTTACGCACGAATAACAGAAGGCTTCGAGCCGGGCTGATCGAACCCGCACAAGAAACAACCCCTTGTGAGTTAGCTCCGGAACACACATCGGAACCGATCAAGAGTATTGACGATATTAATCGGATATCAGACTATTTAATAAGTAATAAAAGATACAGAGATAATATGTTATTCATCGTTGGCATCAACTTCGGACTTCGCGTTAGCGATCTGCGCATCTTACGATTTTCAAATATTATAAATGATAACTTAATATTCAAAGAAAGCTTTCCTGTTTTCGAAAAGAAGACACGGAATACACGTTCCAGAAAAAAGAATCGATATATAACGATAAACACAGCTGTTATAGAGGCCGTAACATTATATTTAGAAAACACACCAAATGTGCGAATGAGCGATTATCTGTTCAAAAGCGAATCTAATAACGGCGCAAATAAAAATGAGCCCTTGAGTCTGAAATCAATAGACCGCATATTAAAAGGCATTGCAAAAGACCTAGGTATAACAGCAAAAATATCTACTCATTCGCTACGTAAAACATTCGGCTATCATCAGATGGTCATGTCGAACAACGACAGCAGGAAGCTTCTGCTTCTTCAAAAAATATTTAACCACTCTTCTCCGGCGCAAACATTAGATTACATAGGCATCACCGGCGAAGAAATCGAGGAGGCGTATAAAAGACTAAATCTCGGCAGCATAAATCACAACTACCTTTTGGATAGTAGCATTGTGGAACGAGATAGCATTATTTCTTAATACCAGTGAACAGGTGGAAGGAGGTGTTGTTTGCCTATGATCTTATTAAAAATTCCAATTACAATGTTAATCACCGCAATTGGAATAGTCTTTAAATAATTATTAAATAAAAGAAGGAGATGATTTGTTATGACTGTGAAAGTTTGCGACGCCATCATGGGGACTGGAAAGTCGCAAAGTGCAATTACATGGATGAACGAACACAAGGGCGATAAATTTATATACATAACGCCATATTTAGAAGAAGCGAATCGTATAAAGCAAGGTTGTCCGGATTTAAATTTCGTAGAGCCAAGCAACAAGCTTGAGAAATACAATTACCGCAAAACAGAACACGCAGCTGATTTAATCCGAAAAGGTAAAAATATTACAACAACGCATCAGGCTTTTAAGTGCTACACGGAAGAAACAATTAACGACATCAGGAGGCAAGAATATACTCTAATAATTGATGAAAATGTAGATGTTTTAGAGGTATTCGACTTCCATCCCGACGACTTGCAAATTGCCGTTGACGCAGGTTACGTTTTGGAAAACAACGGTATTTACACCATGGCAGATACAACATACAAAGGCGAAGCCTTAAGGGATATGTTTCATTTTCTCAAGACGAGGGAACTCATTCGCATCGAAGACGATATGTCAAATTCAATTTTCTACTGGACTCTCCCCCCTGAGCTTATTACATCATTTAAAAATGTATTCATACTAACCTATCTGTTCAAAGGACAGAGCCTACACCACTTCTTGGAGATATATAACATACCGTACGAGTATATCGGAATAGAAAAAACAAATACCGCCGAAACCGGATTCAGGTTTTCAAAATATCCCGGATATACGCCGGAGTACGTATCTCATTTAAGTGATATGTTACACGTACTTGATACCGAAAAAATTAATAGTATAGGCGATGAGTACTACGCACTATCGATGAATTGGTTTAAAAAGAACGATAGTAACTCAAGGCAGTTAAAAAATAACATATATAACTGCATGCGTAACGTATGGAAGGATATTCCTTGCTGTGAGAAGCTCTGGGCAACATACATAAACGAACGCACACATATGCAAGGTAAGGGATACACAAAATCGTTCTTGACGTTTAACGCAAAAGCAACAAATGATTATAGAAGCAAAACACACCTCGTGTATATGGTAAATATATTTATGAACGTTAACGATAAGAAATTCTATCAAAAGCACGGAATCGAAGTCGATGAAGATTTATTTGCTCTTTCAATAATGGTTCAATGGATATGGAGAAGCGCTATACGAGACGGAGAGGAAGTTTATTTATACATACCAAGCAGTCGAATGAGAAACATACTTATCAGCTGGATAAATTCTGTCAGCAAAGGAGGGAATCGTGTTGAGCCATAGAAATTGCGATAGTTGCTATTACTCCGATGCGTGTCCACAGGATGGATTGTGTGAGTATTTTGCTTCATACGAAGAACAAATCATTACCGAAGAAGTCAGCAGTTTTATAGAAGAAGAACGTATGGCGTTCTATACGGAGTGGTTTGAGTACATAAAAGAATGGAACAGCTAAATTTTACCAAGCTGAGTCCACTATAAAACTTACAAGAAAAAGAGGTGACATCTATAAGCAAGCAGTTGGTATGTCAAAAATACATTTACAAAATACATAGCAGCAGATTGAGAAAAGAAAAATGGAAACTCATTTTGCCAATAGATGAGGCGAGAAGAAACGACGAGGTTATTTCACTCGCTGACAGTCAAGTGCTTCGATGGATTGACGAACTGAACGGAATTACGAATTCTGACGAGAAAGCTCGTGACTTAAAAGATGAAATAAAAAAACTGCGTAAAGAGCCGAACAGTATACAAAATAAAAGAAGCATTAAAAATCTTTATAAAGAACTGGATAAACTCCAGTACAAACCGGATTATATGTGTTTAATTATCGATAGAAAACAAGACTATTACAGAGCTTGCAAAGGGTTTTCCGTTAACGGTGTTAAATATAAAAGATTACTCGGTACAAACGGTGGCATTAAGAACAGTACCATAGTTTTCGTTAGCGAGCGACACGTTGCCGAGTTACGGCGCCGAATAGACAATGGCCGAAATCCAGATATGGAACTTGTGCCGGCGAAACTGGAGGCTTATAAGGCTTTGACGTGCAGCGCATCTGTTCCGGTATCTATGCCAAAAGGCATTCTTGTTATCAATGATTGCGAAACAGAATTTCTATCAGACATAATTTATCTTACAGACGAGGGCGAAGGCGAACCACTAATGGAACTTCGCGAAAAGCAAAAGATAAATATCAATTCTTCGGATGGTTTTGGGATAATGCTCCCATCTTTAGCAGAACGATGGAGTCAGGAATTGGAATTGGATTATATCGTAAGTGGTGTTAATACAAGATTTTCCTTTGAAAAAGGTATGGTATATACTTTTGACTTCCTTGAATTCAGCGAGAACGTTGCTCATAACTACATAGTTAAAGACGCTTGGGGAACCGATATTGATATCAGAACGGTTGAACTCATTCTTACAACATCAATGGTTAAACTTTACGATAGCTACAAAAACTGTGAAGAATACATATCAAAATCAATAGCCAACGGATACACCTTCGGTATTGCAAAAACGTGTCCTAAGACATTGGAGAGCGAAAGAAATTTAAACTACCAATTCATCCAAAGTTACGATTTAGATGACGATGATATTGAAGAACTTATCGCTCCGACAATGAATGAAATCAAAGACGTCCTTGGTGGTGATTGGAGAAAAACCGTGCTGTTTTTAAAAGGTGCAGGCTTAAATAAAAACAATATAGATAATCTCGAAAATGATTTTATAAAAGCTCTGATGATTGATAGACGCATGATAGATGATCCGTATGTGCAGAGCAGTATATATCAGCTAATTAAAAACAGAATCAACGAAGCGAAAGTTGGAGTTCTAAAGGTACACGGAAACTACTCAATCGTATCCGGAGACCCTTATGCGTTATGTCAGAGCATGTTTGGAATTTGCGTTACAGGTTTGCTGAGTAGTGGCGAAATATATAATCAGTATTGGGCTGATAATAAAGCAAAAAAGCTTGCCTGTTTTAGGGCTCCTATGACCTGCCATAACAACATCCGAGAGGTCATCCCGGTCGATAACGATAAGGTTAGGCACTGGTATCGGTATATGAGTACCTGTACAGTATTTAATGCCTGGGATACAGCAGCGAACGCCCTTAACGGCTGCGACTTTGACGGCGATCTCGTAATGCTTACCGATAATAATGTGCTCGTCAATAAGCTCACACCACTACCGGCGCTCATGTGTGCTCAGAGAAAGGCTACAAAACAGATACCGTCAGAGGACGATTTGATCCGTTCCAATATCGAAAGCTTTGGAAACGAAATAGGCCAAACTACTAACTGGATAACATCTATGTTTGAAGTACGTGCCGGACACAAAAAGGGCACGAAGGAATACGAAACTTTGGATTACAGAATACGATGCGGTCAATTGTATCAGCAGAACGCGATTGGAAATCAGTCGCCTTATACAGTAATGTATATGAAAAACACGGTGAACCTGTAAATACAGGGTGTGCCATATTAATGGTGCTAACAGAGAAATACTAAGTATGTTGTTTTGAAATTAAAATATAACCCAGAAAACAGATTCCGTTTTAAAGATAGGCGGTGAATATAACGAACGTATATAAAACTTTTGGTATCTATAGAATAACAAATCTCACAAATGGTAAATCATATATAGGTAAAACCGGCGTAAATTTTGGCGATAGATGGGATTGTCATCGAGCACAACTCAACGGCGGCTATCATGACAACTCGCACCTACAACGCGCATGGAATAAATATGGTAGTGCTGCTTTTGAATTTTGTGTTGTAGAAGTTGTCGATAATGTATCTTGTTTGGACAATCTCGAAAGAAAGTATATCAGTCAGTACAAAGAGCTCGGAATGTCTTATAACATCCTCGACGGAGGCGACGGAGGCTTTCTTCTTGGCAGTCATTTAAGCGAGGATGCAAAACGTAGGATCGGAGAAAAGAACCGGGTTAATATGACTGGTCGAAAAGCTTCCGCTGAAACTAAGGCGAAAATGTCTGCATCGCAAAAGAAACGATACGAATTATGGACTGCGGAGGACAGAATTAGCCACGGAAAGAACGTGTCCAAGCATGCCTCTGGATATAAATGGAGCGAAGAGTCTAAAGCAAAGTTCACAGAACGTCAGCGAACAAAGCCAAATGCCGCCAAGCTTACCATTGATACAGTCCATAAGATACGAAGAATGCATGAATTGGAGCATAAATCTTATACAGAAATAAGCCAAGAACTTAGCATCCCAAGACATAATGTATATAACATTGCTACATATAGAAGATGGGCTAATGTTTAGGTCGCTATAATAAAAACAACATATATGTAAACTCTGTGCCAAGCCATACTGGGGACAGTTTGGAAGGTGCAACGACTAAGACATACGGTCTAAACGAGACTATGAAGTCTATACCACTACGGCGAAATTCCGTTTTGGGAAGTTCCGTGCTCCTACTCAATGTAGGATGAAGATATAGTCTACTCCCCTAGTAAATATCGGGAAACCGAGGGTATAAAGGAGATAAAGCCAAAGGAATCATTTGTAAGCCAATGCCTATAACCTGGCACGACCGTCGCGCCGCAAATAAAATCGAGGATAAATCTGAACGAAATTTTTATCGCAGCATTGTTGCAGATAGAAAGCCTTACTTTATGCGATACATATATCCTGCTTTGATGAAGCAGTACAATACATACATAAAAAATACAACGAAAAATTCTTTACGCGAATTTCAAATGACTGTTAGCGAACTACGTTCTATACCAAAACACGAACGTTCAGATAGGCAGAACGAGTTCTTGCATTACTATGATTACAGGATGCCGGTAGGTGTCAACGATTGCGTTATGAATAAAATTTGCAAAAGGTTCGAAGATGAATTTGACAGATATATTACCAAACATAACAGTGAGCGTAAATTTGACTATCAATTTATCAAGAGCAATGTGGAATATAGTTACTCTCAATATAATTCAATCAGAAAGCTTTACAACGAGTATAATCAAAAATTGCGTAATTATATGATATTCACTGGTTATGAACGAGTAGATGAATTCGACTCAATGTCTGAGTTACGAACCATGAACGAAGAATTTAAAAAGTTGTGCACAATAATTTGCCCAAACAGAGATGCATTATGTAATATTATTCTAGATATCTGTTACACAAGAAATTCTACCAAGCGATTTGCGTGGAATATGTGCGGAACCGAAATTATACATAGTTTATTAACCCAGAATAACAATACTATATTCTTCCCGACGCTTGATATAGACGGAGACATAGAGTACTGCTGCAATAGGTTTTCTGTGACATCAAAGAAAGTTGAGGTGAATGAATGAGTATAGTTTTAAACGAACACTATAGCGCCGAACAGTCTATAGAGTCAAACTTCCTCGGTAATAAGCCGTTGGAAACATTGCGTCGCGTAGCTCGTTATTATATGGATATAAACGGAATCACAGATAAAAAAGCAGTCAGAGGTATGCTCGACACGTTCTTGCTTCGTTGCGATCCGGCAGCTTCCATTCCAAAGTGGTCTATGGTACTCGACTTTGCAACCGAATGGGCTTTTAAACATGAGGCTATTATAATCGAGTCAATCATCATTACGAAGCCGGAATTACAAAAGATCGATTCTTTAGATAGCAAACAAATAAAGCGACTAGCATTTGTGCTTTTGTGCTTATCTAAATATTGGAATGCAGTAAATAACCAAAACGATAATTGGGTCAATAGCAAGGACAATGAGGTTATGGCTTTTGCCAATATTAAAACCTCCATCCGCAGGCAGTGTGCCATGTATGCCACCTTAAGAGACTGCGGATTCATCCAATTCTCCAAAAAAGTGGATAATACAAACGTTAAGGTTTGTTTCGCTACAGACGGCGAACCGGCTATGATTATTACCGATTTAAGAAACTTAGGCTACCAATATCTCAAGCATCACGGCGAACCATATTTCGAGTGTAAAAATTGCGGAATTGTAACACGATATAAAAATCATATGAGCAAGAAATCTATACGGCAACAAAAGTATTGCGAGTCTTGTGCCGTCGAGATTCGTACACAACAAAATATTAACGCCGTTATGAGACGAAGAAAAAAAATTACCACATCAATATAATTCTAAAAATGTTGGAAATCAAACGTGGCCGTATTCCATTGCAGCACAACGGAATACGGCCCTTTTGAGGAAATGTCTATATTGAAGGGATATATTACGCATCTCTTTTGAATTTTAGAGAAAAAGGATTGAGTAAAAATTTTATGATTTCTATTAACAAGATCGAGGCTAGAGCTATCAGAGAACATCTTCCGAGCGTGCATATCGTTAGGACGATGAAACAAAAATCCAAACGCGGTCATTACTTCTGTGAAGAATCCAGACAAGCTGTCAGGTTTTTAGAGGACTTCAGAAACGGAGGATGCACCACGAAGAAAGCGGGTGGCAAAAATAGATATAGCAAGAAAGCCTAACGAATCAGCTCTTGCCTACCACAAAAGAATCGTGTATGGCAAGCTCGTCGATAAGACATTAGGTGATGTTGATTACACCGAACTGTCTGAACTGGCGTATGGTCAATCATATAGTTCAGATGTTGCTCGAAGAATGTTCTACGGCAGTAAACGAACTCTTGAACTTATCTCTGCCGAAGAAGCAAGCAAGATAGATGATGTTAATATTTTATCTGAACTTGACGAAAAAATGATAGAGCTTCGTAAGGAAAGACAAAAGTTTTATGACCAAAGAAACGCTTTCAATAAAATTGTTCGCGAGCGGTCTCGCCAAGAGGAACTCAATGAAATTATCGTTGATGCAATTCACAACGGAGAACTTCCAAGGCTGAACTATGAGAGAAACATAGTCGAGTCAAACAGTAATGATTTGCTTGTGAGCTTAAACGACTTACACTATGGCGCGGTGCATTCTAACTATTGGAATGAATACAACTCTGATATAGCCAGAGATATGATGGTCAACTATCTCGACAGAATAATCAATATTGCTGATACCAATAATAGCGAGAACTGCATCGTATGGGAAAATGGTGATGCGATAAGCGGAGCAATACATAGGTCGATTCAAATTACAAACAAAGAAAATGTAATCGAGCAAGTTATGGGAGCGTCAGAACTTATTGCAGAATTCATTGCAGAATTAAGTAAACATTTCAGAATAGTTAAATTTGTAAGTGTGTCCGGCAACCATAGCAGAATAGACCCGAACAAAGATAATGCTCTCGTTGATGAAAGACTGGACGATTTAATCGAATGGTATATTGCAGCACGATTACAGAACTTTGAAAATGTCGAGATTGGTGCGGGAGAAAAAATTGATTCCACGATGTACCTTATCGATATTCGAGGAAAGAACTACTGTGGCATCCACGGTGATTTCGATGGTTCTGCGTCTAAAGTTCAGTCATTACAAACAATGGTTGGCAGACCTGTTTATGCAGTCTTATCCGGGCATATGCACCATAACAAAGTTGATGAAGTCCAAGGAGTTAAAACGATTATGGCTGGTTCGTTTCTTGGTATGGATGACTATTGCATTCAAAAAAGAATATATGGTAAACCGGAACAAATGGTATGTGTATGTGACGAAAATGGTATAGTATGTCATTACGATATTCCGTTAACAAGATAAATACATAAATGCTATTACCCCGTCTGAAATACGATGGGGTAATTTATATTGCGGGATGATGCAGTGGTAGCAGAAAAGCCTCATAAGCTTTTAGTCGCGGGTTCGAATCCCGCTCTCCGCACCCAATAAACGTAGGAGGTGACTTGCGATGGCAAGAAAAACAAAAATGAACTCTATTACAACGCCCGAACTGCTTTCGCAGGTTAATAACAAAAATCAAGAGCTTCTTCGCGATTTTCTTGATTATTTGCGTGCAGTACAAAGAAGTGAAACAACAATAAACGGCTACGAAAATGATATCCAAATCGCATGGGTTTGGTGCTTACAAAACAACGATAATAAATTCTTTGTTGATTGGACTAAGAGAAACATTCTGGCATATCAGAATTGGCTTCTCAATAATAACGAAAATAGTCCGGCAAGAATTAGAAGACTTAAGGCAGCTCTTTCTTCGTTGAGTAATTACATCACATCTGTGTTGGATGATGAATTTCCTTCATTTAAAAATATTATTTCAAAAGTTGAAAATCCCGTAAACCAACCAGTAAGAGAAAAAACCGTATGGGAAGATTCAGAGCTTGAAGAATTGCTTGAGATTCTTATTTCGAAAAAAGATTACGAAAAAGCTTGTTATCTTGCCTTAGCTATGTATAGCGGCCGGAGAAAATCTGAGTTGTGTCGCTTTAAAGTCAGTGATTTTTCAGAAGATAATCTCGTATGCGACGGTGCATTGTGGAAAAGCAGTCCGATAAAAACCAAAGGACGCGGCGGTGGTAAATATATACCTTGCTATACCCTTGCAAAAAAATTCAAGCCCTATCTTGAACAATGGTTAGATTTTCGCAACCAAATAGGTATCGATAGTGAATGGTTGTTTCCTGATAAGGGCAACCCAAAAGAATGTGTAAAGATTACAACAATTAACAGTTGGTCGAATACCTTCGGCAGACTCGCTGGTAAACCGGCATACATACATAGCTTAAGACATTATTTTACAACCAGTCTGGTGCGTTCCGGAATCCCGGATAGCGTCATCACGCAGATTGTTGGTTGGGAATCTGCTGATATGTGTAAGCTCTATACAGATATAGATGCCGATGAACAAATAGGTATGTACTTTAAAAATGGTGAAATTAACACATCAGCATCGAAGGGTATTGAGTTTTTATAGGGCACTTCTCTACACTAAAGTGTAGAACGTGCTGCATGCAGCAGGATATAAGAAAATCAAAAAGGAGGTATTGGGCATGATTACACTAAATATATGGCGATGAACCCAACAGAATTTATTTAGAATTATATGGATTATCAACAGATACAAAACCTATTAAAAAGTTTAAAAATATATTGATTGGAAATGCCTCTACGTTTTATTGTATGGACACAAAAGAGGCGTTTATTTATGATGAAGAAAACCACAAATCTTCACGAAACTAGTTTCGGTGCAAAGGTAATTCACCACATTGGATAATGAGTTAAAGGAGAATTTGATGAATAAAAAGGACTTAATAAATAAAGCAACAGAGGTTCTTCGTAATAATAATATACGAAAACCAATTTCCACACCAAAGCAAGTGTTCCATATATCGGATGACGAAGGAAACCATAAGGATTTCACCGTAAAGAAAACAGACAAATCCGTAGCCTTCAATACAAATGATGTTGCGCTGGTTTTAAATGCATTACTCGTCGTTATTGAAGAATCAATAAAGCATGGCGAAGAAGTTTGCATACACGGCTTCGGTACACTCGACGTTCATCAGCGAGCTGCGAGAACCACTAAACACCCCTGTACAGGTGAGACCGTTGAAGTTAAAGCTCGATATGTTCCAAGGTTTTCCTTTGGAAACAATTTGAGAATAGCTGCCAAGTTGTATGAACTCTCACTTGCCGATACTCATAGAGAGTTCCCACAAGCCGATGAGGAGGATGATATTTAGTGGCCATTGAAGTAAGTTCAGTAAGAGCTATATGTAGTAAATGCGGAACTAATTATAGCAGACAAAAAGGATATTTTCCTGTAAGTTACGCCATTTTACATAAAGGCGTTGGTCATACTCATGTATGCAGAAATTGTATTGATTCCATGTACGATGAGTATCTTTCCAAGTGTAACGATCCAAAGCTTGCAGTCAGGCAGGTTTGCAGGAAACTTGATTTATATTGGAGTGAATCAATTTTCAATCAAGTTTTTAAGAAAAGCACCATACGCTCTATGATGACTGATTATATAAGAAAAACAACCACAACGAAGTATGCCGGAAAAAGCTATGATGACACACTTTTAGAAGAAGGCACATTGTGGAATTTTGAAAAGTCAGAAATTGATAAAGATAGCACTATTGTTGATTCAAATAATGCACCCGAAAAGATGGAGGTAGTTCTGGAGAACTATGGTATATCAGATGAGGCCGCTGCTTTTTGGGGCGCCGGATACACTCCTGAGATGCTTGTAGACCTTGAGCAACGTCGCTCGTATTGGATGTCAAGACTACCAAAAGATATTGATATTGATATCGGGACAGAAGCTATTATTAGACAGATATGTTCTCTTGAACTTGATATCAACAGAGACCGCGCGGCAGGTCGAGCAGTTGATAAAAGTATAAACGCCCTTAATACACTTCTTGGAAGCGCCAGCTTAAAGCCGACACAAAAGAAGGGTGACGCAGATGCCTCAACCTACAATACTCCTATGGGAGTATGGATTGACAGATTCGAGTATAAACGTCCAATTCCGGATGACACAACCGATAACGAAAAAGACTATTTCAAAAAATATATTCTTGCATGGTTTAGCGGTCATCTTTCTAAAATGTTCGGTATCAAAAATGCCAACACAAAACTATATGACGAAGAGATCGCTAGGTATCGCGTCAGTCGCCCGGAGTTTGACGATGACAGTGATGATGATATGATGTACGACATTTTGTCTGATACGGAAGATAACGCTGACGTTTTGCCGGCCACGGACGGTGATGAAACAAATGACGAGACATGAGAAGATTCTTAATGGTGTTGGAATATGGACGGCATATTACAGAGCAAGACCCCATAATTTTGCAAAAGATTATCTACACCTTGATTTAAAATTATTTCAGAACATCCTTCTTGTAGTTATGAATATAAATACGATTTTTATCATGATAGCCGCAAGAGGTATCGGAAAATCATTTATCAGTGCTGTATTCTGTGTAATACGGTGTATTTTGTATCCGGGGACTAAGATTTGCATAGCTTCAGGCACAAGAGGACAAGCAATAAACGTTCTGGAAAAAATACTTTTGGAACTTAAACCACTGTCCAAAGAGCTTGCCATGGAAATTGATGAAAAAGAGACTAGGATAAATGGTACAAATGCTCAAATCGTATTCAAAAATAGAAGTTATATTAAAGTAGTAACTTCTACAGACTCCGCTCGTTCGAACCGTGCTAATATCCTTATCTTAGACGAATTTCGCATGATAAAGAAATGGGTTATTGATGATGTTTTGAAAAAGTTCCTTACATACAGAAGGATGCCCAGATATATTGAATTGTCTGACGAACAGCGAAAGGCGGAATGGAACAAAGAAAAGAGTATGACTGTTTGGTTGTCATCTGCATATACGACAGATCATTGGTCGTATACAAAATGCGTTGATACTTTTGAATCTATGAAGCAGGGTAAGAAGAGGCATTTTATATGTGGTCTACCATATGAACTTTCGATTAAAGAAGGTCTGCTTGACCGAAGTGTAATCGAGGATGAGTACGTAGAGTCTGATTTTAACGAACTCAGGTTTCAAATGGAATACGAGGCACTATGGTGGGGCAGCTCTGAAGGTGCCTTCTTTGACTATGACTCCATTTCTAAAAATCGGAAGATTCAATATCCGATGCTACCAAATAAACTTGCATCAATACTCAGCAACTCGCAGCTTATTAAAATACCTCGTAAACAAAATGGAGAAATAAGGATATTGTCTGCTGATATTGCTTTAATGTCGAGTAAAAAACATAACAACGACGCTACGGCGGTATTTATAAATCAATTAACACCAACCAAAGCAGGACGATATATCAGTAATATTGTTTATGCCGATGCGTGCGAAGGCTTAAGAACCGATGACCAAGCGTTGATGATACGCAAGTTATTTGACGAATATGATTGTGACTATTTGGTATTGGATACAGGCGGTATAGGCTTAGGTGTCTACGATTGTTTGGTGAGAGATATTGTAGATCCGGAAACCGGTGAAATATATCCTGCTATATCATGCTGTAATAACACAGATATGGCCACAAGGTGTACTGTAGTTGGTGCTGATAAGGTAATATGGTCAATCAAGGCAAGTTCCCAATTTAATTCAGACTGTGCCTTTTTGTTGCGTGAAGCATTCCGTAGCGGCAGGCTTCGTCTCCTTACCGCCGAATTAGATGCAGATGAGGCGCTGGGAAGTATAAAAGGATACAACTCGCTCTCAGCTTCGGACAAATTACAGTTTAAATTACCATATATTCACACCACACTACTCATTGATGAGCTTACAAAGCTTCAACATGAAGAATCTGCCGGTAAGGTTAAGATTTTCGAGAAGGCAGGAATGCGCAAAGACCGCTACTCTAGTTTATCTTACAACTATTATGTCGCCATACAAATCGAAAACAAAATGAGCAAAAGGCTTAATGCGTCATCCTTTTCTGCAAATGCCTTTGTTATCAAGCCACCAAGTTATAATAAAACCAAAGGAAAGGCGGTGAACAATATAAATGGCAAAAAGCAAATCGCGGGCTGGTTATAATAAACAACCAAATAGAAACGCTCAACAGCAAAATCAAATACACAGTGATACCTCTAAACTACCCGAGGGAATGATTGGTATCTCAAGTAGGTTCGCTTTATTAAACCGCCTCATCACAAGAGACCTCAACAACAATGTCAATACCCCTACATTTTCGTTATACTCTAAGGATGACATAACAACTTACCTTTCAAATCCTTATAAATATGAGAAGCAGCTTAGAAAAGCAGTCATTTATATCAATGGCGCGTCTCCTCATTTTAGAAGGCTTATACAATACTTCGCCGGTCTTTCAGATTTATCGTATGTTGTGTCGCCATACAGAGTTGACCCTAAACACGTAAATAATAATTCGGTAGCAAGAAACTATAGGAAGGTATTAAATATTATGTCCGCAATGAGTGTCAAAACTCAATTTCCAAAAATATTAACAGTATGTTTAAGAGAAGATACTTTTTATGGAACGATGTGGGTAACAAATGATAACATAATTATCCAACAACTACCAAGTGATTATTGTGCGATATCTGCCATAGAAGGAAATGTTTTAAATGTAACCTTTGATTTCTCGTATTTCGATTCACGAAAATCATTATTAGAGTACTACCCTGCTGAATTTAAAACAAAATATGCAACATACGAGAAAAACAAAACCACAAAATGGATTGAGTTAGATTCTCCGACATCGTTTGCTATTAAATGCAATAATGACATCCTTGACTACTCGATTCCTCCATTCGCCGGAATACTTAGAGAAATATACGATATAGAAGATTACCGGCAATTAAAACTCACCAAAACCGCACTTGAAAACTATGCGATGATCGTCATGGATTTACCCATGGACGATGATGGTAACTGGTTGTTGGATTTCGATAAAGCAAGAGAATTTTGGATGAACCTTGACGCGGTATTACCTGAAGAAGTCGGATCTATACTATCACCAATGAATATACATAAGATAGGCTTTGAACGTTCTAATACAAGCGATACAGATACGATTGCTGATGCGGAACAAAATCTTTTTACTGCGGCCGGTGTATCTTCGTTGTTATTCAATAACGAAAAGGCTTCTGCTAATGCCTTATCTCTTTCTATCAAAGCAGACCAATCAATTACATTTGGAATTGTTAAAAGTATTGAAGATGTTATAAATAGGTTTATTCAATCTCAAAGTTACGGCAAAAACTTTAAAGTTACATTTCTGGATGTCTCTCCTTACAACAGAAAGGAAGCCGGAGAGGCATACCTTAAAGCTTGTCAATATGGGATGCCGATGGTGTCATACTATTGCGCGTCACAGGGGCTCGGACAAGCCGAAATGGATTCTATGAATTTCTTAGAAAACGAAATTCTTGATATTAAAGCAACCTTCATTCCTCTTCAGAGTTCGTCTACCCAAACTTCTTCCGGCGCCATCTCAGATAATGGCGGCAGCCCACAAAAGGAAATTGATGAATTGTCAGACAGCGGCGAACAATCTCGTGAACAAGGTTCAGATTGGGGTTGATAATTTATGGAAAGAAAATTCATATATGTCTTCGGCAAGGAGTACAGAGATGTATTACTTGCAAATGAATATAAGCTTTTGAAAAGCGACACTAAAAATAATATCTATGTGTTTGAGAACAAGTCCGAAACGAAACTCTCATTTGAAAAAATAGACTACTCACTTTCGGATACTCTAACATTTTAACTCCGTATGAATGCTCATACGGGGTTTTTGGTTTACGAGGAGGTTATTGATGAACAACAAAGTTTTAAACTTAACATTCGCATCATCTATAACCGATTTGTGTGAGGTTAATTCATCCTTTGATTCCGGCATACTGAGGATTGCTTATACAGGCGAGAACAGAAATGGCAGTGCTATTTCGAAAGATGTTTTCGAGAGATGTATAAAAACAATCTTCAACTGCCCGATTGTTTGTAACTACGACAGAGAGTCTGATACTCTTGGCGGACACGATATGGAAGTTGTGAGAGAAAAAGACGGTGCTCTTGTTCTTGTTAATATCACAACCCCCGTTGGTTGTATCCCTGAAAGTGCAAAGGTCTTTTGGGAGAATGTTACCGAAGATGACGGAACCGTACACGAATACTTATGCGCCGAAGCATTGCTTTGGAAAAGACAGGAAGCCTATCGCAAGATTAAGAAAGATGGTATCGTCGCTCACAGTATGGAAATTACCGTTAAAGACGGTGAAACCATTAACGGTGTATACCACATAAAAGATTTTGAATTCACGGCATTCGCTCTTATCGGAGTAGAACCCTGCTTTGAATCTTCGTCTCTCGAGATGTTCTCAAAGAGAGATTTTAAGGCACAGCTTTCTGAGATGATGCTTGAGCTAAAGGAAAGTTTTAATCTGGTCAATACCTCGAACAACGGGGTTGACAATACAAAATCACAAAATTACTCGATGGAAGGAGGAGAACAGGTATTGGATAAAAATGAGTTAATCGCAAAATACGGAATCAATGTTGAAACATTAGATTTCTCTATTGAAGACTTTACGGTCGAAGAACTTGAAGAAAAATTCAAAGCTATGCAGGCTGCTGAACCCGAAGGTAGCGAGCCCGAAGTAGCACCTACTGCTACTACAACTGCTGAGGGTAATGCCGACAACTTCGCTTTAATGAGCAATATTGTTGACGAAATCGTTCGCGTTATCGATGCAGTTAAAGTTCAAAGAGAATGGGGCGAATGCAACAGATACTGGTTCGTTGATTGTGACTTAGAAGCAAGCGAGGTTTATGTCTGGGATACAAACGATTGGTTGCTTTACGGTTTCGCTTACACGATGGACGGCGATACAGTGAATATTGATTTCGATAGCAAGACACGTAAGAAATACGTGATTGCTGACTTTGATGAAGGCGAGCAGGCTTCGCCATTCGCAACAGTGTTTGCTCAGATGGAACAGAGGATTCAGGACAATGCCGAGTGGGAAGCAAAATACCAGACTGCCTCCGGTACGATTGCTTCTATGACAACCGAACTTGACGAGCTTCGTAAGTTCAAGGCAGATACAGAAAGTATTGCTGCACAGAATGAACGCGATGAAGTATTCGTACAGTTCGAGGATTTAGCAGGCGTTGAGGCATTTGAAACGCTTAGGGATAATTGTGCTGACTATGATGTCGAAACACTTAAAGAAAAGTGCTATGCCATTAGAGGCAGACAGGCAGCTATCTCTGGGAAATTTTCACTTGAACCCAAGGCTCCGAAGTTAAGGGTTGAACACGAACACACAGAAAATGCACCTTACGGTGGATTGTTCGAGAAGTATGGCTTCTCGGCTGAAAACTAATTATAAGGAGGATTCTATATTATGGCATACGGAATTGTAAGAACAGACAATATGTACGGCACTGACGTTAGAGCTGCCCTTGTTTCTATCAAGTATATGGGTGCCGACGGCAGTACGCCTACTGCTATTGAGAACGGCAATGTATTAAAAGTTGGTGCACTTATTAACGGCGAACGTGAGGTTTATGTCGGCGGTAATGTAGCCGCTAACGACAAGGCAACAGATATCGTTCTCATTGCTTCTCCGGAAGTTATGTATGATGAACGCAAAAAGAACCTTGATGAATTTATCAACGAAGCTGGCAAGGCTTGCCGTGGATATCGCTTCCACAGCGGTGATATATTCTCGGTTACCAAGGATGCTCTGGCTGGTAAGGCGACACCTGCTGTCGGCGATGTCGTTGAATTAGCGGCTGGAACAAAACTTAATGTTGCCGCTACTGCAACAAGCGGTTCCACAGCTATTGGTAGCGTTATCGATGTTAATGTGGTTGGCAGATATACATATTACGCTATCAAGGTTAACTAATTTAAAAAGGAGGATTACGCAATGAGCGAAATTAAAGATATTGTAAAAGTTGCCGTTGACGCTTACAGAGGCAATGTTGAAAAATATTCTGTTGGTCAGTCTCAGGACTTACTCAGACAGGCTCTCATCGAAGCAAATGGCGGAAGTACAGTTTTAGACTACAAGAAAATTCGTGACGGAAAGTGTGCCGGTCTCTTTACACTTCTGGAAGAAATCCTTAGCAGAACAGTTGTTGAGGGGCTTCAGGGTGATGAGTACTTTAACGCACTGGTTGATTTCAGAAATGTTGCCGAGGGCGACCAGAACATCTTCGTCGTTGAAGACAGCGAGCTTTTCGTTGTTTCCGAAACAGCTGACGGTACTCAGGGTATCCGCAGACAGAGACTCGGCGGAGTAAGCGAAACCTCTATTCCTACATCTCTTAAGGTTGTAAGAATTTATGAAGAGCTTAACCGCGTACTCTCGGGTCGTGTTGACTTCAACACATTTATCAATAAGGTTGCTGAATCTTTCAGACAGAAGCTCTTAAATGATGTTTACACCCTCTGGAGCGGTGCAACTGCCGAACAGCTCGGCGGTGTTACATACTTCCCCGCAGCTGGTACTTATGATGAGGACAACCTTTTAGACCTTATCTCTCACGTTGAAGCGGCTGCTGGTGGCAAGACCGCTACGATTGTAGGTACTAAGAAAGCAATCAGAAACCTTAAAGCTTCTATCGTAAGCGACGGAGCGAAAGATGATCTTTACAATTTGGGTTACTACGGTAAGTTTTACGGAACCCCGGTTGTTGTAACTCCGCAGAGACACAAGGTTGGTTCTACGGAATTTGTTATGGACGACGATGTAATCACAATCATCGCCGGTGATGACAAGCCTATGAAGGTTGTATACGAAGGCAATCCTATCGTTCTTATGGGAGACCCAATGAACAATGCCGACTTCACTCAAGAATATCTCTATGGCGAAAAGTACGGCATGGGTATCGTACTTGCCGGTGGTAACGCTGGTATCGGTCGTTATGAAATGGTTTAATTGATAATGTAGATTGCGGGGTGCTAAGCCCCGCAATCCCCGAATGAAAGGAGTTATTATGGCAGCAAAAAATACAGCAAATAAAGTCTCGGTTGACACGATAAAAGATAAAGATGAAGGTGTAAAAGTTGACAAGCCTATCGTCGCAAAGGATATTGACATACACCAATATGTGACCGTACGAAACGGGTTTCAAGGTAAACTTATTTATAAAAGTCAAAAGACAGGTGAACATTTTGTTTGGGATGGTTTTGGTACGGAACAAGAAATGGAGTTGCTGGAGCTTCGCAATGCAAAAAATTCAGCAAAAAAGTTTTTTACAAACAATTGGTTTATGTTTGATGAAGATTGGATCGTCGATTACCTTGGCCTTAAACAATATTATAAGCACGCAATTAAAATCGAAGATTTTGATGACGTATTTAAAATGAGTCCATCTGAGATCCGAGACACTGTTACAGCACTTTCCAACGGTCAGAAAAAGTCCGTTGCATACAGAGCAAAGATTTTAATCTCAGAAGGTGAAATTGATTCCAACAAAGCCATAAATGCACTGGAAGAATCGCTCGGAATCGAACTCATCGAAAAGAATAAATAAGGGGGTTCATATGGGTATTCCTTTCTTTGTAGCAGATGAATTAGAGGGAGGAGAAACCACCCCAGGAGTTCTGGGTTGTGTTTCGTATGATGTTTTTACAAAAGCATTTTTAGAAAAAATATCAGAATATAACCTTTTATCCATCCCCGAAAAAGATAGAGATAAGATCGTAGATGGGTTTATGAAAAGAGCCTTAAGCGCTTTTCGTAAGAATTGCAAATACGATTTATTCACAACCGGAAATGATAGCCGTCGGATGTTTTTAGTTGAGATTCCAGTAGCTGATCTTATAGAGATAGTAGATATTGTATCAGAGGGAATGGTTTGTCAATGGTTAAAACCGTATGTTAATAAACAGGAGTTACTCGAAAATGTTTTGAATACAAAAGATTTTACTACATACTCTCCGGCTGAATTATTGTTGCGTGTGGGGAACGCATATTCTAAGGCGCAAAAAGATTATATCAGTATGATACGGGAGTACTCATATAACCACGGCGACCTTTCGGATTTGCACTTATGACAGTAAATACATTAACCGGTATAGCAGTTAACAGAGAACTCCTTCGTAATTATTTCAAACGTCTCGTAAATCTATTTTTTAAGATTCTCCCCATGCGAGAAAACAACGAAGATTCTCTTGTAACATATATGAAAAGCTTACAGATAGAATTACTTGGTTGTCAGGAATTTA
>ERZ1034897.496-NODE-496-length-19536-cov-5.789847_pt1 | contig 19536 bp, 16 predicted proteins | sample MGYA00520629_ERZ1034897 | MGnify/ENA primary metagenome ERZ1034897 (study PRJEB33766, sample SAMN09781789) | gut metagenome | biome: gut microbiome | host: Homo sapiens | place: Madagascar | study: EMG produced TPA metagenomics assembly of the PRJNA485056 data set... | reverse complement strand
CCACGCTACGGCGTCAGCCCTTATGTTTCTTGAGGCCACCCGGACGTTAGTCCGTGGCCGTCAGCCGCGCAGCGGCCTTATATGTATCTTATGAAAACTTGTGTTCTTATGTTCCCGCGGTAAGCGGCTGCCACGAACGTTATCTTATGTTCTTCTGTCCTTATGTTCTTCTGTCTCCCGCGTTAGCGGCTGACCATCAGCCCATTAGCCCACATGCCATTTCCCTAAAAAAGCGGTAAATACCGATTTTACCGGTATTATCCGCCTTGATTATCAGCACATATATACTCATTAGTATTTTTTTTGTAACTTTGCACCCGGAGAAAAAGGGGATAGCACGCGTTGTGCCTGTAACACCGACATAACGCACAAAATCTTCTACTTAACTACACACGATTACACATTACACACATACAATTTTGACTGACTGATGAAACGCATAATACTGTTCATGCAGGCGGCGCTGCTGCTCTGCACCCTCAACTCGTGCATACAGGACGAACCACTCAATGCCGAGTGCGACATAACGGGGGTGGACACACTGTGGCTGCAGCAAAACCGCAGCTTGATAAAGGGTAATCCGCGTATAGACAACAACCGCGTGTCGTTTACTGTGCCTTATGATGCCGACCGTTCGGCCCTTGCCCCCAAATTCTATCTTACCCCTGGTGCACGCCTTACGGCTATGGTTGAAGGGGTGGAAGTGGCAGATGCCAACGGCATGACGCGCGACTTCAATACACCGCAAACCTACACTGCCCATTCGGAGGACGGTCAATGGAGCAAGCCCTACGAGGTGACCTTTGAACTTGAAGCACGGCCGGTTGAGAAGTGGGCACTCGACTTTGAAAACTTTGAGCTCGACCCCTCGGGACGTTACCAAGTTTGGTTCGAGATGGACGCCAACGATGCCAGCAATCCGCGCCGCAACTATTGGGCGTCGGGCAATCCGGGCTACAACCTTACGGGTCTTGGCTCGTCGCCAGAGGTGTTCCCCACCACTGCGGCTGAGGGGGGCGTGTCGGGCAAGTGCATTAAGCTCGAGACTAAGGACACTGGTATGTATGGCATGAACACCAAGCCCAAGATGCCTATTGCAGCCGGCAACCTGTTCATTGGCGAGTTCGAGCTGAGCAAGGCGTCGCGCTTCCCGCGCAAGGCCACCAAATTTGGTCTGCCATTGGTGCGTAAAAAGCCCGTCACGCTCGAGGGCTACTACAAATATAAGGCCGGTGCCAAATTTACCGATGCCAAGAAAAAGGTGCAGCCCACCATGCACGACACGGCCGACATCTATGCTGTGGTGTATGAGATTGACCCCGACAATTTTGTGCCACTCGATGGCGACAACATACTTACTGCCTCAAACATAGCCCTTATGGCACGCATCGACAAGCCCGCAGAATTTGAGGGCGACATGTCAGAGCTTGCGGCTGCAGACTGGGTGCACTTTAGCGAACCCTTCAAACCTATGAACGGTAAGGAATTTGATGCAGAGCGTTTGGCTCGCGGCGGCTATGCCATAGCCATTGTCATGACCTCGAGCCGCCAGGGTGCCTACTTTGAGGGTGCTATTGGTTCAACGCTCTATGTAGACCAGCTGCGCGTGGTGTATGAGTAATTGCGAGAGCAATAAGGCAACAGACTCGTGTGCTCCTAATACAGGCAACAAAAAAAGTGATGGGGTATGCCCCGTTGTAATGTGGTTGTCTGGCAAGGGCGGGCTGAAAGCCCAATGTAGCACATAGCCCAGGGCAAGCGTAGCGGCACCCTGGGTGGTCCCACAACAAATAATATTGACGCGCCCTGAAAGGGCAAAAGCATAAATAGAGCGGCAAGGGTGAACATGATTAAGGCTTTTGCCCTTACAGGGCGCGACTGCTCCAACGCGTGATACCCAGGGTGTCGCTACGCTTGCCCTGGGCTATGTGCTCCATTGGGCCTTCAGCCCGCACTTGTAAGTAGGGTGTTGTCAGACATCATCGGTTGCGGCTCAGCAACTCATGCAAGCTTGATTGCATTCGCCTCGTGCGATGATTCAGCCCGCCCTTACCAAATACGATATTTCAATAATATAAGAATTACGACTAACAAGTAAATTAAGCTGAACGATGCAGACAAAGGCAATTACAGATAACTCTGAATGGTGCAAATATAGCATAGAGTTGCCTAAAGAAGATGTGCGCTTTTTCAGAACCTTGGCAAAACGTTTGGGCTGGGAAGTAGGGCGCAAGCAGCGTAGTACGAAAAATGGCCAATAATATTACAATATCATCATTCGTTCAATGAAAAAGATACTACTCAGCATACTCCTGCTGCTGACCCTCATGCCCGCTGCCCAAGCGCAGAAGATGGGCGAGGCCAAAGAAACGGACACAAACTTGATAAAGGCTGCCCTGAAGGGCTGGCACGTGCGCATAGGCGCCGGTGTGAGTCTGGGCGGCACATCGCCCATGCCGCTGCCGGCCGAGATACGCAAGATTAACAGCTACAACCCCACGCTGTGCATTCAGCTCGAGGGCGCTGTGCAACGCAAGTTTGGCCCGCACTGGGGCACCATGATAGGCGTGCGCTTCGAAAACAAAGGTATGAAAACCGACGCCAAGGTGAAGAACTACCACATGGAGGCCACCAACAACAATCCGGCCGAGGGCACATCGGGCCAGGTGATAGGTGCCTGGACGGGTAATGTAAAGACCGAGGTGAATAACAATTACCTCACCTTCCCCGTGCTGGCCACTTATGCCTTCAACGACCGCTGGCAGGTGCAGGCCGGACCTTACTTTTCGTACCTCATCAATGGCACGTTCAAGGGCGAGGCTTACGACGGTTATATCCGCGATGGTGTGCCCACGGGCAACAAAGCCGAGATAGAGAGCGCCACTTACGACTTCAGCAACGACTTGCGCCGTTTTGCATGGGGCGTACAGTTGGGCGGTGAGTTCAAGGCTTACAAGCACTTGTCGGTGTCGGCCAACTTGACATGGGGTTGCAACAGCATTTTCCCCTCCGACTTTTCGGCTGTGACGTTCAAGCTCTTCCCCATTTATGGCACGTTAGGGTTTAATTACCTGTTCTAAACAAGTTGCCTGAAAGGTGCGGCAAAAAACGCAAGCACTAATGGGGGCGACGCGTCCCGCGTCGGGACAGAGAAAGGAAAGAAATACGAGTTCTGCTAAATAATAGCAGCGTTTTTTCCCGACGCGAGACGCGTCGCCCCCATTAGTGTTAGCGTTTAGTAGTAGCGTTTATTGTAGCGCTTGGTGCTGCAAAAAAGCGCAAGCACTAATGGGGGCATTATAACCGACAACAATAACAAATATATTCATACTTTTTTATGAGAAAACTTTTACTTATGGCTGTGGCCGTGTGCTGCAGTGCGCCCACTTTTGCACAGACCGACGTGCAACCCGTGGTGGGTGGCTATGAGGGCAACCTCTACGTCAATGTGGGTAGTGCCGACTATGTGGAGGACAAAGACCTGCGTATGTACGCCAAGGTGTTTGTCAATGCTTCGGAGGACGCTACCGGCAAGGTAGACTTCAGCTTGCCCAACTTCTCGTTTATGGGCTTAAAGCTCGGCGACATCTTTTTGCCTACTATTGGCTTGAACGCCCAAAATGGCGTTTACACCTTTGGCGAAAACCCCGAGGTGCGCCTGACATTCAACACACAGGAGCTTGGTACCATCTTGGCTGATGCCAAGCTCGACGATGCACAGACCTACGTAAAGGGCGACAGCATCGTGGCCTATATTCCTGTAAAGTGGGTGCAAAGCGAGACACAGAAGGTGCCCATCGCCGTACTGTTCAAGGGCGTGCGCGTGAACCCCTATGCCTTGAGCAACTACAACTTTAATGATGCTACGCGTTGGGAGCAGAGCCGTCCGTGGGACAGCACGCATGGTTATTTTGACTGGACAGCGTTGCAGGACAACGATGAATATTGGGCCAGCTCAAAATGGCAGATGGAAGACTATATCACCCCCGACGCTTGGTGCGTTTCGCACGTGATGGGCATGAACGGCCTCGGTGCCACAGTGGTGGGTGCTCCTTATTTGACAAACGGTGATGAGAGCAACCCCGACTATGCGGTGCGTTTGACCAACACCCCCAACCCCTTTATGCCCACACAGGTTGTGCCGGGCTATATGACGCTCGGCACGAGCTTTGCCTCGGCCAGTGTGTCAGACCTCGGCAAGGCCGACGGTGGTACGTTTGGCGGTGTGGCCTTTACGGGCAAGCCCGATGCCATACAGTTTGACTACAGCCGCTCGCACACACAGGCTGGCGACACGCTCTATGCTGCCGAGGTGATTAACAGCGAGGAGCCTGCCACTGTGGTGGCTTACTTGTGGAAGGGCCAGTACAAGCAGGAGGATGTGCCGGGCGAAACGGCCTATGGCAAGCCCTCGACAGTGACCATGTACGGCCGCGAGCGCAACATACTCGACATCAAGACCACTACTGGCGGTGCTGCAACCAAGAGCGATGACGCGGCTTGCATAGCCAAGGTGGTGAAGAGCATTACCGGCAATGTGGAGGGCAAACTCGAAACGATGGTTGTGCCCCTCGACTATGGCAAGTATGCCGGTACTGATGTGCAGCCCGACTCGCTGAACATCATCTTTGCGGCCAGCGACTACTTTGGCCAGCGCAGCAAGGTGGGTGCAGGCAATGCTTTGGTGGTGGACAATGTGAAGTTGCTCTACTATCATGCCATTAAGGATGCCAGCTACAACGGCAATGAGTTTGTGTTCGGTGACAGCCATGCTGCCGACTTTAGCACAGAGGCTTATGTGCCTGCCAACTTGCAGTTTACCAAGGTGGGCCAGGGTGCCACTGTGGAGCAGACTTATAACGCCGAAACTGGTGTGCTGACCATTACGGTGAAGGGCCAGGACGTGCGTTTTAACCCCGAGTCTGTGACGGTGTACACCATTCAGTTTGACGCTGCAAAGACCGCCGTTGCTGGTGTGAAGGCTGATGCCGCTGCTGAGGCTGCCCCTGCCGTTTACGGTATTGATGGCCGCCGTTTGGCCGCCCCTGTAAAGGGTGCCAACATCATTGGTGGTAAGAAGGTAATCAAGTAATTAACAACAAAACAATAACAACAACGGGGGCTGTGCCGTGCCGGTGCAAACCTTGTGCTTGGCGCAGCCCCCTTTTAACGCAAACAAAACAATGAAAAAACAACTTTTGACGCTCGCGCTGCTGGCTGTGGCTGGCACGGCTGGGGCGCAGCAATTGCCGAATGTGGGATTTGAAGGTGGCGGAAAATCTTCAAATGGATCTACGTTGCAGACGAGTTCTGGTAATTTAGATGTAAATGCGGGAATATTTAAAACTACTTGTGTCGCACAAACAGAAGATAAATCTCAGGGAATGCGTCAGAGACCAGGTTTTGAACCTATAGGTTGGAATGGCAGCAATGTTAATCAATTTGTTGTTATGGAAGGCTCTTCTTCTGCTCTAGTGACGGAAATGCAATCTGAAGGACGAGGGCATTACGTTAAGTTGACGAATAGCTATGTTGGTACTAATTCTGTAGGGGCTACAGCACCTGCTTATATCACATTAGGTACGCCTTGGGTTCATGCATGCTCAGATACGAACCATCAAGATGGTGGTACTTATGGTGGAGAAGATTTCAAGTTCCGCCCAGATGCTATTAAGGGAATTTATAAGCGTACAAATGTTAGTGGAAAAAGCGAGAATGCACATATTATAGTCTATTTTTGGACAGGCACATTTACATCGAATATAGGTAAAAAAAGTCCTGGTGTAATAAGTAAGGAAGATGTTGATAGAGCTATTATGGGCAAGCCTAATGCAGGTACTATTACAGGTACAGGTAAATTGATAGCTTCTGCAGATTATTCTTTTGCTACTACTACAAATGATGATTGGCAGGAAATAGAAGTTCCTATAGAATGGGCGGATAAAACAACAGTCCCTGCCAAAATGAATGTTATAATATCGAGTGCAGACTATTGGAACCGCGAAAACATTGTTAGTGTTTCTTCTGAAAAGGAAAATGGCAGTATACTTGAGGTGGATGATGTGCAATTCGTATATTATCATGCACTTAGTTTTATATCGTACAATGGTACAAATATAAGTGGTTTTGATGAAAACACTACAACTTATGATTTGTCGTCATATGATTATGATGAGAATAAATTTGGTTACGTGCTAAAGGGTGTAGGTGCAAGTGCTGTAAGGAATTATAATAAGGAAACAGGTGTATTGACAGTGACTGTTAATGGTAGCAACGTTTCTGCAGATCCTACAAGTAAAACTATCTATACATTTCAGTTTAAGAAAGCTCCAACGTGCACTGGTAAATTGGCTTCGTTAACTGTTAATGGAGAGAATGTTGAGCTAAGTGATGATAAACAGTTCTATGTCGTAACTGGAGAACATACTGCTAATAGTATTAGTTATGTAGCAGAGGATGGAGCCTATGCAACAGTAGATGAAACATATGATGAGGTAAATCATTATTCACTCATTTCAGTTACAGCACTAGGAATAGAAGACCCAACGTACTATTTTGTAAAGTTTGCAAAGGCTGGCGATCAGTATTTGAGTAATCTTTTCATTGGTATGGGGGGAATGCTTGACAATTTGCAGCAGAATGTTGAAATTGCGAAAGGCGATAAAGAAAATACCATAGATTTGCAGTTACGCAATTTTACCTTCAAAGGAACTAATATGGGTGATATATTTGTATATGGCATACCTTATAATCCTGTGGACGGTTCTGCAAAATTGCACAAAGAACTTGGCGTGGAAGATCATTTTATGATTTTTGGTGACGCAGGAGCCTCTCTGTATATCCCAAAATTGGTTCTTGATGGTGACTTGACTAACGGCAAATTGAATGCAGTACTTAATATTAGCTGGGATAAAACGTTTGGTCAAGGTGGTGAAGACAGTTATGTCCCCATTTTAGTAAACGTATATTCTCCCTCAGCCACAAGTGTGGACCTTTCAGATGCGAACTTTGCAAACGCTGGTACTAAAGCCAGCGAAATTCTCAGCAGTTTCGAAGGCTCTCCCATTGTTTATCTGCCCGAGGGCGAGGACGTTAAAGCTGTAGCTAACGTAGTAGTAGGCACCGCCGCCAGCAACCTTTCACTCACTGATGGCAATGACTGGGGTGTGACCAAGGACTTCACCGCCGCGGCAGTAAGCTATGACCGCGTATTTAAGACCGATGCCAACTATGTGCAGAGCTTTGTATTGCCCTTCGGCTTTACTGTGCCCACTGGTACTACGGTGGCTGAACTCAGCAGCGTGAATGGTGGCAACCTCGTGTTCAAGCCCGTGGCTACGACTGAGGCCAATAAGCCTTACTTGGTGGTGACTACTGATGGTGAATTTATCAACAAGCTGACAAATGTGCAGGTGAAGGCTACTACGGGTGCCGACCTGACTACTACCGTGGCTGGTGTAAGCCACATTGGTTCGTACACTGCTCAGAATGTAGCGAACGTGTATGGCTATGCTAATGGCAAGTTTGTAAAGGCTAATACTGGCTCGGTGAAGCCCTTCCGCACTTATATCAAGGTGGCAGGCACACAGGCTGCTCCCATGGCTTTCGGTGTGAACATTGAGGGTACTGTGACGGCCATCAACAATGCTACTGCTGCTGCCACTGCCAAGGAGGCTATCTACAACCTGCAGGGTGTGCGCGTGAGCGGTGACTTGAAGCACCTGACAAAGGGTGTGTACATTGTGAACGGCCAGAAGGTGGTAGTGAAGTAACACAGACTTTAATAATATAAAGACAGACAATGAAAAAGACATATATGCGCCCCGAGGGCACTGTAATACAGCTCTGCATGGAGCAGCACATTCTTGACGGTTCGATTACGGCTAACACTTCACAGGCCGACGCCGACGCCAAGGACAATGTGGAGTTTGAATCGGCCGCCAAGGGCTGGGGCAGCGAAAGCTGGAGCGAGGAGTAAAGGCGCTCATCAGGCTTAAGCTCAAAACTCGAGCATAAATGGGGGCGATGCGTCCCGCATCGGGGTAAAAGGGGGTTGCACTCTCTTTGCCCCGGCGCGGGGGGTGTCGCCCCCATTGGTGTTTTTGGGGGGTGGGCATAATGGGCATATTGGGCATAATAGGCATATTAGGCATAATAGGCATATTAGGCACATTAGGCATATTAGGCAATGGGCATAATGGGCTTGATAACACAGCCCGCTCGCACATTTTTTTGAAAAAAAGTGCGTGCGGGCTGTAACTTTTTGCCGCTATGACCGTCTACATAACAGAGAGCCAAAAATGAAAGAGATAGATTTTCGACAAGACCTCCTTCCGCTAAAGGATAAAATATACCGTGTGGGCCTGCGCATCACGCTCAACGCCCAAGAGGCGGAAGACTTGACGCAGGACACGCTGGTGCGTGCCTGGACAAGGCGCGCAGAACTGGCGGGGGTGAAGAACTTGGAGGCTTTCTGCATAACCATTTGCCGCAACCTTGCGCTCGACCGCATGGCGCGGGCCGAAAATGCTAACCAGCCGCTCGAGGCTGCGGGCACGGAGGCTTGCGACACGGCTCCGGGGCCCGACGAGAGGCTGGAGAGGGACGAGAAGTTGCAGCGGGTGCACCAAATATTCAACGCTCTGCCCGAAAGGCTGCGCACAGCGCTGCAGTTGCGCGACATTGAGGGTTTGAGCTATGCCGAGGCCGCCGGGGCAATGGAGCTGACGGAGGCCGCCTTTAAGGTGACGCTGCACCGCGCTCGCAAGGCTGTAAAGACACAATACGAAAAAATTGAGAACTATGGACTATAAGTATATCGAACAACTCCTTGACCGCTACTGGGCCTGCGAGACCTCTGAGGAGGAGGAACGCATACTGAAGGCTTTTTTCAGTCAAAAGGACGTGCCGGCCGCGCTGGCGCGCTACAGGGCTTTGTTCGTATATGAAACCGAGCAATGTGCCGCCAGCACGCTGGGCGACGACTTTGACCGCCGCGTGATGGAAGCTGCCGGTGTGGCTGACGGGGCTGAGGCTCCTGCCGCAGGGCGTGTGGTGCAGGTGCACCACATTACGCTGGGGCGCAGGTTGCGTCCGCTGTGGCGCGCCGCTGCTGCTGTGGCCATAGTGACGCTGCTTGGCACGGCTGCGCAGCACTCGTTTATGCAGCCTTCGGCCACGGACCAGGCTGCTGGCTGGGACTATAACCAGTCGGCTTACAAGGATTCGTACCAGGACCCGCAGAAGGCTTATGAGGCGAGCATGCGCACGCTGGAGATGTTTAAGGAGGGCGCACAGACTGCTGTGAATGACTCTGCTACTCATAACGCGGCTGGCAGGGCTGCCAAGAACTGATGGGCGGGGCTATGGCACTGAAACATTGGTTTGTGACTTTGCTGCTGGCGCTTGTGGCTGCGGTGGCCGCCCGTGCACAGGGTGGTGGCGGCGAGCAGGATTTTGCCTCGCGCTTTATGTCGCTCTATGGCAAGGGCCGCGCGGTGGAGTGTACCACGGTGTCGCCGCTGATGCTTGAGCGCATGATGCAGCTGCCTGATGTGGAGGGTGACTCGCACACGCGTGAGGTGCTGAAGCAGCTCAAGTCGATAAGGCTGGTGAGCAGCACGGCGGGGCATGATGTGACGCACCTTTATGCTAACGCGCGCCGGCTGGCCGAACGTAATGCCTTGCGCTACAAGTTGTACGCCGAACGGGCTGGCAAACGCCTGTATGTGCGCCGCAGGGGCAAGTATATTGTGGAGATGGTGCTGATGATGAGGCACTCGGGCCGCTTTGACTTGATTAACCTGACGGGTAACATGACGAACGACTTTCTGGACACGCTGATGAGGCGCTGAGGCGCCGCTGGGGCGGGCTGAGCCGGGTTGTTCTGGCTTTGGTTTCTCGCTCTTGACTTTTGACAATCAATTTGCACTTTATCATAAAACAATCAAACGCTCCCGCCCGTGCCACGGGGTTGAAATAATGGCGCAAGCGATCTTTAATAAAACAATCAACTTTTGACTGTATGCCTCTGGGCGCGGTGCACGACTTTGCCTTTTACCTGTGTGCTGCATGGCTGTTTCTGGCCCCCGGAATAATGGTTTCAGTTTTCTCTCTCTCAAAATGGGGTGGCTGGGTGGCACTAACTTGCTGGCAGGCGCTCTATGCAAGATAAACAGGGGAGCATGTTGCTCGCACACAATGTGGTGGGCTGCTTGCTTCCCTTTATCTTTTGCTCGGGGGGTGGTAATGATGGGCATATTAGGCATAATGGGCAATAGGCATGATAGGCAATAAGCATGATGGGCAATAGGCATAATAGGCATAATAGGCATAGGCAATAGGCATAATGGGCAATAGGCATAATAGGCCTAATAAAAAGGGCTGGCGCCTTAGCGTTACTACTTGCAACGCTAAGGCGCCAGCCTATTAGCACATTAGGCTCGCGGCAGCGGGCTTTTGTGCACAAAAAATATCCCGACGCTTCACAGCAGCGGGATATCTTCTTCGTGGAGTCTCCTCTACGAATATTTGGATTTTAATGGAAAAATGAATGGAGAAATGAAATTCAGTCCATGTATGAGTATGTCATGAATTACAAGTTGGGGTTATCCTCGCCCCACTTCTCAACGGGAGGTACGATGCCGAGTTCAACAATCTCGTCGCGCATCTTGCAGAGGTGCTCATACGACTTGTTGAGGGCAGCCATTTCCTCTTCGGTGCCAGTGGGCTGTGTAAAGTGCACACCGGTTTTGTCGATAGTGGTAGGCATGGCCATCATGACATTTTTGTAACCACACTTGTCGCAGTTTACGTAGCAGCCTGCGGGCAGAGTGAAGGGTTCGCCGCCCATAGCAGCTTCGATCATCTTGACAGCGTTGTAGGCAGGGCTCTGGAATGAGCTGCGGCCGCGGAGCTTGATGATGTTTGAACCACCCTGTACGGTGTGGTGCTTGATTTCCTCCCAGCGCTCGGCAGAGAGTCCCATCTCTGAGAGGGGCTTGCCGTCAACCTTTACCTGTGAGGCAAATACGGCCATTTGTTCGCCGTGGCCGCCATAGGTGTGTGCGCCGGTCACCTTGTCCTGCTGTACGCCGAACTCGTGGGCGAGAGCCTGCTGCAAGCGGGTAGAGTCGAGTGCAGCGAGTGAGGTGAGCTGGTTGGGTTTGAGGCCTGAGTGGATAAGTGCTGTAAGGGCAGTAACGTCGGCAGGGTTGAAGATAACGACTACGTGCTCTACATCGGGGCAGTACTTTTTGATGTTGTCGCCAAACTCGGCAGCAATTTTGCAGTTGCCTTTGAGCAGGTCCTCACGTGTCATGCCGTCCTTACGGGGTGCACCACCTGATGAGATGATGTACTTGGCACCGGTAAAGGCCTCTTTGGGGTCGACGGTGTAGGTTACGTTGGCTCCGGGGAATGCGCACTGCTGTATTTCGTCGAACACGCCGTGTACGCCCGGTTCGTAGATATCGTAAAGACAGATGTTGGGGGTAAGGCCGAGCATCAAGGCGCTCTGTACCATGTTTGAACCGATCATGCCGCCTGCGCCGACAATGACGAGTTTCTCATTGCTTAAGTATGCCATAGTTGTATTACTATATATATTGGTTATATATGTGTGTCTGTCTGGTGTGTACGGTTGCACACCGGAGGGGGTGTGTGTCGTATCACGCCGCAAAATTACAAACTTTCGCGAATTATGGTATATGCGACGCGTTATTTTTTTGATACATCTTTCGGCTTGTGCGCTTTTTTAGGTTTTTTGAACTTTTGCGGTTGGGAGGTGCCAGGCAAAAAACGGGTATTGCTGGTTGGTAAAACATGAACATGCGATAGAACTCAAGCACCAAACGCAAGCTATAGTGGGGGCGACGCGTCTCGCGTCGGGATAGTGTAGCTGTTATTTAGTGGGGTTTGTGTGTCTTTTCTTTTTATTTTCCCGACGCGAGACGCGTCGCCCCCATTAGTGCTTGCGTTTGGTGCTTGAGTTCGTTAGCATGTTTGCGGTTCGGAAGTGCAAAGTCGAAAGTTTTAAGAACTTTCACTTTGCACTTCACTCACCTTGCACTAATTTTTTAGAAATTAGGCTGCACCTCAGCCATGCAAAGCAAAAAACGCGTTTTTTGCTTTGCATGGCATTCGGTTTGCACTAATTTTCGCTTACGCGCAAATTAGGCTGCGGTTCGGAAGTACAAAGCAAAAAACGGGTTTTCTGCTTTGCACTTCACTCACCTTGCACTAATTTTGCACACAGAATATAACGCAAGGACAATGACACAGATTAAAGATAGCTGGAAAGCAAAGGGCTATGTTGACGAGCCCGTGCCGCAAGGCGTTGACCTCAAGGCCGAAATTCGACGCATGTGCAAGGAAAAAAATGCCATCATTCTGGCACACTACTACACCGAGGGCGTGCTGCAGGATATTGCCGACTTTGTGGGCGACAGCCTGGGACTGGCCCAACAGGCGGCCAAAACTGATGCCGACATCATTGTGATGTGCGGCGTGCACTTTATGGGCGAGACTAACAAAATTCTCTGTCCGCAGAAAAAGGTGCTCGTGCCCGACCTCAATGCCACATGCTCGCTGGCCGAAAGCTGTCCGGCAGACAAGTTCGCCGACTTTGTAAAGGCGCACCCCGGCTACCAGGTCGTGTCGTATGTCAACACCACGGCGGCCGTCAAGGCGCTGACTGATGTGGTGGTGACGTCGAGCAACGCCAAAAAGATTGTCGAAACCTTTCCCAAGGACGCCAAGCTCATCTTCGGCCCCGACTACAACCTGGGCAACTACATCAATGCGCAGACGGGACGCCAGATGCTGCTCTGGAACGGCGGCTGCCATGTGCACGAGCGTTTCTCGGTGACGAAACTCGTGGAACTTAAAAAGGAACACCCCGGAGCCAAAGTGCTGGTGCACCCCGAATGCCGCGGCGCGGTGGTGAAACTGGCCGATGTGGTGGGCTCTACTGCCGCACTGCTGAAATATGCCATCGACTCGCCTTGCAACACCTTCCTGGTGGTGACGGAGAGCGGCATACTGCACGAAATGCAGAAGCACTGTCCTGACAAGCACTTCATACCCGTGCCGCCCGACGACAGCACCTGCGGCTGCAACGAGTGTAACTACATGCGCCTCTGCACGCTCGAAAAGGTGTATAACACGCTGCGCTACGAGTGGCCCGAAATAGAGGTGCCGGCCGAGGTAGCCGCACGCGCCATCAAGCCCATCGAGCGCATGCTCGAACTGAGCAAATAGGTTGTAAATTATTATACCCATGACAATATCCCAACGTGTAGAGGCCCTTGGCCAGTGGCTCGCAAGCCATGCCGGGGCCGAGGGTGGGGCAGTAGAGGCATACATCGTGCCCACTGCCGACCCGCACAATGATGAGTACATACCCGTGCGCTGGCAGTGCCGCCAGTGGCTCACGGGATTTGACGGCTCGGCCGGCCTGGCCGTGGTCACCACCCGTGGCACTGCCGCACTGTGGACCGACTCACGCTATTGGCTGCAGGCCGCCACACAACTCGACGGCACACCCTTTGCACTGATGCGCGAGGGCAACCCCGACACGCCCACCATGGCCCAGTGGCTCAAGGCGCAGGGCATCACCCGCGTGAGCGCACCGGCCGATATGGTGACGCTGTCCGACGTGGCCGCACTGTCCGCCGACGGACTGGAATATGTGGCACTGCCCGACGCCTTCGACACCCTGTGGACCGACCGTCCCGCCGTGCCGGCAGAGCCCATCGTGGTGCAGCCCGCCACCTGTGCCGGGGCCACCATGCAGCAAAAGCTCGAACGCCTGCGCCAGCACCTCAGCAAGAGCGGCGTGACCGATGCCTGCCTCTTTACCGACCTGGCCGACCTGGCATGGCTGCTCAACCTGCGCGGGGCCGATGTGGCCTACAACCCCGTGTTTGTGGGCTACCTGGGCTACGAGCCCGCCACGGGCCGCTTCACCCTCTTTACCCACACCAGCACCCTCACCGCCGAGGCCAGCGCCCAGCTGCACGAGGGTGGGGTGGCCGTGCAGCCCTACGAGGCCGCGGCACCCTGGGTGGCCACCCACACCACACGCCTCGACCCCTCGCAGGCCACCATGTCGCTGTGTGCCGACCCACGGCAGCAGCCCACCTTCAGTTCGCCCCTCGAGGGCTGGCGCGCCATCAAGACCGAGGCCGAGGCCGAAGGCTTCCGCCAGGCCATGCTGCGCGACGGTGTGGCCATGGTACAATTTCTGCGCTGGCTCGACGAGCAGCAAGCCGCCGGCAACGAGGTTACCGAAATCTCGGCCGACGAAAAGCTCACCGCCCTGCGCGCCCAGCAGCCCGGCTATTGCGAACTGAGTTTCCCCACCATAGCCGCCTGTGGCGCCCACGGAGCCATAGTACACTACGAGGCCACCCCCCACACCAATGTGCGCCTCACCCCCCACGGCCTGCTCTTGCTCGACAGCGGAGCACAGTACGACTGCGGCACCACCGACCTCACACGCACCATAGCCCTTGGCCATCTCACCGCCGAGGAGCGCCGCGTCTACACCCTTGTGCTCAAGGGCCATCTGCGACTGGCGCACCTGCAGTTTCCCGAGGGCACCACGGGTCTGCAGCTCGACCTTGCCGCACGCCAGGACATGTGGGCTGCCGGCTACGACTTTGGCCACGGCACGGGTCACGGCGTGGGTTCCCATTTGTGTGTGCACGAGGGTCCACACCAGATACGCAAAAATGTGCGTCCCTGCACACTCATACCTTTCGAGCCCGGCATGACCATTACCGACGAGCCCGGCATCTATGTTGAAGGGCGCTTTGGTGTGCGCATCGAAAACACACTCCTTTGCGTACCGTCGCGTGAGACGGATTTCGGCCGTTTCTTGCGTTTTGAAACCCTCACCCTCTGTCCCTACGACCTGCGTGCCGTAGAGCGCGACATGCTCTCCCCCGACGAGGTGGAGCAAATCAATGCCTACCACATGGTGGTGCGCCGCCGCCTCATGCCGCTGCTCACCGACGAGGCCGACAAAATATGGCTGGCCCGCGCCACAGCAAGCATCGAGGACGACCGCGGGTAGTTTTTTAGGTTATGAGGTTATAAGGTTATAAGGTTAAAAAGTAACTTTTGCGAGCTCGAACGCAGAGCGAGAATTGAAAGGTTAAACGCTACCTCTAATGGGGGCGACGCGTCTCGCGTCGGGAAAAGATGTATTTCCCTCCTTTCTCTATTCCGACGCGGGACGCGTCGCCCCCATTAGTGCTTGCGTTTTTTACAGCGCGTTTTGGGCAACTTAATCAAGCAAACTTGATTGCATTCGCCTTGCACGATGATTCAGCCCGCCTTTGCAAACCTGTTTAGTTGCTATTCTGTCAACCCCCTTAAATCAGCCAACTGGCAAATGGTGCTGCAATATTACGCCTTTTATCTGTACTATGTGCGCAAGGCGCTGTTAAAATTGTGTGAAGATGCGCTACCCCCTGTTGCGCAATCAGTGCCTTCACACTTTCTTAACCACATTGTCACAACCTCCCAACATCGTGCCCGTACTTTTGCACCCGTAAACAAATAACTATTTAATTCACAAAACAACAAATCTGTATGGAATGGATGTATTTGGGAATGGTCATATTCCTCTTCATTCTTGCCGCGTTCGACCTTTGGGTAGGTGTGAGCAACGATGCGGTGAACTTCTTAAATTCGGCCATAGGGTCGAGGGCTGCCAAGTTCCGCTCGCTGGTATTTATTGCCGGCACGGGCGTGTTCTGCGGTTGCGTGCTCAGCAATGGCATGATGGACATTGCGCGTCATGGCATCTTTACACCGCAGTACTTCAGTTTTGAGGATGTGATGTACATCTACCTGGCGGTGATGGTAACCGACATCGTGTTGCTCGACATCTTCAACTCATTTGGTATGCCCACCTCCACCACCGTATCGATGGTGTTCGAACTGTTGGGTGCAGCCTTTGCCTTTACCATGCTCAAAATGGCAGGTGGCGATGGCACACTGCTCATGGGCGATTACCTCAACACATCAAAAGCACTTGAGGTGATATTGGGTATATTCCTGAGTGTGCCAATAGCCTTTGTGTTCGGTTCGCTCATTCAGTATATCACCCGTATCATATTCAGCTTCAGCATTACCAAGAACCTGCGTTTCAAAATTGGCATTTTCGGTGGCATAGCCATCACAGCCATACTCTATTTCATGCTGTTCAAGGGTTTGAAAGACCTCTCCTTCATGAATGCCGATGTAAAGGCTTTCCTCAACGAACACATCTTGGTTATACTGGGTATGACGTTTGTAATTGCCACCATCGTGATGCAGATATTGCATGTGTTCAAGGTCAATGTGTTCCGCGTCATTGTGCTGATTGGTACATTTGCCCTGGCCACAGCCTTTGCTGGAAATGACCTTGTAAACTTTATTGGTGTGCCTCTGGCAGGTTTTAGCGCCTACGCCGACTTCTCGGCCAATGCTGCTGGTGCCTCGCCCGACTCGTTCATGATGACATCGCTCGGCAGTTCGGCCCACACCCCCATTTACTTTCTGGCAGCCGCCGGCGCCATCATGGTGTTTGCCCTTGCCACCTCAAAGAAGGCACGCAAGGTGACCGAGACCGAGGTGGGACTCTCGCGCAAAAACGAGGGCGACGAAATGTTTGGCTCGTCAAAGGTGGCCCGCAGCCTGGTGCGTTGGGGCAACTCAATAGGCAATGCCGTGGCTAACGTAACTCCGCCCAGTGTGGCACGCTACATTGACCGCCGTTTCCAGGTGCCGGCCGAGGCCGCTGACAATCAGGCCGCATACGACATGTGCCGTGCTTCGGTCAACCTCGTTGTGTCGTCGTTGCTCATAGCGCTTGGCACCTCGCTCAAATTGCCACTGTCAACCACGTTCGTCACCTTCATGGTAGCCATGGGTTCGTCATTGGCCGACCGTGCTTGGGGACGTGAAACAGCAGTATTCCGCATTACAGGTGTGCTCACCGTTATTGGTGGTTGGTTCATCACCGCAGGTGTGGCATTCACCGCTTGTTTCCTTGTGGCCATGGCCATGAACTTTGGCGGTGTGGTGGCAGTAGTCATTATTGTAGTAGCCGGCATTTACAGCATTATTCACAGCCAGCAGCGTTTTGCCCGCAAGCAAAAGGAGGTGACCGAGGGCGATGTGCTCTTCCAGCAGATGATCAGCACCACCGACCATACAGCCATTGTGCCAATGCTCTCGCGCCACATTGGTATGAGCACTGCCGACATGCTGCACAAGTATGCCGAGGCACTCACCACATCAACTGACGGACTCTTTGCCGAGCAGTTGCGCCCCATGCGCACAGCATTGCGCAGCCTGGTCAAGATCAAGCGCGAACTGAAGAGCCTGCGCCGTCGCGAAACCATCTGCTTGCGCCGTGTGGAGCCGCCTGTGTCGGCTGTGCGCCTGAGCACCAATTTCCACCTCATTCACAACTCGCTGCGCCAGATGCTTTATGGCATAATACGCATAGCCGAACCGGCTCACGAGCATGTTGACAACAACTTCAGCCCGGTTGACGCCATCATGGCAGAGCGTTTTTGCAAACTACGCAACGAGGTGACCAACTTGATGCTCGTAGTGGCCGATAACCTGCGCAACCAGCGTGGCAGTGATAACGATGCCCTTGTGCCGCAGTGTCAGGAGCTCGAGGCAGAGGCTTGTGCCTACAACGAATATGTGGGTGTGGCCATGCAGGCCAAAGGCTGCAACCTCAACTCGCTCACGCTCATGTTGCACTTTGGACAGGAAATGCAGCAAATCATGGTCGAACTCCGACAAATGATTGAGAGTGGCAAAGCTTATCGTGAAATGACAAATATCAAGGCATAACGTATATGAAACGCTTACAACTCCTGGCCGCGGCCTGTGTCATGACAGTGGGCATGGCGGCTCAAACAGACTCTGCAAAAGTGGGCAGCAAATCGTGGCTGCCGCACGTGAGCGGAACGATACGCGGCAAGGTGGAATATCAAACCAACGAGAAGGAAAGCCGCTTTGAGGTGCGCACCGCACGTGTGGCCCTGGACGGATTCATTACCCCAATGGTTGACTACAAGGCTGAGATTGACCTGTCCGACGAGGGACAAATCAAGATGCTCGATGCTTATGCCGGCGTGTTGCCTTGCCAGGGGCTCGACTTGCGCCTCGGACAGATGCGTGTGCCCTTCAGCATTGATGCGCACCGCTCGCCGCACAAACAGTATTTTGCCAACCGCTCTTTCATAGCCAAACAGGTGGGTAATGTGCGCGATGTGGGTTTTTATGTGGGCTACACGTTGCCCAATGTGCCATTGGTTGTTGAGGCTGGAGTCTTTAACGGTTCGGGACTGACCAACCAAAAGAATTATTGGACAAAGGAGTTTAACTTCTCGGCCAAGGCACAGTATACCTTGCCGTTCGGCCTGACGCTGCAAGCCTCGGTGCAAAAGATATCGCCCAACGGCATCAAGACGTATTTGTACGATGGCGGTGCCACGCTGCAAAGCGGACGTTTTACGTTCGAGGCAGAATATCTGCGCAAGCATTACGAGCATAAGGCGTTTAACGATGTGAACGCTTTCGATGCCTTTGTGTGCTACGACCAGCCATTGCCAAAGGTATTCCGCAAAATGAGTTTCCTCTGTCGCTACGACATGATGGACAACCATTCAGACGGCACACTGACTGATGAGGGTAAACTCAAGCTGACTGATGCGCAACGTCACCGCGTGACCGGCGGCATCACCTTGAGCATGGCCAAGAAGATGAATGCTGACATCAGACTGAACTACGAGAAGTATTTCTATGATGACATCTCGTTGGCAAAGCCCTCTGAGCGTGACAAGGTGGTGGCCGAATTGGTTGTACACTTTTGATGCGTCGGTTATTTGTATAGCCGTTACTAACGGCACGGTGTAAACGAGTGCAGACAAAATGCAATGGAAGATGGGAGTGCATACAGCACACCACATCTTTTCAAAGCATTTTGTCTGCTCTTTGTCTTTTTATTATTGTTGCTTGGTAAAACGTATAAACGCGAATAAACTCAAGCGCCAAACGCTACCTCTAATGGGGGCGACGCGTCCCGCGTCGGGGCATTTTCCAGCAGCCTCGCCTCCATTAGAGCGTGATGCTTTGGCATAACAGTCCTTTACCCCACACACCTCAAAATTGCTCGTCGCGGAATGTAGAGGCCGGCAACCCTGCGTCATTTACAAGATTGGCGCGTGTGAAAGGTTGCCAACCATAGCGCACAGCTTTGATTTGTTTCACCTCGGGGCAGTTTAGCACGATGCATTCCTCGCCCTGTGGTTTGGCCTCGGCCTTGTGGTAGATGCCATCGGCACCGGCAACTTCAAACCCCATGAGTGTAGTGCCGTTGGCGGGGTGCATGTTTTCGGCATCGGCAAAGCGCAGTGTGGCCTGGCTGCCGTTGGCAGTAAACGACAGATAGCGTGGGCCGCTGCCGGTAAGGTGGTAGTTGTAGGTGTGGCAGAGTGCTGACAATGCCAGGCGCTGTGC